>Ga0102942_1000999_pt1 | contig 10872 bp, 11 predicted proteins | sample SalPon2_C_H2O_MG_FD_78171 | JGI IMG/M metagenome (GOLD analysis project Ga0102942, IMG submission 78171) | Salt pond water microbial communities from South San Francisco under conditions of wetland restoration - Salt Pond MetaG R2_C_H2O_MG | ecosystem: Environmental > Aquatic > Non-marine Saline... | reverse complement strand
GTTGCGTGCGGGGACGAGGTGCTTCTGGTGGGTGCCACCGAGGAGGCGATCGAGCTTCTGAAAACGTACCCGCGAGAGGCGTTCGACGAGTCGGTGCTCGACGCGGCGGAGGGCGGCACGGCCCCACCGGGCGGGGGCGGGTCCCCGCCTCAGTCGGCGCACTTCGCCGACGTGCTGAAGCAGTTTGCCCGTCAACACTCCCTGTCGTGACGCCCCACGCCGTGTCTACACGCTTCCCGATGCCGGGGCCCTCGCCCGTTCGACGGGCCGGGGGGCTCATCGTACTGGTCGCGCTTCTCCTGGCGGGGGGGGGCCTCGTCGGGGCCCCCGCATTCGCCCAGGAGGCCGGGGCGACGGCCGCCCCGGTCGACACGTCCGGGTCGTCGCTCGGGGGCCTCCCCCAGGTCGACCTGACCCCTTCGGAGGACGGGTACGAGCTGCCGATCCAGCTCCTCCTCCTGCTGACGGTCCTCACGCTCGCCCCGGCCATCATCATTCTGATGACCAGCTTCACGCGCCTGGTCGTCGTCTTCAGCATCCTGCGCCGGGCGCTGGGGCTGCAGCGGTCCCCGCCCCGGCAGGTCGTCATCGGCCTCTCGCTCTTCCTGTCCCTCTTTATCATGCAGCCGGTGCTGGAGACGGTCCACCAGGACGCGCTCCGGCCGTACCTGGACAACGAGATCACGCAGCAGGAGGCGTTCGACCGGGCGTCCACGCCGATGAAGCGGTTCATGCTCACCCACACGCGGGACAAGGACCTCATGCTCTTCATGGACATGGGGGAGATCGAAAGCTTTGAGGGCCCGGACGAGGCGCCGCTCTACGTGGTCGTGCCGGCGTTCGTCATCAGCGAGCTCCGGATTGCGTTCCAGATCGGCTTTATGATCTTCCTGCCGTTCCTCATTGTGGACCTCGTCGTGGCGAGCATTCTGATGAGCATGGGCATGATGATGCTGCCGCCCGTTATGATCTCGCTGCCCATCAAGCTGCTGCTCTTTGTGCTGACCGACGGCTGGTACCTGATCGTCGAGTCGCTCATGCAGGGCTACGCGGTGGGGTAGCGCCCGCCCCGCACGCCCCTTCACAATCACCGCACACCAACCACCCCGCCTCCAATGAACGCAGACGTTGCCGTCTACTGGCTCAAAGAATCGCTCCGAACGGGATTTATGGTCCTCGGGCCCATGCTGGGCATGGCGCTGCTGGCCGGCATTGTCGTGAGCCTCTTCCAGGCCGTCACCTCCATGCAGGAGATGACGCTCAGCTTCATCCCGAAGCTCATCGCGATCGCCGTCGTCTTCTTCTTCATGATGCCGTGGATGATTCAGATGATGACCGACTTCACGGCCGAGATCTTCGCCGCCATTCCCAGCGTGTCGAAGTGACCGGCGGCCCCCCGCCGGACGCCCCCGCCGGACGCCCCTGTCCTGTGCCCGTGACGCCCGACGCCGAGACCAACGGCGTGTCCCATGTCGCTGCTCGATACCGAATACATTCTGCGGGTGCTGCTCGTGTTCGTGCGGGTGAGCGGCCTGATGCTGGCGGCCCCGGTCTTTCGACAGCAAACCATTCCCGTGCGGGTGCGGGTGCTGGCCAGTGTGGTGCTGGCCTACAGCCTGGCGGGCTTCGCCACGGGGCCCCTGCCCGAGCACGTAACCCACGACGTCGGGTTCATGCTGGTCGTGCTGGTGGAGGCGGGCACGGGGCTCGTCATGGGCTTTACGGCGCGCATCATTTTATGGGCGGTGAGCTTTGCGGGGACCATCTTGGTGTACCAGATGGCGCTGAGCCTCGCGCAGACCTACAACCCGATCAGCGGCACGTCGAGCAACCCGCTCGGCCAGATTCTCTCGTATGCGTTTCTCCTCGCGATTCTCCTGGCCGACGGGCACCAGTTCCTCCTGCGGGCGCTCGCGCAGTCGTTTGAGGTGGTGCCGCTGGGCGGCGCCGAGCTGTCCGGGGCCGGGCCGCCGATGCTGGGGTGGATGGGGGACTTCTTCCGGCTCGCCGTCCGGCTGGCGGCGCCGTTCCTGGTGATCCTCTTCCTAACCGACATCGCGCTGGGCATCTTCGCGCGCCTGGTGCCGCAGGCGAACCTCTTTACGCTCAGCCTGCCCGCAAAGCTGCTCGTGGGCATTGGAATCTTCTTTGTCTTTGTGCAGGGCGTCTTTCCGTTCTTCCCGTCGCTGTTTGGGGAGATTGAGCAGATGGTGCACGCGGTGCTCCGGATCATTGCCCCCGGGTAGCCGGCGATGGAGGGGCGGGAAAAGTTTTCCGTTGCGCCCTGCGCAGTCCTTTCCCCGTGCGGGGGCGCCGAGTACTCGCGATCGCGTGATTGCCTCCCAGCGCCACCGATGAGTGAGACGCAGGAAAAACAGTACGACCCCACGCCCCGACGCCTCGAAAAGGCGCGCGAGAAGGGAAACGTGCTCCGGGCCACGGAGCCGGTCTCCGTGGGGCTTCTGCTGACGGCGATGGCCGTCTTTTCGGTGGGGGGCGCCTCGGCGTTTCAGTCCCTGCAGGACATGGCGGCGCGCATTTTTCTCCGGTCGGCGCGCATGTCCCTCACCCCGGCGTCGCTCCAGCGCCTCGTCGCGGAGATCGGGGCGCAGGTCGCCGGGATGCTGGCCCCCCTCTTCATTGTGCTCGTCGTGGCGGCGGTGGGGCTGAACATGGTCCAGTCCGGGTGGAACGTGTCGTTCACCCCGGTCCAGCCGCAGCTGAGCCGGGTGAACCCCCTGGAGGGGCTGAAGCAGATTTTTTCCTCGAAGGGGGCCTTCGGCTTCGCGAAAACCCTCCTCAAGATCGGGGTGGTGGGGCCCATCGCGTACTTCGCCATGCGGCCGCTCATTCCCGAGATGGTGCAGGTCTACACGCTGCCGCTGCCGGCCCTGCTCGACCAGGCGGCCGACTGGTTCTTTGCGCTGATGTGGCGGGTGCTGATGGGCCTCGTCGTGATTGCGGCGCTCGACTTCGCGTTCGAGCGCTGGAAGTACTACGAGGACCTCAAGATGAGCAAAAAAGAAATGGAGGACGAACAGAAGGAAACGGAGGGGGACCCGGAGTTCGAAGAGAAGCGCCGGGAGAAGGCCAAGGAGCTGGCCGAGCAGCCGCGCATGGACCACGCCGTCATGAAGTCGGACGCGGTTGTTACAAACCCGACCCACTACGCCATTGCCCTCCGCTACGACCCCGACGAGGCGCCGGCCCCGCGGGTGCTGCTGAAGGGCGTGCGCAAGCGCGCACTCCGGATTAAAGAGCTCGCCGCCGAATTTGACGTGCCTACGTTCGAAAATCGGTCCCTGGCACACGCCTTGTACGAGAATGTGCCAGAGGAGGAGGAAATTCCGGAGGAGCTCTACCCGGCCGTCGCCGCCATCCTCGCCGAAGTATACGAGCAGCGCGGCGACGTCTGACCCGCTTATGCTTTGTCATCCACCCCCGTCGGTGCTTTGTCCCGCGCTGCTGAGTCCCGCACGTCATCGTCGCCCACCGGGTCGCTGGGGGTTGGGGGGGTCGACAGCGAAATTTTCGTGGCCGGTGCCATCGTGGCGATCCTGTTCATGATGGTGGTGCCCCTGCCCAGCTACCTGCTGGACCTCTTCCTGGCCACGGACATCGCCCTGAGCCTCGGGGTGCTCCTGACGTCGTTCTATGCCGAGCGGCCCCTGGAATTTGCGATCTTCCCGGGCCTGCTGCTCACGACCACCCTCTTCCGGCTCTCGCTGAACGTGGCGTCGACCCGGCTCATCCTGGGCACCGCGGAGGCGGGCGCCCTCATCAACGCGTTTGGGAGCTTCGTCGTGGCGGGCAACTACGTGGTGGGGGCCATCATCTTCCTCGTGCTCGTCATCATCAACTTCGTGGTCATCACGAAGGGCACCGAGCGCATCTCGGAGGTCGCCGCGCGGTTTACGCTCGACGCGATGCCGGGGAAGCAGATGGCCATCGACGCGGACCTCAACTCGGGCCTCATCGACGAGCGGGAGGCGCGCGAGCGGCGGGACGAGGTGACGGAGGAGGCCGACTTCTACGGGGCCATGGACGGGGCCACGAAGTTTGTGCGGGGCGAGGCCGTCGCGGGCATCCTCATCACGGCCATCAAAGTCGTGGGAGGGCTGGTCATCGGCGTGACCCAGCAGGCAATGGGGATCGGGGAGGCGGCGAGCACCTTCGCCCTGCTCTCGATCGGGGACGGGCTCGTGTCGCAAATCCCCGCGCTCATGGTGTCGACGGCGGCCGGCATCATCGTCTCGCGGGCCAGTGGGGAGGAGGGGTCGCTGGCCAGCGAAATGAAGGGCCAGCTCCTCGACAAGCCGCCCCCGCTGCTGATCACGGGGTGCTTCCTGGGGGTCATGGGCTTCGTGCCGGGGCTGCCCATCCTTCCGTTCTGGCTGCTGAGCGCAGGGGTGCTCCTGCTGTGGTACCTGCGCAGCAAGGAGAAGAAGGCGGAGGACGAAGCAGAGGCCGAGCGCCAGCGCGAGGCCGAGGAGGAGCAGGCCGAGGAGGGGGCCGAAGAGGACCCCTCCGACCTGTTGCTGGTGGACCCGCTCGAACTGGAGATCGGCTACGGGCTCATCTCCCTCGTGGACCCGGACCAGGGCGGGGACCTCCTGGAGCGCGTCAAGATGCTGCGGAAGCAACTGGCCGAGGAGATGGGCCTAGTCATCCCGCCGGTGCGCATCCGCGACAACGTCGACATGGACTCGAACAAATACGTGATCCGGCTGCGGGGCAATCCCATCGGCGAGGGCCAGGTGATGCCGGGGTACAAGCTCGCGCTGCTCCCGGACGACGTCGACGAGGCGCCGTCGGGCATCCGGGTGGAGGATCCCACCTTCGGGCTGCCGGCCGTCTGGGTGGCGGAGCGCAACCTGTCGGAGGCGGAGCAGATGGGCCTGACCGTGATCGAGCCGCCGGCCGTCATCTCGACCCACCTGCTGGAGGAGCTGCGGAAGAACGCCTATCGGCTCCTCGACCGGCAGGAGGTCCGGGAGATGCTGGACAAGGTCGAGGAGTCGGCCCCGGCCCTTGTCGACGAACTGGTGCCGGACCTCCTCTCGCTGGGCAGCATCCGGAAGGTGCTCCAGCGGCTGCTGGAGGAGCGCATTCCGATTCGCGACCTCGTGACGATCCTCGAGACGCTGGCCGACCACGCGTCGCAGACGCAGACGGTGGAGGTGCTGACCGAGCACTGCCGGGCGGCCCTGGCGCCCACCATCACCCGCGAGTTCTCGGGGCCCGAGGGGCGCATCAAGGCCTTCGTGATGGACCCGGCCCTGGAGCAGCACCTGCTCGAAACGGCCGAGTCCGGGGGGCTCGACGCCAACACCCTCGGGCTGCAGCCCGAGCGGGCCGACGCCCTCGTCAAGGCGATCGACGAGCAGGCGACTGAGCTTATCAGCAACGACCGGGCGCCGATCCTGCTGATCTCCCCCGTGCTGCGGGCGACGGTCTACCAGTTTCTGGATCCGATGGTCTCGGACATTACCGTCCTCTCCTACAACGACCTTACGCCCGACGCCCCGGTCGACATCGTCGACCAGGTCAGCATTCCGCAGGGCTCGTCGTCCCCCGACCTGTCCGCCGCGACCGCCGGGGTCTCCAACGCATAACCTCATCCGCGCCACGCCCGCACTGCCATGGACGTCAAGACCTTTACCGATTCGAGCATTCAGGCGGCCCTCGAAAAGGCGCGGCACAAGCTGGGCGACCAGGTTGTGCTGGTCGAGTCGGAGCCGCCCACCGACGAGGCGCCCGCGCAGGTCACCGTGATGGTGGACGAGTCGGCCCAGCCGGCCGCCACGCAGGGCGAGCCGTCCTGGGGCCACGTGCCGAAGCCGTCGGAGGCGCCTGCGTCGGCCCCAAGTACCTCGCCCGCCCCGGGCCGCGGGGGCGAGGACGACGGGGCCGCCCTCGGGCACGAGGAGGACGAGGCAGCGGGGCCGCCCGGGGCGGGGCGGGCGTCGCGCTTCCAGTCGGAGCTGGAGGCCCAATCCCGGCCGGGGGCGAACGCGTCGGGGCAGGGCCCGGGGCGGGGACGGGTGTTTCCGGCCTCGGATGCGGAGGGCGACGGGGCCGCGACGACCGGGGACCACGAGGCCTGGGTCGAGTCGCGCCTGGCGGAGCTCCGAGCCCGGGGCGGGGACGGGCACGACCGGACCGCCCGCCCCGCCGGAGCGGAGACCGACGAGTGGGCCGCCCACCCGCTCTACGGGCGCCTGCTGGAGGACGGCCTCCGGCCCAAGACCGCGACCGCCCTCTTTGGCGACCTGACGGAGCGGGGCGTGGACCCGCGGGAGAGCCCCCGGGACGAGCTGCACTGGGCCCTCGCGCAGGTGGTGTGTCGCCGCATCCAGACCGACCCCCTGACCGACGACACGGGCGTGATCGCCCTGGTGGGGCCCAGCGGCGCCGGGAAGACGTCGCTCGCCCTCAAGCTCGCGGTCCACGACCGCATGCTCGCCCGGCAGGACACCGCCGTGCTTCACCTGTGCCCGGAGGCGGGGCGCAACGCGTCCTATCAGAATCCGACCGCCCTGTACCGGCGCTTCGGCCTCCCGGTGCGGAGCGTCCGCACGAAGGAGGACATGGCGAAGGCGCTCCGGTGCGTCGGTGACTTCGAGCAGGTGCTCATCGACACGCCGCCGCTCCCCATGCCCCTGTCGGAGGCCCGCCCGGTGCTGCGGCGGTACCGGCGCCTCCTGCGGCCCCTGCCGCGGCCCGCCGTCCACTTCGTGGTCGATGCCACCCGGGCGCTCGGGGGGATCGACGAGGCGACGTTCGCCCGGCTGCCCCTCCGCCCCACGGCGGCGGCCGTCACTCACCTGGACGAGGTGCACGACTGGGGACAGGTGGCGGAGTGGCTGATCCACGTCGACCTGCCCGTACAGATTATCTCGGAGGGGCCCGAGGTGCCGGACGGGGCCCGGGCCTTCTCCCTGCGGTGGTTCGTGGAAGACGTCATGGACCTCTAGCCGTCTTGCTTCCTCCTGCCTGACTTTCGACCGATGGAAGTAACCTCCAACGTTCTTACATTTGCCAGCGGCAAGGGCGGCGTCGGGAAGAGCGTCGTGACGGCCAACCTCGCCGAGACGCTCGCGCGGGAGGGGCACCGTGTGGCCCTCCTCGACGCGGACCTGGGCCAGAGCGACGCGGCGGTGCTCCTCAACGAGGCCCCCGCCACGACGGTGTTGGGCGCCGTGCAGGAGGACGCCGCGCTGCGTGCGGTGCCGCACGAGACGGAGGGGGGAGTGACCCTGGTGCAGGCCGCCCACCGCCCGCCCCCCGAAGCCCCGGACGCGCGTGACGCCCTGTACGCCGCGCTCGACACCCTGCTCGGGCGCCTCCGCGAAACGCACGAGTACGTGCTCGTCGACGCGTCGGCCGGAACCGACGGGCCCGTGCAGTGGGCCCTGGATCGGGCCGACCTGGGGGTGCTCGTGGTCGTGGGCGAGCCCACCGCCGTGGCCGATGCCTACCGGCTCGCCAAGCAGCTGTGGCGCGCCGACCCCGATTACCCGCTGAGCCTCGTCGTCAATTTTGCCGAGGACGAGGACGACGCCCGCAGCATCGGGGAACGGTTCAAGGCGGTCACGACCCGCTTTCTGGGGCAGGCCCCGAAGACCCTCGGCTGGATTCCGTTCTCGCACGCCGTGCGCCGCTCGGTGTCGGACCAGACGCCGGTGGTGCGGAGCGAGGGGCCCGCCCGGGACGCCTTCGCCGATCTGGCCGACACGACCGCCCGGGGGCAGTACGCCCTCTCGCCCGCCCTCTCATGAACTGTGCCCTGCACGTCTCACTACGCCTCACAATCGCGCCCTGTACCATGCCGTCTTCCGACACTGCCTCCGTGTCCCTGTCCTACCACACAATCATCGCCGACGTGAGCGTGCTGTTCGGGACCGGCATCTTTCTGGCGCAGATGTGGGGCGGGGCGCCCCTGGAGCACACCGTCGTCACCGCGGCGGGGGGCGGGGTGGCAACCTACCTCATCCTGGCAGTCGGCTACGCGGCGGCCCGCAGCATCGTCCAACACGGGATGCCCTTCGAGACAATTGCGGAGGAGGACGCCTCGGACGAGGGGGCGTCTGCGGAGTCGGAGCCTGAGCCGCCCGAAAACGTTCGGGAAGCCCAGGCCGCCTAAATCCCCGCGACTCGTTGCGACGTCCTAACGCCGTAGTGCCATGTCCCGTGACCTGCAGCCCCTCGTCGAGCAGTACCTCGACGACCCGACCCCGTCGAACCGAGAGGCCGTCGTGATGGCGGCGCTCCCCCTCGTGCGCTCCATCATCGGCAAGATCAGCGTGCCCGACCACCTGCTTGCCGCGCACGAGGACCTGGAGAGCGTCGGGATCGTCGGGCTGCTCGAAGCCCTCGACAACTACGATCCGGAGCAGGCCCAGTTTGCGACGCATGCGTACCGGCGCATCCGGGGCAACATCATCGACTACCTCCGCTCAATCGACGTGCTCTCGCGGGAAAAGCGCAAGAAGATGGGCGCGGTGCAGGAGGCGCTCTCGTCGCTCCGACAGATGCTGGGGGAGGAGCCGTCGGACGAGGACGTGGCCGACTACATGGGGATGGCCGTGGAGGCGTACCACGACCTTCTCCGGGACGCGCAGTGCCGCTTCTCCCTCTCCCTCTCGCGGCCCAGCGAGGACGACGACCACACGATGCTCGATGTGCTCCCGAGCGACGACGGGACCGAAGGGTTCGAGCAGTTCGAACAGGCGTCTACGCAGAAGCACCTCGAAGACCTGATCCAGACGCTTCCGGAGCGCCAGCAGACGATCCTGGGCCTGTACTACACGGAAGACCTGACCCTCCAAGAGATCGGCGAGGTGCTTGACCTGAGCGCCGCCCGCATCTCGCAGCTCCTCGGAAAAATTCAGCTCACCCTGCAGTCGAAGTTCGAAGAGCACGCCCACTGACGGCACGTCCCGAGTGCAGGGGGACAGAGACATGCCAGTGCGGGCCTGCGGGCAGTCCCAGTTGCCCATCGGTGTGTGGCCCCGCCCGGTCGGCACGTGGTTGAGCGGGGCACGAGCGCAGGTGAGGGGCCGGGGCCGAATTAGGCGACGGAGAGGGCGCTCCCTCGTGCGGTCCGGCGGGCGGCCCGGCTTGCGGACGGGACGAGCCGGACGACGACGGTTCCAGGACGATGCGCTCGCCCATTCGTGGAGCGAGGGGCCCGGTGCCAAACGAGAACAGCGAGAGCTGCCCCTGTGCGGCAAATGATGCTTCGTCGTGGGGCGAGAACCGGGACGGCCCGCGGGGCCCGAGGCCGGTCAGAAGTGGCCCACCTCCGATGCGTAGGTCGACGCGTCCTGGGCGACCGTCATCATGAGGTCGTCGATCCTCGACACAGAAGAGTCCTCAGAGTTCTCAGAGCCCTCAGGGGCGTCCAACGATGCGGCGAAGTTTTCATCGAGGTCCCGACGGGCCAGGTCGCCACCGTTCCGGATGGAGACCCCGAGCATCTTGCTGGGCGACTCCGGCTCGTCTGCCGGGTTGGCGGCGATCTGAAGCACCGAGCAGACCCGCTCCGGGAGCTCCCAATGGTCGGCCGCCTGCGGGGCCAGGGTGCGGTAGTTTTCACCGAAGGCATGGGCCTCGGCCTCGGTGTCGGGGAGGGGCATCGTGCCCGCCTCGGCCAGCGTCGCGTACCGGTCCGGCTGGACGTGGAGCAGGACGAGGCGCCCCATCGCGTGGATGAAGCCGGCCGAGAAGGCCAGCCGGGTCCAGTCCTCCTCCACGTCGAGGGCCTTCGTAAGCCCCTGCGCAAACCGACCGGTAAAGACGGCCGAGTGGGCGATTTGGCGGAGCAGGGCGGAGTGGGCGTCGAAGTGCTCCCGGAGTTCCTCCACCCCCTCAATCATGACGATCGAGGAGACCTCGACGAACCCGAGAAGGCGGACGGCGCGGTCAATGCTTTCGACTTCTCGCTGGAGGCCGTGGTACGGAGAATTGACGCGCCGAAGGACGTTGAGGGAGACGGACGGGTCGTGCTCCACGATGTCGATGAGCGGGGCGGGGTCCGTCTGTCCGGAGGCGATAAATTCTTCCACCTTCGAGATGGTGGACGGAAGGGTCGGAAACGTGAGCGTGAGGCCCTGTTTCTGCACGGACGGGTGCGGAGTTGATGAGCCGACGAGGCGAGCAAGAGCCTGCGGGCCCGTCCGGGGCGGCCGCCGGCACCAGCGCGGACGGCACCAGCATCCGGGGGCACCGGACGGAGAAGAAGCTCCTTTGCACCTAGTTATCGACAGGTGCCGGGCCACTTTAAACCCAAGCTCCAGGACCTCCGCTGAGGGGCTGTCCGTGCGTGAGGCGTCAGGACCTTGCATGCTCGTCTCGCCGAGCCGGGGACGCCCGCCCCCACGGTCAACCGGTCCGCCGTGGGGGGCACTCGTCACCCCTGAAAAAGACGCTTCTGTTCGAGGACGCGGCGGTCGGCGGCCACGTGGTCGCCGTGTTCGGGCCCGGCCTCCCGCAGTTCATCGGCGTGCTCGTCGAAGTAGGCCTGCAGGGCGTCGCGGTCGCGCACCTGATACTGCACGGTCCAGGCCCGCTCGCCGGTCGGCTCGTCGGGGGCCGGTGCGGTGTTGCCGTCGTCGCTGGTGGCGTACCAGACGGCCGCCTCGAACCCGTCGAGCTCGAGCATGTCCCGGATGTGCTCGCGTAGCCACGAGCTGTAGCGCGGGGCGGTGTCGCCGTCGACGGTCAGGTTGACTTCGTAGAGGAGCATGGTGGGGGGATCGGGTTGCAGGAAGTGCGTGCACGACGGCCCAAGGTAAGGACCAGTGGGAGGAATGACAGGGCGGCGTCCGGGCGTGGGAGTGCGGGGGGTGGGTGAAGGGTAGGAGGGAG
>Ga0102942_1000997_pt1 | contig 10874 bp, 10 predicted proteins | sample SalPon2_C_H2O_MG_FD_78171 | JGI IMG/M metagenome (GOLD analysis project Ga0102942, IMG submission 78171) | Salt pond water microbial communities from South San Francisco under conditions of wetland restoration - Salt Pond MetaG R2_C_H2O_MG | ecosystem: Environmental > Aquatic > Non-marine Saline... | reverse complement strand
GTGATCTCGGTGGTGGTGTCGACGTGGCCCTGCACGAGGTGGCCGTCGAACCGGCCGTCGGCCGCGAGCGCGCGCTCGACGTTGACGGTGTCGCCCTCGGCCACCGACCCGAGGTAGGTCTTCGCGACGGTCTCGGCCGCGAGGAACACCTCGAACGCCGGGGTCGGTTCGGTCTGAAACGCCTCGACGGTGAGACAGACGCCGCTGACGGAGATCGACTGGCCGTGGTGGAGGTCGTCGTACCGGGGCGCCGACTCGGCCACGGCCGCGTCTTCCTCGCCTGCGTCGTCTGCCGCGGCCGCGCCAGTCGCATCCGCACCCGACTCCCTGGGGGTGTCGACCGCGATGCGGAGCCGTCTGCCGCCCTCGTCGTCGGTCGCCGCGACGACGGTTCCGGTCGTCTCCACGATTCCGGTGAACATACCCGTGATACCGGTTCGGCTCGCAAAAGCGTCCCGGAACGGCCCGCGGGGGGCGAATCGACCGGACGTGACGGCGTTCGCGCCGGTCTCCGCCGGCGTCACCGCGACGCCCCGGGGCGAAACTATTTGCTTCTCGTCGCAATCGGTGTAGGTATGGAGCGAAACGGTCCCGGAGAACTCCTCCACGAGTGGCACCGGCGGTTCATCGGGCCGGTGACCGACAGCCGCGCCGTCTACGCGGGGTTCGCGCTCTTCTTCGCGGGCGTGGGGCTGGTGGTCGTCTCGCTTGCGACGTTCCTCTGGAGCACGACCACAGACCCCGCGGGGACGTTCAAGTTCGTGCTCAGGGAGCTCGCGGTGCTGACCGGCGCCGCCGGGATCCCGACAGTGCTGCTCGGCGTCACCGTGCTGTTGCCCGTCTCACGCCGGATCGGAGCGGTGAGCGCCGCCGGGGTGGCGGTCTGTCTCGTCGCGACCGCGCGGTTCGCGCAGGTGTACCCCGACGCGTGGTACCCGGCCGCGAGCGTTGTGGTGGGGCTCTACGCCGTTGGCGCGGTCGTGGTCGTCGCCACCGCCGGCACCGCGCTGTCGGGGTATCACGCCGAACGGACCGGCCAGCGCCTCGCGCGCGAGCGACTCGACGACGATAACGGGAGCACTGCCGGCGGCGACGACCCCGACGGGTCGTCCGGCGCCGAGGCCGTCACCGACGAGCGGGTCCGGGCCGACATCGACGACGCGATGGCGGGCGCGGAGGTAAACTGGGGCGGCGTCGAGCGCGAGTCGGGCCGGTCGATCACCATCAACACCGACGACGACGTCGACTTCGAGGGCTCGGACCCCAGCGCGTTCGCGGCCACGGAGTCCAAGGGCGAGAGCGTCGACGACGCGGTTCAGGGGCTGCAGGGGCTCCGCGGCGAGGGGCCGAAGACCGAGAGCAGCACCTCCGGAACCGACGAACAGGCCGACGCCCTGGCGGAGCTCCGGGCGACCCGCGAGGAGTCCGAAGGGGCGGACGACGACGGGATCGTCGACACCGTCCGGTCGCTGTTCCGGTGAGTCGGGGGCGCGTCGCCGCCGCGGGTTCGGGGGACGGTGGCGTGCGAATCGTTCGCACTGAAGATTTTTATCGCAGCCTTCAGACGGAGAGGTATGGCCCGAGGACTCGACGTCGGCACGATGAACATCATCTCCTCCCGTCCCGACGAGGAGGGAACCACGTTCGTACAGCAGCGCAACTCGTTCGTCGAGATCGAGTACAGCGACATGGCCGAGCAGATGCTGTCCCGGAGCGAGGTCCTCCACATCCGGAAGGACGACAAGGTGTACGTCGTCGGCGACGACGCCCTGAACTTCGCGAACATCTTCAACAAGGAGACCCGGCGGCCGATGGAGCAGGGGATCCTCTCCAGCGAGGAGGCGTCGGCGATCCCCATGATCAAACTCATCACCGAGCAGGTGATCGGCGCGCCCGAACGGCCGGACGAGAAGATCTTCTTCTCCTCGCCGGCGGACCCGGTCGACTCGGACCTCTCGACGCTGTACCACCAGAAGACGCTCGAGTCGATGCTGTCGGACACCGGCTTCGACCCCGAGCCCATCAACGAGGGGATGGCGGTGATCTACAGCGAACTCTCCGACAACAACTTCACCGGACTCGGGGTCTCGTTCGGCGCCGGCATGACCAACATCTGCCTTGCGTACTACGCCGTCCCGGTTATGAAATTCTCGATCGCGCGCGGCGGCGACTGGATCGACCGCCAGGCCGCCCAGGCCACCGGCACGCCGGTCGACAAGGTCACCTCGATCAAGGAAGACGACTTCAAGCTCGACTTCACCACCGACGTCGGCGGCGTCGAGGGCGCGCTGTCGATCTACTACGAGAACCTCCTGGACTACGTGATCCAGATGATCTCCCAGGAGGTCGACGAGGAGGACGTCGAGGAGGGGCTCGACGTCCCGGTCGTGGTGACCGGCGGCACCTCCAGCCCGGAGGGGTTCGAGGAGCTGTTCGCCCAGCACCTCGAGGACGTCGACATCCCCTTCAGCATCAGCGACGTCCAGAGCGTCGACGACCCGCTGTACAGCGTCGCCCGCGGCGCCCTGGTCGCCGCCCGCTCCGAGGAGGAGTCGGGCGGTGGGGCGGCGGGGCAGCCGGCCGGAGAGTAGTCGCCGATCCGTCGGGGTGACCGCTCCGCGAGGCGCGCCTACGGCTCGCCCGAATCGGCGTCCCGCGGGGCGGCGTCTCCACCCCCGTCGTCGGCCGCAGCGAGGATCCGTCGCGCCCGAGCGATCCAGTCGGCGGCCGTCGGCTCGGGGACGTCGACCGGGCCGGCCACCGCCCCGGCGTCGGCGGTGGCGAGCCCGCCGAGCGTCGTGATCCCGACGGCGGCGAGCCGATCGGCGTACGCGGGGCCGATCCCGTCGACCGCCGCAACCGGCTCGGCGGCGGCATCGTCGAGCTCGTCGCCGAAGCTCCCGTCGTCCGGCGCCGCCCCGTCTGCACCGGCTCCGTCTCCGGCGTGTGCCGCCCGAAACCGCCGGATCGCGTCGGCCCACGTCTCCTCCCCGTCCGAGGTCCGGGTGTGGTCGGACTCGACGTCGGCGAAGCCGCACTCCTCGCAGTAGACCGACCGGCGGTCCCCCAGCGACAGCCGGGAGAGTCGCGCGCCGCACCGAGGGCAGTCCATACGCCCACGTTCGGACACGCCCGTAATTGGTGTGTCGCTCGGCGCGACGCGTCGTCACCGGCGCGGCGCCGCACCCCGACGGACGCCGCCCACGCGAAACCGTCTTGCCCTCGCTTCGCGTACGGCCGACGATGATGGCCACCACGCACGCCCTCGTGGGCGTCGCACTCGCCGTGCTCGTCGGTACCGTGTTCCCGGAGAGCGCGGTCGGAACGTCGATCTTCCCCGTGGCCGCGGCCGCCGTCGGCGGGTTCTTCCCGGACTTCGACCTCTACTCGGGCCACCGGCGGACGCTCCACTTCCCGGTCTACTTCAACGTCGGCGCCGCGGTCGCGGTGGTCGTCGCGGGCGTCGCCGCCGTCGTCGCGCCCGGAACCGCGGTCGCGACCGCCGCCGTCGCGCTGTTTCTGGGCGCGGCCGGCGTCCACTCCGCCATGGACGCCGTCGGCGGCGGGCTGGAGCTGAAGCCGTGGCGCGGGAACTCCGACCGGGCGGTCTACAGCCACTACCACGCCCGGTGGATCCGGCCGCGGCGGTGGGTGCGGTACGACGGCGCGCCGGAGGATCTGCTCGTTGCCGTTGCCGTTGCCGCGCCGGTGGTGTACGCCGTCGACGGGGCGGTCGAGACGGGCGTTCTGGTCGCGGTCGGGATCTCCGCGGGCTACGTCGTCGTGCGGAAGCCGATGGTGATCGTCACGGAGGCGGTGGTCGACGCGCTCCCGGAGTCGGTCGTCGAGTGGCTCCCCGCCCGCTTCGTGGACGACTTCCGGTAGCCGAGGCCCCCGGGTCGAGGGCGACGCGGACGGGAACCCATATTACCACGCACTCCCGAGTCGGGGTATGGACCACGGGGACCTGCGCGACGAGATGGTCGACGGCCTCGAGGCACGGCTCCCCGTCGACGACGCCGTCGCGCTCGCGATGCGGACGGTTCCTCGCCGGAAGTTCGTCGACGACGCGCCGTACCGCGGCCAGGGCGAGGAGGTTGCCGGCACCACGGTGCTCGCGCCGGAGACCGCGGCCCGCCTCCTGACGGCGCTCGACGTCACGCCCCGGACGCCGACCGACGCCGACACGGCCGACGCCGACCCGACCGGCGACGTGCTCGTCGTGGGCGCGGGCGTGGGCTACACGGCCGCGCTCCTGGCCGAGTTGGTCGGCGAGACCCGCGTCCACGCCGTCGACATCGACCGGCGGCTGGTCCACGCCGCGCGGTCGAACCTCGAATCCGCGGGGTACCCAGGCGTCCTCGTCGACGCCCGCGACGGCGCCGACGGGCTTCCGGAGTACGCGCCGTTCGACCGGATCCTGGTGGAGGCGGCCGCGATCGATCCCCCGGTCCGGCTGGTCGACCAACTCGCCGCCGACGGTCGGCTCGTCCTCCCGCTGGGTGGCCCCGACCAGACGCTCTCGGTCGTCGGGAGCGACGGCGCGGTGCGGGAGCGGAGCGGCCCGGTCGCGTTCAGGCCGCTCCTCGTCGACGGCGAGCAGGGCAGCCGGCCGGTCCGGAACCGAACCGTCCGCGAGGACCGCGAACGCAGCGAATCCGACGGCTACTTCGCCGAAACCGGGTGGGAACACGAGTGGATCGACTGGGACGAACAGCGGCGCCGGACTAAGCGACGCTGAATCGCACCCGCGTCACTCCGACGGCACGCTGAACCGCTCCCGACCCGGCGATCCGAACGACGGTGGCGGGTAGCCGCGCCGGCGACCGCCGCGACGCGCCCCGCCTACGACTTCAGCCCGCTCCCGGTGAGCGGCACCACCACGTCGGCGTCGGGGGCGAGCACCCCGCGGTCGCGGTACACGGACAGCGCCGCGGGCGCGACCGCACACGTCGGCTCCGTGTAGAACCCCCGGCGGTGGAGCGCGTCGAGCTCGCGTTCGACCGCCGCCTCCGAGAGGGCGATCGCGTCGCCGTCGGTGGCGTCGATCGCGTCGAGGAGCTGCCGTTTTCGGACTGGCTCGCGGATCCGGATTCCGTCGGCGACCTCGTTGTCGCCCGCGGCCGCCGCCGGGCCGTGGAGCGCCGCGACGATCGGAGCGTAGCCCGCGGCCTGGGCGCCGAGCAGTCTGGGCACCCCGTCGATCCACCCGAGTCGTTCGAGCGTGCGGAACCCCCGGTACGCGCCGAGGAGGAGCGTACCGTGTCCCAGCGGGATCACGACGGCGTCGGGGGCGGTCCACCCGCGCTGGGCACACACCTCGTACGCGAACGTCGCCGTGCCCGCGAAGAAGGCGGGGTTCCACGCGTGGGAGGCGTACCACGCGCCGTCGGACTCGACGGCGTCGACGCAGGCGTCGGTGACGGCCTGACGGGTCCCCTCGACCGGGATCGCGGTCGCGCCGGCCCGCTCGATCGCCCGGCGCTTCGCGGGCTTGACCGACGCCGGGACGTAGATGTCGGCGTCGACGCCGGCGCGGGCGGCGTAGGTGGCGATCGCGGCGCCGGCGTTCCCCGAGGAGTCCTCGACCACCCGATCGACACCTAACGCCGCGGCGACCGACAGCGTGGTGGTCGCGCCGCGGTCCTTGAACGAGCCGGTCGGAGAGACGTATTCGAGCTTGAACGCGGCGTCCCACTCGGGGGCGTCGACGAGCGGGGTGAGCCCCTCGCCCAGCGAGACGTGGCCCGACGTCGGGAGCAGCGAATCGAACGACCACAGCCCCGTCGTGGTGTCGGCCCACGACGCCGGCGGGTCGTCGTCGCGACCGACGCCGGGGGAGTCGGCGGGCTCGACGGCGAAATCGAGCGGCGCGCCGCAGTCACACCGCCACTGCCACGCCCCGGCGGCGTACTCGCGATCGCAGACGGAGCACGCGAGCGCGAGCGAGTCGGAAGCGGCTTGTGAGTCGGGCATCGGTGGGTGTCAGTAGGTGTCGACGTTGGTGCCGACCGAGCAGACGTACTCGCCGGTCGCGACCTGGGGGAGCCGGCGGGTGCGCCAGAAGATCCCGCCGTTGTTCGCGGTGACGCGGGCCTTCGTCTCCCCGAAGACGTCGGTGACCTCGAACAGGAGGTCGCCGGCGGAGACCCGATCGCCCAACTCGACCTGGAAGCGGACCACGCCCCCGGCGGGCGATCCGAACTGGTCGAACCCCTTCGCGCGCGTCTGCCGATCCGCCGCCCGGCCGTCCGGCAGGAAGTCGTACGCCTCCAGCACGTTGAACACGCCCTCGACGCCGATCTCGATGCTCTCCTGGTCCCACCCGACGCACCCGCCGAGCTCCGGGTCGATGGTGGGGACTCCCTCGTCCGGCGCGGTCCGGGCGAGTTGCCCCTCCGGCCCCTTCTGGTCGAGGACGTATCCGGAGTCGAACGCCTTCGCGAGCGCCAGACACTCGTCGTGGAGCCGGTGGCGCCGGCCGCACCGGACGCGGACCTCGTCGATCATGCGCGAGGTCGACCCCTGGTGGAGGTCCAAGACGAGGTCCGCGCGGGTGGCGGCGTCGAACGTCACGGCCGCGATCCGCTCGGAGGAGGTACCCGTCTCGTCGCCGGGGTACGCGCGGTTCATCTTGGTGTCGTCGATCGGATTTCGGTGTTCCGCGACCTGGAACGCGTGGTAGTTCACGATCCCGACCACGAGCACCGTCCCCGAGAGCGTCGCCGGATCGAGTCGGGGGACCACCCGGTTGATGACCCCGACCCCGTTGAGTTCGTCGCCGTCCGAAGCTGCCTGCAGGTAGAGCGTCCGCCCGTCGGCGGCACCGTTGACCACCGCGCAGGGGAGCCCCACGGCCGTTCCGTCACGGGTCTCGCCCACCGCAAGGCGGCCCGTGTCGACCTCACCGGGGGCTGCACTCGCCGTCCCGAGCGTCGTCATTATCCGATACTCGGAGGGGCCGGACTTTAGGAGTTCGGTCTCGGCTCCGACCGCCGCGGCGTCGCGGCGGTCAAACCCGGACGCGCCCCGGCGGTTGCGGCAGCGAGTAACCGGATCACGGCGCGGCCGACGCCCCCGAACCGTCGAGAATATGTCGGCGCCGGCCGAAGTGCGGCTGTGACCGACGAGGTTCCGGACCGCCCCCCGGGGTCGGGGCTGGTCCAGGCGTTGCGCGTGCCGCGGAACGGGGCCGTCGGCGTCGGCGTCGGCGTCGTACTCGCCGTCGTCGCCTACGCCGCCCGGGTCTTCGAGCTGCTCGGCCCGTTCGCCGGGACGCGGACGTACCCCGGCCTGGGACCGGAGGGGTGGTTCCTGGTCTTGGCGTTCGTGCTCGCGACCTCGACCGCGCTGCTCGTGACCTCGCTTCTGACCGTCGTGGAGGCGGTCCGGCTCGCGCGGCGGCTGTGACCGGCGGACGACTCACCCCTCGAACTCCCGCTCGTCGCCGACGAGTTCGCCCAGCCGCTCGGCGCCCGCGCGGGTCCCCTTCGCGATGATGGTGTCGCCGCCGCGGAGCTCCGTCTCCGGCCCCGGCTGGACAACCCACTCGGCGTCGTCGTCGCCGCGGCGGACCGCGATCACCCGCATCCCGGTTCGGGTCTTGACCTCCTCGTCGCCGAGCGTGGTGCCCGCGAGCGCGGCGTCGGGCGCGACCGAGAGCCGGACGATCACCTCGTCGGACGCCTCGATCGCGGCCGCGACGACGGGGTGGGCGTCGATCCCGCGGAGGACCCCCTCGCTGATCTCGACGGCCGCATCCGAGATGACCTCCGTCGCCGACGCGAGGTGGACCAGCCCCCGGAGCCGGACCGGGTCATCCACCCGCGCCGCCGCGCGGAGGGTCCACGCCTCGAACCTGGACTGCAGCGCGTCGACCTCCGCCTCCAGCTCCCGGACCTCCTCGGCGACGCCCTCGCTGTCGAACAGGACCGAGCCGTACGCCAGGTCGACCGCGAGTTCGCTCATGTCCTTCATGAGGATGATCGAGTCGACCGCACGCCCGAGGTCGTCGATCGGCGGGTCGACGGGGGCCGGCGGGTCGTAGGGGTCGCCGGTCGCTGCCGCGTAGACCGACTCGATCCCGCCGCTCGGTCCCCGGAGCAGCAGCGAGTCGCCCGCCTGGAGTTCGTCGTCGGGGCCGGGGCTGAGCAGCCACCGGCGCTTGCCCGTGGCCGACTCCCGGCGGATCGCGATCACGCGGACACCGGCTTCGGTCTCCATGTTTATTTCCCGGAGGGTCCGGCCGGCGTACTCGGAGTCGGGCGCGACGCTCGCGCGAACCAGCGCCTCCACCGCCTCGGGGATGGCGGTCCGGAGCGCGTCCGGGGTCCCGATGTCGTCGAGGACGATCTTGGCGATGTCGCCGGCGGCGTTGGAGATCTTCTCGGCGGCGCCCATCACGCCCAGGACCGGCGCGAGCTGTTCGGCGTCCTCGGGGCTGCGGGCCGCCATGAGCAGGCTCATCCGGCCCTGAAGCTGGAGGAGGTCGACCCGGTCTTCGAGGTCGAGCACCTCCCGGGCGATCTCGTCGCTCCCGTTGAGGACGGCGGAGTACGAGAGGTCGATCAAAAGCTCCGCGGTGTCTTTCATCTCCGCGAGCACCTCCTTGACGCTGACCGGTTCGTACGCCGCGTCCCCTGGGGCCATACGCCGGTGTTCGCGGCCGATACGCATAATCCTTGGCGGGCGTGGCCGGCGACACCCGGAAACGGTAACGCTTTTTTCACGCGGCGGGAAAGTCGATAGGTATGTCAGACGACGTCCAACGCGGGCTGGAAGGCGTCCTCGTCGCCGAATCGGACCTGAGTTACATCGACGGCGACGCCGGGAAGCTGGGGTACATAGGGTACTCCATCGAGGACCTGGCCCGCGAGGCGTCCTACGAGGAGGTCGTCTACCTCCTGTGGCACGGGGACCTCCCCGACGCCCAGGAACTCGAGGACTTCTCGACGTGGATGGCCGGCGCCAGACCGCTCGACGACGCGGTGCTGACCGAGATCCGGCAGTTGGCGGCGGCCGGCGAGGTCCCGATGGCGGCGCTGCGCACGATCGTCTCGACGCTGTCGGCGTACGACGACGACGCCACCCACGACGACGTGACCGACCTCGACGCCAACCTCCGGAAGGCCTGCCGGATCACCGCCAAGATCCCCACCGCCCTCGCGGCCTTCGAGCGGTTCCGGAACGGCAAGGAGGCGGTCGAACCACGAGAGGACCTCGACCACGCCGCCAACTTCCTCTACATGCTCAACGACGAGGTGCCCGACGAGGTGCTGGCGGAGACGTTCGACATGGCGCTGGTGCTCCACGCCGACCACGGGTTGAACGCGTCGACGTTCTCCGCGATGGTGACCGCCTCGACGCTGTCGGACCTCCACAGCGCGGTCACCTCCGCGATCGGGACCCTCGCTGGGTCGCTTCACGGCGGCGCCAACGCCAACGTGATGCGGATGCTGAAGGAGGTCGACGAGAGCGATCAGGGTTCCGAGACGGGGGTGGAGACGGCGTTGGAGGAGGGTCGCCGCGTCCCGGGGTTCGGCCACCGCGTCTACGACGTGAAGGACCCGCGAGCGAAGATCCTCGGGGCGAAGTCCAAGGAACTCGCCGCGGCAGCGGGCGAGTCGAAGTGGTACGACTACTCCACCACCATCGAGGCGTACATCGCGGAGGAGAAGGGGCTCGCCCCCAACGTCGACTTCTACTCCGCGTCGACGTACTACCAGATGGGGATCCCCATCGACGCGTACACCCCGATCTTCGCGATGTCCCGGGTCGCGGGGTGGATCGCCCACGTCCTCGAACAGTACGAGGACAACCGGCTGATCCGGCCCCGGGCGCGGTACGTCGGCGAGAAGGACCTGCCGTTCCCGGCGCTCGACGAGCGGTAACCACGGTCGGGCGTCGTTCCGCGCCCATCCAGACGTGAGCGAGCACGACTTCGGCGTAGACCCCCACCAACCCGAGGTCGGCGTAGGTCACCGCGAGGTAGGAGAGCCCGACGAGCGTCGGCCCCGCGAGCCCGAAGACCCACCGCCACACCCCCGGGGTCGACCGAAGTCCATCCGTCCGGACCGGCGGTCGACGGACAGGGGTGACGCACGGCGGACGCCCGTCAGACGAATCCGACCGCCCAAGCGCTGTACTGCGGTTTTCACTTCCACTCCGCGTGGCGGATGTTTATGTTCCTCCCCGGCATATCCATAAGTGCACGTCACACGCGTGCATTCCCCCTTTCCCCTTTCCCCCGAGTACCCGTAGCCGCCGAGTCACGCTGCCGGGCCGACAGAATTAGAACCGGCGACGGGGAATCCCGGCGTATGATATCGCTCTCCGACGTCGAGGCGGCGCGCGACCGGATCGACGACGTCGTCCGTCGGACGCCGCTCGAGTACTCCGATGCGTTCTCGGAGATCACCGGCGCCGACGTCCGACTGAAACTGGAGAACTTCCAGCGCACCGGCGCGTTCAAACTCCGCGGGGCCACGAACCGGATCGCAACGCTCTCGGCGGCCGAACGCGAGGCGGGCGTCGTCACCGCGAGCGCGGGCAACCACGCCCAGGGGGTCGCGCTGGCGGCCACTCGGTCGGGCGTGGACGCGACGATCGTGATGCCCGAGCACGCCCCGATATCGAAGGTGAAAGCGACCGAACGGTACGGCGGGCGGGCGATACTCCACGGCGCAGACTACGACGAGGCGCAGGCGAAGGCCCACGAGATCGAGCGCGAGGAGGGTCGGACGTACGTCCACGCGTTCGACGACGACGCGGTGATGGCCGGGCAGGGCACGCTCGGGTTGGAGATCGTCGACGAGTGTCCCGACGTCGACACCGTGATCGTCCCAGTCGGCGGCGGCGGGCTGATTTCGGGGGTC
>Ga0102942_1000996_pt1 | contig 10876 bp, 15 predicted proteins | sample SalPon2_C_H2O_MG_FD_78171 | JGI IMG/M metagenome (GOLD analysis project Ga0102942, IMG submission 78171) | Salt pond water microbial communities from South San Francisco under conditions of wetland restoration - Salt Pond MetaG R2_C_H2O_MG | ecosystem: Environmental > Aquatic > Non-marine Saline... | reverse complement strand
TGCCCCGACAGTTCGAACACCACGGCTCCGACACCCGATCGATCGACACCGAAGTCTACCGGATCGAGTGGGAGTGACCGCCGGGCGGGTCATCCGGCCCGCCTGGCGATCCGGACCCGCGTCGACCCCCGTTCGGCGAACAGGTTCCGATCCTCCCGGACGAGCGTGATGCCACCCGTCGTCACCGTTCCGTTCCCCGATGGGACCGCGGCCCTCCCGAGCGTCTCGTCGCGGCGGGAGACGGCGACCTCGAAGCCGTCGCCGGCCGGTGCGACGGACAGCCGCCGGCCGTCGACGACGACGTCGGCCTCTACGGGATCCGCCCGGAACACGACCGGGCGATCGCTGTCGGCCTCGGCCGCGAGTCCGAGACGGACGTGATACGTCGCGTTCCCGCCCGGGACTTCCCAGGTCGTCCGCGTCGCACGGACGTCCTCGCTCCAGGCGAGGCCGCCGACCCGGATCGTCGCGGCACCGGCCGACTCCAGGCGTGCCGCAGAGACTTCCTCCCACCAGATGTTCCGGCGCTCGGAGACGACGATGAGGCCGCTCGACTCGACGCGGTTCTCCGTTCGGTTCGCGCCGCCGGGGACCGGAACCGAGGAGACGAACCGGTTCTCGACGTCCTCGGCGTAGAGGACGGTGTAGTCCCTCACCTCGACGGCGTCGGCGTCCCCGACGCCGGCCTTCGGATCCTCGACTGCGTACAGGTTCAGCGGGACGCCGACGAATGCGACCGCCACGAGCGCGGCGAAAACCAGCCCGAACGCCACGTCCCTGCGCGAGAGATCGACGGTCGGGAGCAACTCCCGGGACGTCGCCGACGTCCCGCCCGCCACGAGCGCGGCGAGAACGAAGACCGCCGCCATCCCGAGCGCCCTGAACAGCCGGTAGGTCTCGGAGCCCTCCGGGAGGTAGATGGCCCACAGTCCCCGATCGACGGCGAAGGCGAGCGCGGCCAGCCAGACGTGCTCGGGCTTCGGGCGGACGTCCCGGCGGTACAGAAGCGCCGTTCCCGCCACGACGCCGAGCAGCAGGCCGAGGGCGTGGCCCTGTATCGCGATCCCCGCCCACCACGGCCGCGAGAACGTCTCCGCGGCCGACTGTTGGACCTCCGGAACGCGGATCGCGTTGTACAGTTGGGTGACGATCCGCGTCGAGAGCGCGGCGACGACGGTCGCGATCGGGAATCTGACCAGCGCGAACCCGACGAACGCGAAGAGAGCCCCGGAGAAGCCGATCACCGGGCCGAGCCCGAACGTCGACGTCGTGACGGCCGCGCCTGCGACGCCGAGGACCCAGGCTGCGATCCGAACGAAGGGGTTCGAGCCGAGCGACGCGAACGACGAACTCCCGCGGCGACGGGGGAAGTGACTCCACGCGTACTCCGCCAGCGAACCGAAGACCAACGTTCCGAGCAGGTTGCCAGTGACGTGGCCCAGCCCGGCGTGGGCGAAGCCGGCGGTCAGTATCCCCAGCGGGTAGAAGTAGCTGTACGCCCGAAACGGGATCTCGAGGGGAGCCCGGGGGTTCGTGAGGCCGCCCTGGGCGAACAGATAGAAACAGGCGACGCCCGCGACGGCGACGAGCGTGCCCCACGGGACTCCCAACACGAGCCGTTTCCGGGCACCCGATCCCCACCGTCCGCCGGGACGACTCAGGTAGACGACGCTCGCGAGCGAGATGGCGACCCCCGCCGCGAGGACGGGATACCACGCGAGGGCCGACGGACTCATACCGGTTCGATGGGTCGGGTGGACACATAAGCCCCCGGTTCGGCGAGTCGGGGATCGTCCCCGTCGATCCGTGAGGCGCTCAGAACACGGCGAGTGCGACCGAAAGCGACAGAACGCTCACGATCGACACCGCCGTGAACACGACCAGCGCGGGGACGACACCGGTCCGGCGGAGGTCGGCGACCCGAATCTCCGTTCCGAGGCCGACGAACGCCACCAAGAACAGCCAATCGACGGCGCTCGCCATCGAAGCGCGTTGCTCCGGGGCGAACACGCCGACGCTGGCGAGTCCGACGAAGGCGAGAAACCCGAGCACGAACTTCGGGAAGTTCGCCCACAGCATCCGAACCGAGGTTGGGCCGCCGGAGCCCCGCCGCGCGTAATAGCTCGCGTAGCCGAGCGCGACGGCGCCGATCAGGGCGTTTCGGGCGAGTTTCGTCAGCGTCGCCCACTCGCCGGCGACCTCCGAGTGGGCGAACCCGACGGCGACCACCGGCCCGGTCGAGAGCATACTGACGCCGGCCCAGACGCCGAAGACAGTCCCCGGGAGATCGAGGACGGAGCCGACGATCGGGTAGACCACGATCGTGACCGCATCGACCAACAGGACGACCCCGGCGGCGTAGGCGATCTGGGTCTCCTTCGCGCGGACCGCGCCCCCGACCGCGACGACCGCCGAGACGCCGCAGATCCCGGCCCCGGCGGCGAGTAACGATCCGAGCCGCTCGGTCACCCCCGCGACGTTGCGGGCGACCGCCTCGACGATGAAGACGGTACCCGTCACCGCGGCCACCACCAACAGCAGGACAGAACTACCGGTTTCGAGGACGGAACCGACGGTCAACGAGGAGCCGAGCAACACGATTCCCGCGGCGAGCCAGACGTCGTGTGTCTCCATCCCGACACGGAGCGGGTCCGGGACGCCGACCGTGTTCGCGAGGGCGACGCCCAGTCCGATCGCCAACAACAGTTCGTTGATACCGACGAGCGCCGCAAACCAGCGCGCCGCCAGCGCGCCGAGGCAGAGAGCGACGATACCGGGGAGCGCCCGACCGACGGCGGCGATCATGGGATCTCGACGCCGAAGGCTACGGCGGCGGCTATCGCGAGAGCGACGAGGCTGCCCTGCCAGTCGGCGTCGAGAGCGCACCAGCGACCGATCGCGCGTCGGCCCAAGCCGTCGATTCGGTCCCCGTCCATGGACGCGCCTGGACGATCCGCGGTTGTATATCTGGTGGTATCGTCGCCGGAAAAAGCAAAATTTGCTTGTTTTCTATCGCGGCTGCGGGCCGACCCACTCCGACCGATGATTTATATATCGGAACGCGGGCACGGGCCGTATGCGCTGACCGATCGCTGGCGAGTCGCCGGGGCGGGAGCGGGGCGTCGGGGACGCCCACTGCGATCCACGCTCGCCAGTCGTCGCCGGATCGCCTGTTCGCATTCCGGTAGGGATTTCACCCTCTCGCGGGAATCACTCCTCGTGTCCCGACTCCGCGTCCCGGCCCTGCTCGTCGGTCTCTCGCTTCTCTGGGGTGTGTCCTTCCCCGCGATCTCGATCGGGTTGGGGTACTTGCCACCGCTCCTGTTCGCGGCGTTCCGGTACGACGTCGCGGCGATCCTCCTCTTGGGATACGTCGGCGTGACGACCGACGACCGCGGATGGGTCCCGACCGGTCGGAACAACGTCGCCGCGATCGCTGCCGGCGGCGTTTTCCTCGTCGCCGGAAACGGACTGTTGTTCGTCGGCCAACAGACCGTCCCGAGCGGCATCGCCGCGATCCTGCAGGCGCTCGTCCCGATCGTCACCGCGCTGTGGGCGCTCGTTCTCCTCGACGAGCGGCTCTCGGCGATGGGAACGCTCGGCGTGATCGTCGGGTTCGTCGGGATCGGGCTGATCGTCCGCCCCGATCCGGGGAACCTATTCGGCGGCGACACCCTCGGCCGGCTCCTCGTCGTCGGTCAGGTGGTGAGCGTCTCGCTCGGCGGCGTCCTGATCCAGCGTGTACGCCCCACGATGGATCGGGTTGCGATGACCGGATGGGCGATGCTCGTCGGCGGCGTCGTCCTCCACGCGCTCAGTGTCGCGGGCGGGGAACCGGTACCGGTCGCGCTGGTCGATCCGGTCGCCCTCGGAACGGTCGTCTACCTCGGCGTCTTCTCGACCGCAATCGCGTTCGTGATCTACTTCACCGTGTTGAGCGAGCGCGGGGCGTTCGAAGTGAGCCTCGTGACGTACTTGGTACCGATCGTGGCGACGGTCGCCGGGGTGTTCCTGCTCGGCGAGTCCATCGATCCCCTCTCGGTGGTCGGATTCGCGATCGTGTTCGCCGGGTTCGCGCTGTTGAAACGGCACGCGATCGCCGACGTGCTCGCGACCGCCGGATGAGGCTCACTTGATCGCACCCTCCGATCGGAGTCGCGCGATCCTCTCTGCGTCGTGACCTGCGGCTTCCAATATCGCCTCGGTGTGTTCGCCGTGGCCCGGGAGTTCCCGGTCGTCGCGCCGCGACACGTCGCTGCCGCAGACGGGAAACCCGACGCGCGGCGCGCCGTCGTCGGGCCGTCGGACGTATCCCCGTGCCTCGATCTGGGGGTGCTCGAGCGCCTCCTCCGGCGTGTAGACGCCGCCGAACGCCGTCTCTACATCGCCGAGAAACGACACCCACTCGTCGCGGGTCCGCGCCTCGAATATCGATTCCAGCTCCGCACGGAGTGCCTCCCGGACCGCCGGGTCGTCGGCCATGTGTTTGTCGGCCAACTCCGGCCGATCGAGGGCCGCACAGAACGCCTCGAAGAATTTGGGCTCGAGCGCGCCGAACGTCACGTGGTTGCCGTCGCTCGTCTCGTAGACGCCGTAACAGGGGTATTCGCCGGTGAACGGCGTTTCGCCCGGGCGCGGATCCGATCCCCGGAGCGCGTCGGGCGCGACGACCTGAGAAAAAGCGACGACTGCATCGGTCATCGACACGTCGAGGAACTCGCCGTCGCTGTTGCCGAGTTCGCGGGACAACAGCGCAGAACAGACCGCGAAGGCGGCGAGCAACCCGCCGCCGATGTCGGCTATCTGGTACCCCGGGAGCCGTGGCGTCTCGTCGACGCTCCGGCGGTTCATGTCGAGAAGTCCCGACAGCCCGATACAGTTGAGGTCGTGGCTGGGTCGGTCGGCGTACGGGCCGTTCTGCCCGTACCCCGTGAGCGAGCAGTACACCACGTCCGGCCGACGTTCGGAGACCGAGTCGTAGTCGATTCCGAGTCGCTCGGCCACCCCCGGCCGGAAGCTCTCGACGACGACGTCGGCGTCTTCGAGGAGGTCGTAGAAAACTGCCCGTCCCGCGTCGCGCTTGAGATTCAGGGCGACGCTGCGTTTGCCACGGTTCACCGCGTCGAAGATCGCACCGACCCCTTCGTCGGTCGTGGGCGGCATCTCCCGGGCGTAGTCGCCGCTTTCGGTGTCCTCGATCTTGATCACGTCGGCACCGGCGTCGGCGAGCAACTGCGTCGCATAGGGCCCCGGAAGCAGCCGGGTGAGATCGAGAACGCGGATTCCGTCGAGTCGCATAGGGGACGGTCTTACCGACCGGGAATAAGAGTACCGTCGCGGCGCTGGCGATCGGCTGCCGCCTTCGGAGCGGCCCTACTCTGCCCTGCCGTCTCCGCCTCACAGCTCCGCGATCGCTGCCTCGATCTCCTCGGTCGGAACGGGGTATATCCACTCCTCGGTGTCCCAGCCGTGCTCGACGACGCCGTCGCCGTCGAGGACGAACACCGCTCGCCGAGCGGTCTCGGTGCCGGCCATCCCCTCGCGTTCGACCAGCAAATCGTACGAATCGGCGATCTCGCCGCCGATGTCCGAGAACATCGAGAACGGGCTCTCGAGTCCGCGGAGAAACTCGTTTATCGAGTAGGGGCCGTCGCGGACGACCCCGTAGACCCGAACCCCATCGAACTCGTCCCAACCGAGCGTGTCGTATCGGGCCCACCAGTTTCGCGCGACGGCGGAGAAGACGAAGCCGTCGAAGATCAGGACGGTCCCCCGGTCGCCGAGCGCGTCGGAGAGCGGCGTCGGGCGGAACGTCTCGCCGTCACACAACAGTGTCTCGAACGCAGGCGGCGTTTCGCCGACGGCGGGTGCCATACCGACGCATCCGCCCGGAGCCAATTAAATTCGCAGGTGACTGTCCGGAGGGTCACTCGGGCCGGACGGCCGGATCGATCGCCGCCCCCGCCTCGGTCGTCCCGGAGCGGACAAACGAGAGGTAGAACGGCTCCCCACACCCATCGGCCTCGGGATCGCGCGCTGATCCGTCGGCCCCGCAGACGAACCGGACGCCGTCGGCCTCGTCGGCCGCGTAGTCCGCCCCGACGGGGACGTAATTCCAGCCCTCCAGCGGGAACGACGTGACGGACTTGTCGGCGAGGTACCCCTCGCGTTGCAGTTCGGCGACGGTCTCACAGTGCGGGCAGTAGTACGTGACTGGCGTCGACATACCGAGGATACGTCCCGGAGCCGCTTGGCGGTATCGTTCGGGGCAGTCGACCCCGGCGGTTTTTTGCTCCGCACCGCGTACGGGACCGTATGACCGTTACGCTGTACCGCCTCGAGGGCTGTCCGTACTGTGAGCGCGTCGTCGACACGCTCGAGGAACTGAACGTGGCCTTCGACAGCGTCTGGGTCGAGGGGCTCCACTCGAAGCGCGACGAGGTGCGATCGGTCACGGGACAGCGACAGGTGCCCGCGCTTTTGGACGACGAGTACGGCGTCTCGATGAGCCAATCGGCACGGATCATCGAGTATCTCGAGGCGACGTACGGCGGCGCGGAATCGATCGGCGCCGAGTCCTGAGGCCACTCAGCCGTCGAGGTCGTGGGGATCGAGTCCGGGATCGTCGACCGGCGGCGCGCCGAGCGAGAGCACGACCCCCCGCTCGTCGCCGACGTTCCGGTGGCCGTGGCCGATCTCCGGTTTCGCGACCCAGAACGTTCCGGGCTCGGCGTCGACGTACTCGGCCTCCCCGGAGCGACCCAACTTCAGCGAGAACTCGCCCTCCAGAACGAAGTACAGTTCCTCCTGTTCGCTGTGGGCGTGGTACTGGATCTCCTCGCCGGGGTCGAAGTACCACACCGTCGCGCGCATCTCCGAGAGCCCGAGGTGTTCGCCGACGGGTCTGATGTCGAGATCCGGCGGAACCGACTCGACGTCGGAGAGATCCGTCACCGGCACGTCGTCGAGGTCCACTACGTCGTACTCCATGCGTCGTACCCCCACGAAACCCGGGGACAAAAATACGGGTGTCTCGGGCACCGACGGACCGCCAGTGGATATCGCCCACGCTCCGGTGCCGATACGCAATCGAGTTATTCCACCCGGTCTCAGACGACGTATGGCCGACGATGTACGCGGTGTCGGATTGGACGACGATACCCGGTGTGCGCACTACGCAACCGAACGGGACGTCGTTGCCATCCGATTCGGCTGTTGTGGGAAATATTACGCCTGTTTTCGGTGTCATCGGGAACTCGCCGACCACGACGCGGTGCCGTGGCCGGTCGACCGACGAGAGGAGCCGGCGGTCCGCTGTGGCGCCTGCGGGGCGTCGATGTCCGCACCGGCGTACCTTTCGATCGATACCTGCCCGGAGTGTGAGACGGCGTTCAATCCGAACTGCGAGACGCACTACGGCCGCTACTTCGGGTGGATCGATTGAGATATTCACAACACCCCAGCCGCTGGGTGACCGATTGCCCCCGTCTACGCGGGGATTTATATACGAAGGCGCGGGGAGACGCCCCACGACGTGACGAGCGACCGACGGCTGGCCGGGGCTGGAGCGCGGCGCGCCGCCGTCGGATAGAAGTAAGGTGCCGCCTGCTAGCTCTCTCCCGAGGGATACCGTTTTGCCAGCGCCGTCCGAACCGACGGCATGGACGACTCCGAACTGGCATGGCAGACGCTCGGCTCCGAGACCGAGTACACGTGTCCGGGATTCGACGTCGTGCGCGAGGACGTACGACTGCCCGACGGAACCGAGGCCGAGTTTCACTCCGTCTCGGAACCGCCGTCGGTCGTGGTGTTGCCGTTCACCGACGAGGGCGACGTGGTGGTCATCCGCGAGTGGCGACAGGCAGTCGATCGGATCAATTACGGGCTCCCCGCCGGCGGTCTCGAGGACGGTGACGGGGACGTCCGAGCCGCTGCCCGTCGGGAGCTACGCGAGGAGACGGGCTACGAGGCCGGCGTCGTCGAGCAGGTCGCGACGTACGAACCGGCCAACGGGCTCTTCGATTCAGTCTTTCATTACGCCGTCGCGCACGGCTGCGAGCCGGTCGCCGAGCAGGACCTCGACCGCAACGAGTCGATCGCCGTCGAGACGACGACGTTCGAGGAGCTCCGGTCGCGGGCGACAGTCGGTGAACTCCGCGATGGCCGGTCGGCGCTGGCCGTGTTGCAGTACGCGGTTCAGACCGAGGAATGACGGGCTACCCGTCGATGTCGACGGTTTCGATCTCGACGTCGTCTCTGGGTTCGTCGTTGCGGCCGGTCGGCAGCGATCCGATCTCCTCGACGACGTCCATGCCGTCTATCACTTGGCCGAAGACGGCGTGCTTGCCGTCGAGGTGTGGCGTCGCGTCCAGGGTGATGAAGAACTGCGAACCGTTGGTGTTCGGCCCGGAGTTGGCCATCGAGAGGATTCCGGGGCCGTCGTGGGTGAGGTCGTCGTGGAACTCGTCGTCGAACTGATAGCCCGGCCCGCCGCGGCCCGTTCCCGTCGGGTCCCCACCCTGTATCATGAAGTCGTCGATGACCCGGTGGAAGACGACCCCCTCGTACAGGGAGTCGCCGCGGATTTCGCCCGTTTCGGGGTCCTCCCAGGTGTTGGTCTCGAGTGCGGGGTCGGCGTCGGCCGCGGGATCGTGTTCCGCCAGTCCGAGGAAGTTCTCGACCGTTCGCGGGGCGCGCCCCTCGAACAGTTCGACAGTGATATCGCCGTGAGTCGTTCGGAGCGTCACGGTCGGGTTGTCCGGATCAGAGACGGCTCTGTCGTCGCTCATACCCCCTCCAGGGGAGGACGTCGCAAAAGACTGCCGACTCCCAATCCGGGCGTCGCCAACCCACAGCCGTTTAATCGTCGGAACAAAAGACTCGGTATGGTTCGGGACCCCTCGGCCGACGATACCCCCCCGGACATCGACACGGTACTCGGGGCGTTACACGACGAGGACTGTCGGACAATCCTCGCCGAGTTGGGTGATCCCCGGACTGCGCGGTCGCTCCTCGACCGGTGTGACATCCCCCGATCGACGCTGTACCGAAAGCTCGACCGGTTGTCCGAGGCGACCCTCGTCAGCGAGGGGACCGAGATCCGCGAAGACGGCAGCCACGCGACGCGGTACCGGCTCAACTTCGAGGACGTCGTCGTGACGAGGACCGATTCAGTCGGCCTCGAAGTCGAGATCGATCGGCCGACGCAAAAACCGGACGAACGCCTCGCGGATATGTGGTCCGAAGTGCGGAGGGAGCTGTAATCATGGTACATTCGACATCCAGTTTCGAGATCCAGCTCGCGATCGCCATCGTCAAGACGTCAATCCTTCTCGTCGGCGGCGTCGTCACCTACCTCGCGTTCAGCGCGTACCGACGGACTGCGGACCGATCACTCGGCCTGCTTGCGGTCGGGTTCGGCCTCATCGTCGTCGGCGTGTTGCTGGCCGGCTTTACCTTCGAGTTGTTGAGCAGCGGTCTCGGGATCGGGATCCTGATCGAGAGCCTCTTCGTCCTCTCCGGGCTCTCGGTCATCGCCTACTCGCTTCGGGCCCGCTAGAACGACCGGAGCGCCTCCAACCGCGCCGCCGGTTCGTCCGACGACATGGTCTCGCGGGCCGTCTCGAGCCCGGACTCGATGTCCTCGGCGTCGCCGCGGGCGTAGATCCGTAACGCGGCGTTGACGGCCACCGCGTCGGTAAACTGGTCGTCACGCTCGCCGTGGAGGATCTCTTCGGTGATCGCCGCCGACTCGGCGGCGACGTCGTCGACACCGAGGTCCTCGCTCTCGAAGTCCATGCCGTACTCCGGCGTTTCGATCTCGAAGTCAGTCAACTCGCCGCCGTGATCCCAGACGGCCACCTTCGTGGAGCCGGGGCGGACGTCGTCGTACCCCTCCAGTCCCTGAAACATCACGACCCGTTCGACCTCGGAACTCGCCGACGCGTCGAAGGTGTCGATGATCCGCTTGGCGTACGGGAGGTGATAGAAGCTGCCCAAGTGGACGGACGCGCCGGCGGGGTTGGCGAGCGTCTCGACCGTGTTGAGAAACGTCCGGACGCCCATCTGGTCGCGGCGACCGAACAGCGCGTCCACGCCGGGGTTGAACGCCGGCTGGTAGTAGAACCCGAACCCGACCTCGTCGACCATCTCCGCCGACTCCGACGGCGCGAGCTCCGTCTCAACCCCGAGCGCATCGAGAACGTGCTTGTATGCGTCCTGTTTCTGCGTCGGGACGCGGTCCCCGGAGTGGACGACGACGGGCGTCCCGGCCGCGGCCGCGACGAGTCCGGAGGCGACCCCGAGCAGTGCAGTCCGCCCCTTCCCGTCGTAGTTCGCCCCGCAGTCGACGGGATCGCACTCGGGGACGGCCGTCTCCACGCCGTCGGCCATCACGTCGATGTAGGCGGCGAGTTCCTCCGGCGTGTTGCGCTTCCAGCGGTTCGCGAGGAGGAACGCCCCGAGCGTCGTCGGGTCGGGCTCGCCGCCGAGGATCCGTTCGAACGCCTCGCTCGCTTGCTCGCGTGTCATGTCGTCGGCGGACTTGTGTCCCGAGCCGACAACCTCGGTCATCAGCCGTTTCAGCGGCCACTCCCCGTATCGTTCCGTCGCTTGTGCCATACGACGCGTTCGGTCTAGTGGAACAAAAACCCGTTCCATCTTCTCACACCGATGGAATCCCGTCCTCCGTCGGGAGTGGCCCTCCCAGTCGAGCGGCGGCGAAGCCGTTCGTGACCGACGAAAACTAAACCCCCTGTCCCGTATACGGAGTAATGAGTACGCCGGCCACCGACGGCGACGATTGGCGAGCGGCCATCGACGCGACCGACGCGGCGATCATCGACGGCTACCAGTCGGGGTTCCCGGTGGCGGAACG
>Ga0102942_1000995_pt1 | contig 10888 bp, 11 predicted proteins | sample SalPon2_C_H2O_MG_FD_78171 | JGI IMG/M metagenome (GOLD analysis project Ga0102942, IMG submission 78171) | Salt pond water microbial communities from South San Francisco under conditions of wetland restoration - Salt Pond MetaG R2_C_H2O_MG | ecosystem: Environmental > Aquatic > Non-marine Saline... | reverse complement strand
GACGACTGCGAACCCGCGACCCGATCGATTAAAGTTCGCTTGTGCTAATCAGTCGCTAGTAGATGTACTCGATTCCACCGCGGGCGACGGTCGAACCCGCCGGACACGTGATCGCGGCTGGTCCGCGAGGGGAGTCGGAGGTGGGGCGTGTCTGAGGTGACCCTCGTCGTCGTCGCCGGCACGACGGAGACGGCCGCGATCGACGGGATAAGCGCCGCGGGTGCCGACCCGGAACTGCGGACGCACACCCCGAGTGCCGACCTCGAAATCGTCGCCGACGGCCGTCCTGCGCCCGACTCGCCGGTCCCAGTCAGCCCGTCCGGGTGCCCGACGCCGGCGGTCGTCACGCGGGCGGTCAGGGAGCGAGTCGGATTCGATGTCGTCGGCCTCGACGCCGGGCTCGCGGTCCCGACCGACGCGCCGGCCCGCGGCGTCGAGGCCGCCCCCGGCGGCGACGTGCGCGAATCCGAACCGGTGCCGGCCGCCGGCGCAGTCTTCGAGAACGCACGAGAGATGGCCCCCGAGGTCGCCACCGGAGACGATGGCGGTGCGGACGCGACCGGCGAACTGCTCGTCGCCGAGACGATTCCCGGCGGAACGACCACCGCGCTCGGCGTGTTGACCGCGCTCGGCGAGCGCCCCGTCGTCTCCTCGTCGCTCGTGGCCAACCCCCTCGAACGGAAGCGCGCGGTCGTCGAAGAGGGACTCGCCGCGAGCGACCTCGCTCCCGGCGACGCCGCCGGCGACCCGGTCGACGCGGTCCGACTGATGGGCGATCCGGTGCTCGCCGCCGCCGCCGGACTGGTCGTCGGCGCGCTCGACGCCGGGATAGACGTGACGCTCGCGGGCGGCACACAACTGGCCGCGGTCGCGGCGCTGGCACGGCACGCCGGCGTGGACCGGCGGCTCCCGCTCGCGACGACGACGTTCGTCGCTGACGATCCGACCGCCGACGTGGCGGGACTCGCCGCCGACCTCGGACTGTCGCTCACCGCCACGGACCCCGAGTTCGGGTCGAGCGACCACCCCGCAATGGCGGCGTACGCCCGCGGCGAGGCGAAGGAGGGCGTCGGTATGGGTGGCGCGCTGGCGCTTGCCGACCGCTCGGGCGTGCCGGCGGCCGCCGTGCGCGACCGCGTCGCGGCGATCACCGATCGGCTGCTGGCCGAGCGAGAGGCGGCGACCGCAGAGAGGGGCGGCACACGATGAGGGGAGTCGTCCTCGGCGGCGTCAGTTCGGGCGTCGGAAAGACCGTCGCCGCGCTCGCCGTGATCCGCGCGCTTTCCGCGGCCGGTCACGCGGTCCAGCCGGCGAAGGCGGGGCCGGACTTCATCGACCCGAGCCACCACGCACACGTTGCCGGTCGACCCTCGCGCACGCTCGACCTGTGGTTACAGGGCGAGGCGGGGCTCCGCCGGAACTACGCCCGCGGCGAGGGCGACGTCTGCGTCGTCGAGGGCGTCATGGGGCTGTACGACGGCGACAAATCGAGCACGGCCGCGGTCGCCGAGGCGCTCGACCTCCCCGTGGTGCTCGTCGTCGACGCGAGCGCGGGCATGGAGAGCGTCGCCGCGACCGCGCTCGGCTTTCGGACGTACGCGGAGCGCGTCGGCCGCGACCTCGACGTGGTCGGCGTGATCGCCCAGCGCGCGCACGGCGGTCGCCACGCACGCGGGATCCGCGAGGCGCTCCCCGACGAACTGACGTACTTCGGTCGGATCCCCCCCCGCGACGACCTGGAGATCCCGGAGCGGCACCTCGGGCTCCACATGGGCGAGGAGTCGCCCATCGACGAAGACGCGCTCGACGCGGCCGCCGAGGAACTCCGGACCGAACGGCTGGTCGAAGCCGCCCGAGAGCCGACGGTGCCGGCCGGTTCGGGTGACGCGGCCGCGGTCTCAGACGACCCGGCGGCGGTCGACGGCGACCGTCCGCGCGTCGCGCTCGCCCGCGACGAGGCCTTCCGGTTCGTCTACCCGGCCACCGTCGAACGGCTGCGCGAGCGCGCGACCGTCGTCCCCTTCGAGCCGACCGCGGGCGACCCGCTTCCCCCCTGTGAGGGCGTCTATCTCCCCGGCGGCTACCCGGAGAACCACGCCGCGGCGCTTTCGGAGGCTCCGGCACTCTCCGATGTCGCCGACGCGGCCGCGGACGGAACGCCCGTCCTCGGCGAGTGCGGCGGGCTGATGGCGCTCGCCGAGTCGCTGACGACCGTCGCGGGCGACGCACACGAGATGGCGGGCGTGCTCCCGGCCGACGTGGCGATGCGGGAGCGGTATCAGGCGCTCGACCACGTCGAGCTGTGTGCGACGCGCGACGCGCCGACCGCCGCGGCGGGAGAGACGCGCCGCGGGCACGAGTTCCACTACTCGTCGGCCGAGGTCGCCTCCGACGCGCGGTTCGCCTTCGCGGTCGAGCGCGGAACCGGGATCGACGGGGACCACGACGGACTGATAGAACACCGAACGCTCGGGACGTACTGTCACCTCCACCCCGAGAGCGGAGCGTTCGACGCGTTCCTCGACGGGCTGTAACAGATGTCAGCCGCCGTCGCTCCCGTCCTTGCGCTCGCGTCGCCCCCCTTGCTCGCTCCGGTCGTCCCCGCGCTCGCCGCGCTCGTGCTCGCCGTCGCGGCCGACCTCGCGGTCGGAGAACCCCCGACTCGTCTCCACCCGGTCGCGTGGTTCGGCTCGCTCGTCGGCCGGGTCGACCGCGAGTGGGGTCGGCCTCGCCTCGTCGGCGTCGCGGTCGCGGCCGCGTTCCCGCTGGCGGCCGCCGTCGCCCTCGGCGGCCTCGTCGCGGTCGCGGCGGAGTTCGGCCCGCCGACGGCCGGGGTCCCGCTCGTCGCCGTCGTCGTCGCGGCCGGCGTCCTCTCCGTGAGTGTGAGTCTCCGGATGCTGCTCGACGTCACCCGCGAGGTGGTCGCCGCGACCGAGACGGACCCGGCGGCCGCCCGCGAGTCGGTCCGGGCGCTCGTGGGTCGCGACCCCTCGACGCTCTCGACGGCCGAAATCCGGAGCGCGGCCGTCGAGAGCGCGGCCGAGAACCTCGCTGACGGGTTCATCGCCCCGCTGTGGTGGTTCGCGATCGGGACGGCCGTCGGTGTGGTCGGCGGCGCGTTCGCCGCGCCGGCCGGAGCTACTCTCTCGTCGTCGCTCGCGCTCTCGCTCGGGGTCGCCGCCGCGGTCTGGGTCAAGGGGGTGAACACGCTCGACTCCATGCTCGGCTACCGCACGAAGCCGGTCGGCGGGGCGAGCGCGCGGCTCGACGACCTCGCCATGTATCTCCCCGCCCGCGCGAGCGCTGGATGTCTCGCCGTCGCCGCGCTCGCGATCGACGGCGGGACTCCACTCCGCGTCCTCCGGCGCGCTAGGTCGTGGGCCCGCGCTCCGGCGTCGCCGAACTCCGGGTGGCCGATGGCGGTCGGGGCGGCCGCCCTCGACGTGCGGCTCGAAAAGCCCGGTAACTACGCGTTGAACCCCGCCGTCGACCCTCCGACCACGGCCGACGCCGAGCGCGCGGTTCGGCTTGTCGGCGCGGCCGGCGGCGTCGCGGTCGCGGTCGCGGCCGGCTGGCTCCTCGCGCTCGCGGGGGTGATCGCGTGGCTCTGACCGGCGCGCTCACCGCCGCCCTGCGAGACGCTCCCGCCGCGCTCCGGGGCGCGCTCGGCTTCCTCACTCGGATCCCGGTCGGCAGCGACGCCGACGCGTGGGAATCGTTCACCCGGTCGCCGTGGTGCCTCCCGGCCGTCGGCTACCTCGTCGGCGCGCTCGTCGCCCTGCCGCTGCTCGCACCCGTGCCCGCGCCGACGGCGGCGCTCGGGTTCGTCGCCGGCATCTACGCGCTGACGGGGATCACGCACCTCGACGGGGTCGCCGACCTCGGCGACGCCGCGGTCGTCCACGGTGACGCCGACGCGCGCCGGGCGGTGCTGAAAGACGCCGCGCTCGGCGTCGGCGGCACCGTCTCGCTCGTGTTCGTCGTCTTGGGACTCGCGACCGCAGGACTGTCTCTGGCCCGGATCGCCGGATCGTCGCCCGCCGTCGCCGTCGCGATCGTCGCCGTCGCCGAGGTGGGAGCGAAGGCCGCAACGGCGACGCTCGTCTGTGCCGGCTCCGCCGCCCACGAGGGGCTCGGATCGGCGCTCGCCGACGGGGCCGCCCCCCGCGACGCGCTCGCCGTCCTCTTCGTCGCGACGCCCGCAGCAGTTCTCGCGTGGCCGGCCGTCGGCTCCGCCGCCGCGGTGCTCACCGCCGTCGCGTTCGTCGCCGCGTTCGGCGCGGCCGCTGCGCTCCGCCGGTGGAGCGCCCGACAGCTCGGTGGTATCTCCGGCGACGTGCTGGGCGCGACGACCGAACTGGCGCGCGTCGCCGCGTTACACGCGGGGGTGATCGCGTGGACGCGCTTCTGATGTGTGGCGGCCGCGGGACGCGTCTCGGCGGCGACGCAGAGAAGCCGCTGACCACGGTCGCGGGACGGCCGATGGTCGACCGCGTGCTCGCCGCGCTCGCCGAGAGCCGGATCGAGTCGGTCTGCGCCGTCGTCTCGCCGCACGCGACCGCGACGCGGGCGCACCTCGCAGAGCGCGCCCCGTCGCGCGAGGACGCGGACACCGGTCTCCGGCTCGTCGACGCGCCGGGCGACGGGTACGTCTCCGACCTCCGATACGCACTTGACGGGGACGACTCCGTCGACGCCGAGACGGCCGCCGACCCCGATACCCCAACCGCCGATCCCCCCGTCCTCACCGTCGCCGCGGACCTTCCGCTGCTCGACGGCGAGGCGGTCGACCGCGTGCTCGACGCCGCCGCTGCCGCAGAATCCCCCTCACTTACGGTCTGTGTGCCCGCAGTTCGCAAGCGGGAACTCGGCGTCAGCGCAGACGGCGCATTCGAGGTCGACGGCCGCGCCGTCGTCCCGGCGGGGATCAACGTCGTCGGCGTCAGTGACGGGAGCGGCCCTGAAGCTGACGGGAGCGGCCCTGACGCGGGCGGCGACGCGACAGACGACCCTGACGCGGGCGGAGACGCGGTCGACAGAGACGGCGCTCCCGACGACGAAACTCTCCTCACGGACGATCGCCGACTCGCCGTCAACGTCAACTATCCGTCGGACGTGCGGATCGCCGAGGCGCTCCTCGCGGAGGGGCAGACGACTCACTGACACACCGTTTCAAACGCCATGAACGTAGACCGCGCCGCCGACCTCGACCGCACGCCCCACGGGAGCAGCGACGACCCCAACGTCCTCGACTTCTCGGCGAACACCAACCCGCTCGTCCCCGACGGCGTCGAGGCCGTCTACCGCGAGGCGTTCGACGCGGCGCGGACTTATCCGCCGGAGCCACCCGCGGAGTTTCGGCGGGCGGCGGCCGCGTACGTCGACTGCGACCCGGACGCGGTGGTACCGACCCCCGGCGGACTCGCGGCGATCCGGCTCGCCGTGTCGCTCGCGGTCGACGACGGCGACACCGCCCTCGTTCCCGCGCCGAGCTTCGGCGAGTACGCCCGCGAGGTCCGGTTGCAGGGCGGCGATCCCGCGTTCGTCTCCGCCGAGTCGATCCTCGACGCCGATCCCGAGTCTCACGCGCTCGCCGTCGTCTGCGCGCCGAACAACCCCACCGGGACCGACTACGACCCTGCCGCGCTAGATCGCTTCGCGGCGCGCTGTCGGGCGGCCGACACCCCGCTTCTCGTCGACGAGGCGTTTCGCGGATTCACCGACCGCCCCTCGATTTCGGGGACCGACGGCGTGATCGTCGCTCGCTCGCTCACGAAGCTGTTCGGGCTCCCCGGAATCAGGGCGGGATTCGCCGTCGCGACCGGCGAGATCGGCGCGGCGCTTCGCGGCGCGCGACGGGCGTGGAACATGGGCGCTCCGGCGCTCGCGACCGGCGCGCACTGCATGCGACAGGCGGAGTTCGTTCGAGACACCCGCGAGCGCGTGCGGACGGAGCGCGAGCGACTTCGCGACGCCCTCCGGACGCGCTACGCGGTCGCGCCCTCGAACGCCCCGTTTCTGCTCGTCGATGTCGGCGGGGGCGAGACGGGCGGCGGTGGAGACGCCCCCAGAGGGCGACGCGGTGACGACCGAACCGTCGCCGATGTCGTCTCGGCGGCCCGCGACCGCGGCGTCGCGGTCCGCGACGCGACCACCTTCCGCGGGCTCGACTCGCACGTCCGCGTCGCGGTCCGTCGCCCGACCGAGAACGACCGGCTGCTCGCGGCGCTCGGGATCGACGACGCCGACTGCGGCGACGCCGCGTCTCGGGAGGTGGACGACGGTGTTTGAGGCGACCGTCAGCGAGGGTGTCCTCCGACTGCGTCGGCCGGGGACGCGCTGGCTCTCGACCGGCTGGGCCGGGGGGCGATCGCGGGGAGACGCGGCCTACAACGTCTCGGTGCCCGAGGGGTTCGACCGCACCGACCTCGCGGCGTACCGCGACGAGCGGCTGGCGCGCGCCGGCTTCGGCGAGGGGGAATGCGACTGCGCGGCCGCAAGCGGGGACGGCGACGGTGGTCCGCTCCCCGACCGAACCGGCCCGCCGACGCTGTTCACCGGCGTGGCGATGGACCACGCGCGCGGCGCGCGACGCGGCCCGGTCGTCGCGTACGCGACCGCCGGGCTCTCGAACCCCGCCACGCTGCCGATGGCTTTCGAGGAGCACGCGGACGAGTCGGCCGTCACCCCCGAGACGGCCGACGCGGCGACCGCGGTTGACCCGGCGGAGTCGTCTCCGCACGGCCCCGGTACGGTCAACCTGATCGTCGGGACGACGAGACGGCTCGCGCCCGGAGCCGCGGCAAATCTCGTCGCCGTCGCGGCCGAGGCGAAGGCGTCGACGCTGCTTTCGACGGCCGGCGTGCCGGGAACGACGAGCGACGCCGTGGTCGTCGGTGACGACCCGGACGGGGAGCCGGCGACGTTCTCGGGCAGCGCGACGCCGGTCGGCGCGGCGGCCCGCGTCTGCGTCCGCGATGCGGTCCGCGCGAGCCTGCGGTCGCGGTATCCCGACGACGAGTTCCCGGGGCCGCCGGCCGACGCCGAACACGGCGTCGTCGCCGACGGGAGAGCGGAGGTTTTCCACCCATGACGACTGAGACACACGACGACGGTACCGACGGTGAGGGATCGGCGGACGAACGCTCGGCGGATGACCGCTCGACGGACGAGCGAGCGGGCGACGAGGCCACCGGTGAGACCTCCGGGGGCGGACGCCGTGCCCGGACGCCCGGCGGCGGCACGGCTCCGGAGCCGGAGCCGATAGAGCCGGCCGCGCCCGAGGAGTTCGGCCTCGTCCAGGCGTGGTGGGGCGACGGCAAGGGGAAGACGACGGCGGCGATGGGGATGGGGTTCCGGGCGGCCGGCCACGGCTACCGCGTCCACATGGTTCAGTTCATGAAAGGCGGGGCCGACAGCGTCGACGCCGTCCGCGGCGAGTACAACGCCATCGCCGCCATTCCTGGCTTTTCGTACGAGAACACGGGCCACTACGGCTGGCACGGACTGCTCGACGGCTCCGCGGACGACGACCACGAGGCGAAGGCGCTGGCCGCCTTCGAGCGCGCGGAGGCGATCGTCTCCGGCGCGCGCGCGGCCGATCTCTCGACCCCGTTCCCGCTCGACGGCGACCCTGACAGGGGCGTCCACATGCTAATTCTCGACGAGATCCTGTACGCGGCCGACCGCGACCTCGTCGACCCCGACGCGGTGGTCGACCTCGTCGAGTCGAAGCCCGACGGGCTCGAACTCGTCTTGACCGGCAGCCACGCGGAGCCGACGTACCTCGACGGCGTCGCCGACTTGATCACGAACGTCCGGAAAGTGGCGCACCCGTTCGACGAGGGCCAGCGCGCGCGACGGGGGACGGAGTTCTGACCGACGGTGACGCGCTGATGGCCGACGACCCCGATACCCGAACCGTCCTCGTCGCCGGCACGGCGAGCCACGCCGGCAAGAGCACGCTCGCGGCCGGGCTCTGCCGGCTCCTCGCGCGCCGGGGCGTCTCGGTCGCCCCGTTCAAAGCGCAGAACATGAGCAACAACGCCCGCGTTGCGCTCGCGCCAGACGGCGAGTGGGGCGAGATGGGCGTCTCCCAGTACGTGCAGGCTCGCGCCGCACGAGTCCCCGCGACCACCGACATGAACCCCGTCTTACTCAAGCCCCGCGGCGACGGCGAGAGCCAGATCGTGATCGACGGCGAGGCGGTCGCGACCGTCGCCGCCGGCGCGTACTACGACGACCACTGGGAGCGCGCGCGGGCGGCGGCCGTCGACGCGCACCGTCGACTGGCCGCCGACCACGACGTGATCGTCGCGGAGGGCGCGGGCAGCATCGCCGAGATCAACCTCCACGACCGCGATCTCGCGAACGTCGAGTGTGCGCGGTTCGCCGACGCCGACGTCCTGATCGCCGTCGACATCGAGCGCGGCGGCGCGTTCGCGAGCCTCTACGGGACGCTCGAACTGCTCCCCGACGATGTCCGCGAGCGCGTCGCCGGCGCGGTGATAACGAAGTTCCGCGGCGACCCCACCCTGCTGGAGTCCGGCATAACGGAGATCGAGGAGCGCACGGGCGTCCCGGTCGTCGGCGTCGTTCCCCACGACGACCCCGGCCTCCCCGCCGAGGACAGCCTCTCGCTGCCAGACGGGACCGCCGCCGGTCGCGGTGACGAGACCGCCGGTGCCACGTGGGGAGCCGACGACGGCGTCCCCGACACCGAGACGGTCCGGATCGCCGTCCCGCGGCTCCCTCGGATCTCGAATTTCACCGACCTGGAGCCGCTGGCGCGCGAACCGGGCGTCCGAGTCGCGTACGTCCCGGTCGACGCCGAGTCCGACTCGGCCGACGCCGCGGCGTCTCTCTCTGACGCCCCGTCATCTCCCTCTGACGCCCCGTCGTCTCTCGCCGACGCCGACGCGGTCGTGATCCCGGGCTCGAAGAACACCGTCGACGACCTACTCGCGCTCCGCGATGCGGGCCTCGACGAGGCGATCCGGCGCTTCTCGGGGCCGATCGTCGGCCTCTGCGGCGGGTACCAGATCCTCGGCGAGCGGCTGACGAACGCGGCGGTCGAGGGGACCGGAGCGGCCACAGCGGTCGACGGCGTCGGCGTCCTCCCGATCGAGACGCGCTTTTCGACCGACAAACACGTCGAACGAGTGACCCGCGACGTCGACGCAGGGGAGACAGGTCCGATAGCGGACGCGACCGGGACCGCGACCGGCTACGAGATCCACATGGGCCGGTCGTCGCCGACCGGGGCGGTCGCCCGGCCGCTCGGTCCGGAGAGCGCGGCGACGGACCGCGTTCTCGGCACGTACCTCCACGGCCTCTTCGAGAACGTGAACGTCCGAGACGCGTTCGTCGAGACGGTCTTCGACGCGGCGGGACGGTCGCGTCCGTCGGATCACAACCCCGTCTCCGACGACGCGCGGAGCCCGTACGACCGCGCCGCGGACCTCGTCGCCGAGCACGTCGACCTCGCCGCCGCGGGGATCGATCTCGGGCGACCGTGACCGGTCGCGTCGCCTCCGGAAGGTATATTGTCCACAAGGCCCAATACTCTCGCATGAGCGACAGTGCAGACGCGTCGAACGGTGACGGAGAGCTGAGCGAACGGGAGCGTATCCGCGAACGGAAGCTGCGGGAGCTCCGCGAGCAGGAGTCGGGTGAGGACACCGACGAGGAACCCGGGCAAGCGACCCCGAACGAACCGATCGAGGTCGACGGACCGGCGGCGCTTCAGCGCACGATAGCGGAGCACGACGTGGTGCTCGTCGACTGTTATGCGGACTGGTGCGGGCCGTGTCAGATGATGGAGCCGACGATCGAGGCGCTCGCGCGCGAGAGTGACGCCGCGGTGGCGAAAGTCGACGTGGACGCGAACCCGCAGATCGCCCAACAGGTGGGGGCACGCAGCATCCCGACGCTCCTCGTCTTCGCGAACGGCGAAGTGGTCGAGCGCCTCGTCGGCGCACAGGACCGCGCGTCGCTGGAGTCGGCGATCGACGCGGCCGCCTGAGTCGCTCCCCACGGCTGGTTTCGGACTGTGGCGAGGACGGCCGGTCACGGAACCCCTAAGGACGGAGCGACCCCACGATCGGTATGCACATCGCGATACTCGGCGGCACCGGCGACATCGGACAGGGACTCGCGCTCCGGCTCGCGGCCGACACGTCTCACGAGGTCACCGTCGGCTCGCGCGAGGCGGAGCGAGCCGAGACGAAAGCCGAAGAGTACACGACCGAACTGGACAGCCGCGGGCTCGACGCCGGGGTCGCGGGGGCCGAGAACGCGACCGCCGCCGCCGGCGCGCGCGTAGTCGTCCTCGCGGTGCCGCCGTATCACGTCGGCGACACCGTAGAGGCGATCGCGGACGCCCTCGATCCCGGCGACGTGCTCGTCTCTCCGGCGACCGGCATGAAACGCGACGACGAGGGGTTCCACTACCACAAGCCCGGTGCCGGCTCGGTGACGAAGATCGTCGCCGACGCCGCGCCCGACGGCGTCGCCGTCGTCGGCGCGTTCCACAACCTCGCGGCCGCGCGGCTCGCGAACCTCGACGCCGACCTCGGAATCGACACGCTCGTGATCGGCGACGACGAGGACGCGAAAGCGACGGTGATCGACGTCGCCGAGGGGATCGAGGGGCTGCGTCCGCTCGACGCCGGTGGAATCGCCAACGCCCCCGAGATCGAGGGGCTCACGCCGCTTCTCATCAACGTCGCGTCGAACAACGACGGGCTCCACGACCTCGGCGTCCGCTTTGAGTGAGGAGCTAGATAGCGGTCGAGACGACCGGCTAGGCGACCCGTCTCCGTCTTCTTAGGCGACGATCTCGTCGATCAGCTCTCGCGCGCTTCTGCGGACGGCGGCGTCGCTCTCG
>Ga0102942_1000992_pt1 | contig 10904 bp, 15 predicted proteins | sample SalPon2_C_H2O_MG_FD_78171 | JGI IMG/M metagenome (GOLD analysis project Ga0102942, IMG submission 78171) | Salt pond water microbial communities from South San Francisco under conditions of wetland restoration - Salt Pond MetaG R2_C_H2O_MG | ecosystem: Environmental > Aquatic > Non-marine Saline... | reverse complement strand
GGTCCACGCTTCGCTTCCGAGTGATAGAGGCCATCTGTCTCGTCCTCGTCACCGTCGTAGAGCCGCGGGTGGAGGTCCGCGACGACCTCCACCTGCTTGGGAAGCAGCTGTAGAACGTCCTTCTGTAGAAGTGCGTTTCCGACTCGTTCAACCGACGTTAGGTCGAATTTTTCGCGGAGGTGGTACAGAACCGTGTTTTCGTGGGGAGAATCTTCATTGGTGTCGCAGAGTTCAGATATCGAGGTCCCGTCGGCGCAAGCGCCGACGAGGACCTCGAAAATGTCTTCAGCATCGATTTCGGCATTAGCGCCGAGACCGATATCAACTTGGTCGTCAAGCGTGTTGACGAGGAAGCTAAGGAGCTGGTCCTCGTGGATTTCACCGTCTGCTTGCGGGGTATTAGGCACACTTCAGCAAGCACACCTCTCAACTAACCGGCTTTGTGACGTACTGAGTTTGGGTATGATGCAACTTTGCCGTGGCCTGTGACACAGTTCTAAAACCGGTATATCATAAGAACACCAGTGTAGGCCGCCTACATGGTCTCACCGCGACCTCTTTTCATGGGGACTGACCAATGAGACCGTACACAAGGGTTAATAATTGCAGCTACTTTCCTGACCCTTCTTCAACAACCTCTAGTACTGCGACATCGAAAAGCTTGATTTCTAATTCAAGAAATTCTCTGGCAGTAACTGTTGGGCGATAGCCTTCAGCTGTCTCGGCCACAAATTCGGTTCGTCGAAGTGACTTTAGGATCGGCCGAACTTGTCTCGGTGTTGTCCCAACAGCCGTTGCTATCTGCTGGGGGTCTACCGGTTCATCGACGGTGTCGTATTTTTCGCAAATTGCGATTAACACCGCATGGGGTGAAACATCCATTGATAACGTGTTGCAGTCTTCCGAGTAGACCTACCCGGAATTGCTGTAAATAGATTGCTTACGTCGCTTTCACTACGTTACCGAGGCTCACCCGCGGCACAAATGGCAGTCGCTCAGTATTTTCTTTTTGATAAAATTACCTTGTCTCCGCTCGCCTTCACCGCACGCCGAGGACTTTCCCACAGTCTTTACATCGCCAGAGGTCACGCTGGCCCGTGCCGATACGGATCTTCGGTGGTCCGTCATCGACATCTTCGGTTTCGAATTCATCCACTTGTTTGTGTTCTAGTTCGTCCGCCCGCTCGAAGCTGGCGTCGCAGTTGTCACAGTGCGGCATATTCTAACACTCCCCGAGTGGATGTATAAATCGCTGGTAACGTTGGCCTCACCAAGATGTTCTGTTAGCTATCGTCTGTTTTTTCGCCAAACCGCTCCCAAAACACCTCACCGAGCCCCTCATCGTATTCGGCATCCCGGTAGTCCTCTTTCGTGAGATTGGCCTCTTCAATGAGTGACGCCGCTTCACCAGCCCATGCGTAGAACGCAATCAGCGTCTCTTCACGCATCTCTTTCAGGTCGATGGAATGATACACGTTGACGAACCCGCCTGATTCCCGGTTTAGCTGTGATTTCTGTATTAATCCGAACTCGACTAGCTCGTTGAGATAGTTTCTGACGGTCCCTTCAGCGTAGCCCAGTCGGTCTGCTAACTCAGCGGGTGACAATGGTCCCTCGCCGATAACACAGAGGCATATATCTAATCCTGGCTTCGGAAGCCCGAATGAATCAAGGAGAACCTGCCGAATGTCTGGGGGACGAATCCCCAGTTTCAATTCTTTCACACGTTCCATGGTTTCGCCGTGGCAGGTCATCCCTCCATCACAGTCCTGCATCGTGAGGACGACGTTCTCACAATCTGTGCAGCGGTAGATCGAGTACTCACTGTCAGTCAAATCTACCTGCCGTCTCTCGTCCGAGTCCATCTGTAAGTTCTCCGCAGGGGTTTCATTTTCCGTCATATCAGGACCAGTAGCGGGTGTTACGGTAATAGAACGTAGACAATGCTGTCTCTTGAATCTTGTACCTCGTCGACCCTTGAAATATCATGAAAATGCTACAGGTCGCTATGGTCTCATGAAATAGTCTGTCCGACAATCACCCGGTGAGAAATGCGACTAATTCGTCGCGGTATGTCTCTGGCTGGTCTTGCATGACCCAATGAGATGCATTTTCGACTGGGGTCAACGTTGCGCCATCGATATCTTCTGCAAGGCGCTCTCCGTATGTGATTGGCTGAGCTTGGTCGTTGGCTCCCCAGAGGAGGAGTGTATCAGCCGCTATCTCAGCCGGATCAATTTCTGTCGTGTGATTCGTGTTCGTAGCAATCGCATTCCGGCTCAGCGACAAAACTCCTTGTTCAGAGTCCCACGGGGCTATCATCGCATCAATGAAGGTCTGGTCGGGGGTATCACTGACAAGCGTTTGTCGGAAGACGCCGTCAAGGAATGTGCGCACCTCAGACACGCCCATTGACTGGATATTCGCCGGGATACCGAGATCAGCGATAGCCTCTACTGGCCACGAATTATAGCTGACCGCATCCGATAGCACGAGTTGGTCGACGGTTTCGGGGTTGTGAACCGCATATCTTAGTCCGACACCGCCACCAAGGTCGTGACCGACATACGATATCGTTTCGGCCTCGAATTCAGTACGGAGTCCTTCGACAACCTGTTCCTGTGCACGAATAGAGCGGTCGAACCCATCTCGCATAGTCGAATTTCCGTAGCCCACCATATCCGGAACGACGACGCGATAGGACTCTGCGAGTGGCTCAACGACGTTTCGCCAGATGTACGAAGATGTCGGAATGCCGTGCAGTAAGACGAGGAGTGGTCCGGATCCCGCCTCTAAATAGCTCACTTCCAAGCTATGACGGTCAACCTCAATAGTCGCCGAAGACTGTGCGCTTGTCCACTCCTCATAGCTCATTTCGGCAGCTGGTTGGCTGAGCGTCGCAGGGGTTGGTGTGGTAGACTCAGAATCGCTTGAACATCCCGCTAATGTGGCTAATGCCGCGATACCACTCGCTTCCAACATTCGCCTGCGGTTAAACTCCATAGATACTGAGTCCAGCCACTGAAGCAAAATGCTACTCGTGCAATGTACCGGGACTGCACAACCAATTATAACCGATAACTGAGCATGAACTGTAAACAATCAATTATCCCCGGCACATCAGTATAAATATGCGTTCTACCGGTGGGTGTAGCAAGTACATTTTTGCCACGGCGATTTAACTGGACTTAGGCGCTACTCCGAGATGTTGGTATGTGTCTTTCTGGGCCGGACGATATGCTGTATCCCAATTCGGACAGTTCTGGAGATGCTGATTCTAGACTCTCGCGCCGTCGGATGTTGGCAGGCGGCTTGACAGCAGGTGTTGCGGCCTCGGCCGGATGCGTCGGGAGCGACGAGTCCCCTAACCCGGACGACTCCCCGACGGTCTTCGTCTTCAATACGGGTGAGGGGACAGTGAGTCTGATCGACCCAGTCGAAGACAGGCTCGTCGAGACGTGCGCTATCGGTCGCTCGTCCTCGTTTCCGTCGAATCAGTTCATCCCCGCACTCACTGGTCGGGTGACGGATTCGTTGTGGCTCAACGTTGGTCAGGGCGTCCAAGCACTCGAAGTCGACTCGCTGTCGGAGACGAGTCCTATCGAGACCGGCTCCGGGGCGAACTGGCTCGAACAGACACCTGACGGCGCACACATCGTCGTCAGTGCTCGGGAGCCAGCTGATAGACAGTTTCGCATCGACGCCGAGTCCGATTCCGAGACGTTCGGTGAGGTGACTGCAGAGATAGACCGGCGGCGGGAGGGCGGTCGCGGGGACCGGTCAGGTCCCGGTCCGTGTGACATCACTGTCTATCCTGACTGGGAGTACGCGTACGTCCCGGACATCTACCGAAGAGACGGTCCAAACCCGTCTCGACCTCGGCGGCTCCGCGTTCGTCGGGACGTGGGACCCGGGCCACTCGAAGCTATACGTCCCTGTTCAGACCAACGACGAAGTAGCTGCCATCGACCCCGAGACTACCGAAATTGTCGAGCGAATCTCGGTCGGAGCGAACCCCTACGGCGCCACCTCGGCACAGGTCCGTCCAGCAGCGGATTCCACGTCGACGATGCGGGTTGCTATCGCACGATTGGGACTTCGAGCGGAACCAGCACAGACCACGTACTGTCTCGGCAACTGTGCTTGTGACCATCAACTCAAGCAGTAATTGCGAGCATAGCGCCGGACACTGGCCACTGTTACCGCGACGTAACACCATAGTACCGGAGTTACAGCCAGTTAATCACTCAGTATAAGATATGTAGTTACTAGAGGTAATTGCCCGGCGCTGGACGCGTCGGATTCACTACCCATGGTAAGCATACTCAGCGGTTTGGTTGGCGGATTGCTCGCAACGATCGTCATGACGATGTTCATGATGGCACTCGGAGACGACTCGCCTCCGCCGACGGCGGCACTGTGGGCGAAGTACGTCGGTGACGGGGGCCCCGAATCGTACATGATGCAGGGGATGGCGCTCCACATGATGTACGGTATCGTCGCTGGTGGCGCGTTCGCCGTCGGTGTAACCGCACTCGGCCTCGGGGTCGGTGCGGGTGCACTCACGACTAGTCTGCTCTGGGCCGTCGTCTACGGGCTCGTGCTGACTGTCGTCGGGGCGGCCGTCTGGATGCGGGTCGTGCTCGCGATGGAGCCGAAGCCAGCGATGGTCGGTATGTTCGCCCTGTTCCACGTCATCTACGGACTGGTTCTGGGAGCCGTCGTGACGTATCTGCCGTTGTAGAATCCGCCGCTGATTATTGGACGAAGAGACAATGGACGAGACTAGAATCGACGAGCGTATCGAGGCGACCACCCAGCGACTCGTCGAGACAACGCTGGACCTGCTGGCGTTCGATACCCAAAACCCGCCCGGGGAGACGACTGCTATCGTCGAGTACGTCGACTCGGAGCTGACTGACCTGGAGATGGAGACCGCTCGCGTCGGTGACGACACCGTTCCCGGTATCGTCGGCTGGTTTCCCAGCCACCCGGACCCAGAACTCGTGTTTCTCGGGCATCTGGACACGGTTCCTTTCGAGCCCGAACAGTGGGCTGTCGACCCGCTGGGCGAGCGCGACGGGGACGTTATTTACGGTCGCGGCGCCACGGACATGAAAGGCGCCGTCGCCGCAATGCTCTCCGTCGCCAACGTGTTCACCGAGACAACGGGGGCACCCCCGGACGTGGGATTCATTTTTACGAGTGACGAGGAAACCGGCGGCGAGGCCACGCTCTCCGAGGCGCTCGACACGTTCGAGACGCAACCGTCAGCTTGTCTCATCGAGGAGATGACGGGTACACCCAACCGACCGTCGGTCGCTATCGCAGACAAAGGCAGTATCTGGCTGACGCTCGAGTCCACCGGCGACCCGGCCCACGGGTTTCGACCGATGCTCGGCACCAACGCCATCGACACCTGCTACGACACTGTCGACCACCTTCGAGAGGAGCTTCGAGAGTCCCGATTCGACCGCCATCCCGACGTCGACCGCATTCTCACGCAGTCGGTGGCCTACTACGCGCCTACGATTGGCGAGCAGGCCGCCTGGGAGCTGTTCGAGTCCCCGACGGCCAATCTGGGGGCGTTTTCAGGTGGGACGGCAATCAACAGTGTTCCCGTCTCGGCGACCGCACAGATCGACATTCGCCTGACTGCGAGCGTCACCATCGACCCGCTGATACAGCGACTACGGAGCTACATCGCGGGTACAGACGGCGTAGAGATAGTCTCTCTCGAAACGAGTGAAGGCACATACGAACGGGCAGATGCACCCCTCGTGAGAGCTGTCCAGACGGCAGGCGAAGACGTGGGTGGCAAGCGGCTGTTCGCTCGAAGTGCCACGGGCGGTGGGGACGCGAAGATGCTTCGACAGCAGGGTATCACCACTGTCGAGTTCGCGCTTGGGACCCAGACGGCGCATTCAGTAGACGAACGGACGACAGTCACTGCGCTTTCCCAGACGGCGAAAATATACAGTCGAATTCCGATATCATGAACGGAGTCGTAGGAGGTATCTGCAGTGGTAATTTCGGCTCTTTCCTCGGCTCGTAGCTGTTACCCGGACGTTATCTGTGATTGATGTACAAGCACCGTGATTGTACGACCATGCTCACTGAAGGTGCCACGGCGCCGGAGTTTTCGCTACCAGGCGTTCCAGCGGACCAGTCAGAAGGTATCGAGCAATACGAATTGGCGGACGCGCGTACGACCGGCCCAGTGCTAATAAACTTCTATCTGTTCGATTTCAATCCACAGTGCCGACGCAACGTGTGTGACCTCCACGACATGTCCTGGTTCGACCTGGACTCCGAACTTCAGGTGTTCGGGATATCGACCGATAGCACGTTCAGCCACCGAGAATTCGCCAAACAAGAAGGGTTAGATTTCCCACTCTTATCCGATAACGACGGGTCTGTCGCCGAGGCGTACGGGGTCCTCATCGACGAACTTCAGGGTCACAAGCGTATCGCTCGACGGGCCATCTATCTAATCGACGAAACCGGGACAGTACGATATAGTTGGATTGCTGATTCGCCAGACACCCAACCCGATTGGGAACGTGTCAAAGCCGTTGTCGAAGCGGTCAAAACGTAGTGAGAGGGCCTTGGAACACTCCTTTTCTGAAGTCGTCCTCAGAGACGGAATACGAGCAGCTGACGGGGAGTTATTTTGATATGCTTCAGTAAGTTAGTAACTATACGTAACTATATATCGCTACGTTCCCAACTATGAACATGAGCGAGTCGACAGATGCTATCCAGGTCTGGTGCGCCGGCAAAGACTGGTGCCCAGTCACCGCTACGGCGACGCTGCTCTGTCGGAAGTGGCACCCGGTGATAGTCCATCGGTTGTTGAATGCTGGACCGATGGGATTCACCGAACTCAAAGAGGAGGTAGACGGCGTTTCAAATAAAGTCCTCTCGGATAGTCTGGAGGACCTACAGGACAAGAACCTCGTCAACCGCGCGATTGTGAGTGAAAAGCCGTTTCGTGTGGAGTACTCACTCACTGCCCAAGGTGCGGAGCTGGAGCCGGTCATCCGAGCGATGGAGGAGTGGGGCAAAGCGAACCTGCAGACACCTTGACTTCCTCCCACGGCTTCCGCCGTGGGATTCCTCCGTTGGGATGTTGGCTATGCCGTACCCACGGAGGCAAGTTTCCCGTCGCCGGTACTCCGGTTTGTGCGCTTCTCGTTGGGACTGGCCCTCTCGGGAGAGTCTGGTAGCTCCGACCAACAGTGGTCGTCCCACTTGAGACGCACGGGCCGAGCCATCGACCCAACGGTTTTGCCAGCCTGCTGTTCGAGGAACGTCCGAGACGCGCATAGGTCGGCGTGAGCTTCGTGACCACACGGACACCGAAACACGTCGCCGTCTCGGTCTGTCTGCTCCCGCTCGCCACACGCCGGGCACGTCCGAGTTGTGTCGGCTTCTGACTCTACCTTGACGGTGAACCGTATTCCTCGGTAGTGTACGAGAGGCGGTTGATGAACGCCTGGAACGCCCAAAACTGGTGGGTCTTGGCGTTCACCTCGGCGCACCAGTGAGCTTCCAGAACGTCGGTGAGGTCGCCCACGTACACTGTGTCGACACCGTCAGCGTAGAGCCGTTCGATCGAGTCACGCACCAGCGCCTCCTGCGCGTGGTCGCGCCGTCGTGTCTGTTTGCGATACAGCCGCCGTATCCGGTGACTGCTGTATCGCCCCTCGCGGAGTTTGGACTGGAGACGGGCGATTTCCTCTGTCGTCTCGCGGAAGCGGTCAAACAGGCCTCGGCCTTCGTAGAGGTACTGCCGGCCGGTTGTGGTGGTACAGGCCACGAGATTGTTTGCGCCCACGTCCAGCGCGGCTTCGTGAGAAGCCAGTGGTGAATCCTGTTGAGAATCAGGTACGGTGACAGGCTGAAAGGCCCTGAACGTGTCGTCCGTCCCGTCGCACTGTATCTCCAAGCGCCCCTGTTTACCGTCCCATTTCGGAACGCCGCACACTTCGAGGCGAAGGCGGCCAGTAAGGTCGTATTCGTCTTTCAGACCGGACCCGACTGGTATCTCGACTCGTGACCGCTCGCCGGTTTCCAGTGTGTAGAGGTCGTTGCGGATGAACGTGCGTAGCTCGCGCCCATCATCCTCGTTGCCCCAGTAACCGGGGGGCGACGGGCGTTCATCACGTTCTCCGCTGTGCCACTCGTCTTGGGCGGCGAAAAACGACTTCCACGCCGACTTGTTCTTCCGAATGACCTGCTGTGCGGTTCCAGAACCAAGCACATTGACGTACTGCTTGCGATAGTCGGCGGTGTCCCACACGCTTTCGCCGTCGAAGAACTGTTGGCGGCGCTCGTAGTTGAGTTCGTTCCACAGGCTCGCAGAGGCGTCCAACAGGTCCCGCAGTAGCCGCTCGTCGGCATCGGAGAGCGGGCGTACTGCGAATGTGTTGGTTCGCCTCACGACAACAGACCTTAATATTTCTATGTCTAAATGTCTTTTGGACACAAACAATGCGGCCGAACATCGACGTATCACATACGCTGAATGGGCGAGTGAAAGACTACGCTGAACAGCAGGATATAGACCTTACAGAAGCATATCAAGAGATAATCGAAGCCGGGCTGGTAGCCGTGGAACATCCAGACGAGTCGTAGCGCGTGGATTGTACGGTTTTGCTGTCGCTTGGACCCACTGTTAAAGGGGTGGGCTTCCGCTCGCTCTTGTCAGATTCGAGTGCTGGCCGATTCTGAGGCCGTTCGAGGCGACTCCTGACGAACCCCGAGACGTGCCGTTCTGTGACTACACCTTGTTACATTTAGGTGAGCTACGGTTATTCAACGGGATGTCCTCTCATATTGTGTGACCAGACTCGACCTTCTCGACATCGACGACATCCCTGAATCGTACCACCATCTGTTTACCGACGAGTATCTGGGCGACCGCCACATCTTCCGGGTGTGGGCACACAATCCCGAAATACTGGAAGCCACGCTCGAGTACCTGAACACGCTCTACGACCAGCTGACCCCGCGGACCAAGGAACTGGTTATCCTCACCGTCGCCCACGCTCGCGGTGCGCGTTACGAGTGGCACCAGCACGTCGACATCGCCCGCGACAAAGGGGTCGAAACCGAAGAGATGCGAGCTATCGGCGGCGGTGATTTCTCCGGGTTCGACGACGAGGAGTTCGTCCTCCTCCAGTACGCTGAGGCCGTCGCTACTGGCGAGGTGACCGACCAGATTCACGCGGCACTGGAGACGGCGTACTCGCCGGCCGAAATCGTCGCTATCGGACTGTTGGTGGACTTCTACGTCGGCCTGTGTAACTACGTTGCCGCGGTCGACCTTCCGTTCGAAGGCGGCGAGTTCGTGGGTTGGACGCCAGCCGACGAAACCATCCAGTCACTGTTCGCCTGACGTATGGAGGTTCCAGTGCCCGGTAATCGGTTCGTGTTGCTCGGTAGCTTGGGTGCCGGCGCAATGGCAGTCGTGTCGGGGCAAATATCCGCGCTCACCGCCTTTCCGATGGACCAGTTCCTGGCCCACTGGTGGGTCTTTCCGGCCTCGATACTGTTTTCGACAGTTGCCCTATCCTCGGGTGTCTCCGGCGCGTTGTTTTTCAGCCCGTTCTTTATGCTCGTCGTCGGACTGACGCCATCACAGGCTATCGGGGCCGGTCTCTTGACCGAGGTGTTCGGCATGGGGAACGGTCTCCGGTCATACGTCAAACAGCGCGTCGTCGACTTCCAGACCGCGAAGTGGCTCCTGTTGGGTTCGATTCCCGCCATCATCGTGGGTGCCTTCGCAGCCCACTACGTCGACCCGGGAATACTGAAACTCATTTTCGGTGCCGGGTTACTCTTGTTAGGGGGCTTTCTGGTGTACTACGAGGCCCCGGACAAGTGTGAGCCGGGTGAATGCGAGGGTGAGTACCTAAAAAAGAAGAACTCCGGCCGAGGGACGACAACGGTAGAATCTACCGACGGCGAGAAATTCACGTACGACACCTGCTGGCGAGCGCCGGGAGTAGCGCTCTCGACTGTCGGTGGGTTCATCACAGGGCTCATCAGCGCTGGACTGCCAGAAATCGTGACGACGCAACTCATCGTCCGCTGCCGTATCCCGCCCAGAGTCGCCGTCGCGACGAGCGTCTTCGTATTGGGTGTGACGGCAGTCGCCGGCGCTGTCGTCCACGCACTCACTGCAACGCCTGTGTGGTATGTCGTCGCCTGGTCCATACCGGGCGTGCTCGTCGGTGGAACCATCGGAACGCGAGTCGGAAAATATCTTCCGAGTGAACTGATGGAGACTGGTCTCGGAGTGGTGTTCGGCGTCGTTGGTGTCATTGTGCTCGGGGTCGAACTATTCGCTGGATGAGCATGCAACCGCGGGACCTCCCACAACCGTACCGGAGTCAGTTCGAGGCCTACCCGCCCAGTGCCAAACTCGTGTATATTACTCTCGTGGCCGATGGCCCGATGACACAGGGGCAATTAGCCGACAAAACGGTGCTCCCTCCACGGACAGTTCGGAGCGCGCTTGACAGACTGGGGCGTGACGAGTTCGTCACATCTGCCCTCTATATCCGTGATGCTCGAAAGAAACTGTTCGACATCACACTTAGCGAAACCCCCGAGACGTCGTAAATATACTCGCTTATCGCCACTCATCAAGGTCCACAGCGTCGCTGGCCTGAATCCACGCCTCTTCGCGCTCCTCGTCGTAGATGAGTGCCTCACCCCCTGTCTGGATATACTGATAGCGCTCGTACTCGTCAGCAACCGGACCAGTAGTTGGAAGTTCGTCAGGCTTTCTGCCGGATTCAGTGGGCATCGTGTTGGTTCTCTCCTATATCTTGTTTTACTCGGTGGTTACGCTTAGTACCTCGCTTACCACACAGTAACGCTGTTTCACGAGC
>Ga0102942_1000991_pt1 | contig 10909 bp, 10 predicted proteins | sample SalPon2_C_H2O_MG_FD_78171 | JGI IMG/M metagenome (GOLD analysis project Ga0102942, IMG submission 78171) | Salt pond water microbial communities from South San Francisco under conditions of wetland restoration - Salt Pond MetaG R2_C_H2O_MG | ecosystem: Environmental > Aquatic > Non-marine Saline... | reverse complement strand
GTAGTCGTCCAGCGCGGACTCGGTCTCGTCGAGGAACTCTTCGACGGCCGCCGCTATCGCGTCGTCTGTCATGCGTCCGCGTTCGACTCGCGATCGGTTATACCCCCGGAATCGAGACGAGACGGCCGCGCCTCCGCCGCCGACTCTCCGGGCTCGGGCGGCGCGGAACCGACGGCGACGGCGCCTCGGACCCGGTCAGTTTCACCGGGTGATTTATCATCCGGGGCGCGGTATTGTGTAGTATGAGAAATATTGGCGGGCACGTCGCGGCGGCCCGATCCGGGTGGCACCGATGACGGGGAAGTCGGCGGTCATCGCGACCGACCTCTCGACGGCGAGCGAGTCGATGATCCAATCGGAGACCGGGCTGAACTGCCTCGGACGGATCGGCGTCGACCGGATCCACCTCGTGACGGTCGTCCCCTCTAACGTCCACTCCGGGATGCCCGGCATGGGGTTCGAGAAGCGCCGGAAGCAGGCGCTTCGTCGCTACAGTTCGACGGTCGAAGACGCCGGCTTCGACGTCGAGACGCACGTCGTCCGCGGGACGCCGCACCGTCGGATCAACGGGATCGCCGGCTCCGTCGGGGCCGACATGGTGCTGGTCGGCTCGCGCGGGAAGAGCCCGCTGGAGAACCGGGTGATCGGGTCGACCGCGCGCAACCTCGCTCGGACGACGGTCGTGCCGCTCCTCGTCGACCGCATCGAGCGCGGCGTCGACGAGCCCGAGCCGGTCCGCCGGCACCTGTTCAAGCGGACGCTGTTCGCGACGGACTTCTCCGAGAACGCCGAGCGGGCGTTCCGGGCGTTCGAGTACCTCCGCCACGCGACGGACGAGGTCACGCTGGTCCACGTCGAGTCGCCGAAGGACGACACGAGCGGCGGCGACGATCCGCAGCGGCGACTCGACGAGCTCGTCGAGCGGCTCGACGAGCTGGACCTCGACGCCCGCACTGAGGTCCGCCGCGGCGACCCGGCCGACGAGATACTGGCCGCCGAGGAGGAGCACAACCCGAGCACGCTGCTGCTCGGCTCCCGCGGCCGCAGCCGACTGCGGCGGCTGTTGCTCGGTAGCGTCTCCGAGGAGGTGGTCACCCGTGCGACGGGCAACGTCTTCCTCGTGCCGCCGCCGCGGACGGCGTAGCTCGCCCGGCCGCCGCGGTCGGCTTCGGCTCCGCGACCGTCGGCTCCGCTCGGCGAGCGACTCCCTCAGAATTGTTCTACTGGTGCACGGCTCACGGACGACACTCGATTATCGGCCCGGGCGCGCTCAGCGGCGGCGCAGCGCGTACGCCGCGTAGCCGACGGCGACGAGCAGTCCGAACGACAGCATGGTCCCGTACACCGCCGGCGAGGTGCGGACGTAGTCGCCGAACGGGTTCGTCAGGGCGAAGACGCCGACGATCAGCACGAGCGAAATGACGATTCCGACCGCACCGAACGCCTTGAATGCCGTGTCGAGGTCCAGACGCGGTGATCCGCTCGAATGACTCATACCCCTGTGTACGCGCTCCACTGATAAATTATCACGACCGGATTCCCACGGCGAGGGAACGGGGAGGAGCCGGGGCGGCCCGCGGGGCCCGCGGGGCCCGGACCGACCGCGCGGGACGGGCGTCCAGGCGGCGCCGACGCCGCTTCCGGCGTCGCTCTTCGCTACTCGGGGTATCCCTCGACGATGGCGACGCCCGAGGAGGCGCCGATGCGCTCCGCGCCCGCCTCGAGCATCGCCGCCGCCTCCTCGTAGGAACCGACGCCGCCGGAGGCCTTCACCGGGAGGTACTCGCTCATCAGCTCCACGTCGGAGAGGGCGGCGCCGCCGTCGGCGAACCCGGTGGAGGTCTTCACCATGTCCGCGTCGGCGTCGACGGCGGCCGCGCAGGCGCGCCGCTTCTCCTCGTCCGTCAGGAGCGCGGTCTCGATGATCACCTTCACCGGGATCGGCACCGCGGCGACCACGTCCGATATCTCGGCGGCGACGACGTCGTCCTCGCCGGCCTTCAGGCGGCCGACGTTGACGACGAGGTCGATCTCGTCGGCGCCGTGCTCCCACGCACGGACCGCCTCGTCGCGCTTCGCCTTCGCGGCATGTTGGCCGTGCGGGAACCCGACGACGGTCGCGACGGTCGACGGCGCGTCGTCGGCGTCGGCGGCCTCCGCGACGTAGCAGGGCGGGATACAGGCGTTCATGCCGTGGTCGGCCGCCTCGGCGAGGACGGTCCGGACGTCGCTCCACGTCGTCTCCGGGCCGAGGACGGTGTGGTCGATGCTGGCGGCGAACTCGTCGCGGTTCATGCGGCTACGGTTCGCGCGACCGATAAAAGACGTACCGGCCTGGAAGGGAACGGTTCGACTCGCGAGCGAACCGACGACGGCGCTCCGCCGCCGAACGGTTGGATTCAAGTCCGCCGCAGGGGAAGCGGGTGGTATGCAACCGGGAGATCGCGTCCGCGTCGAACGCGGGGACGTCACGAACGAGGGCGTACTGCTCCCCTCGACGACTCGCGACCACCTCGTCGTCAAGCTCGACGGGGGGTACAACGTCGGCGTCGACCGCGACGCGGCCGACGTCGAGGTGCTCGAATCGGGCGCCCGCGACGTCGACGAGGGGGCCGACGCGGGCGGCGGCGAGGCCTCCGAGATCACCTTCGACGACGACCTGCCGACGATATCGCTCATCTCCACCGGCGGGACCATCGCCTCGACCGTCGACTACCGGACCGGCGCGGTCACCGCCCAGTTCGACGCCGAGGACGTGCTGCGGGCCGTCCCCGACCTGGCCGGGCGCGCGAACTACCGCGGGCGCGTCGTCGCCAACATCCTCTCCGAGAACATGGAGCCGGCGATCTGGCGGGAGCTCGCCGAGGCCGTGGCCGAGGAGGTCGAGGCCGGCGCCGACGGGGTCGTCGTGATGCACGGCACCGACACCATGCAGTACTCCGCGTCCGCGCTCTCGTTCATGCTCGACTCGCCCGTCCCCGTCGTCTTCACCGGGAGCCAGCGCTCCGCCGACCGGCCCTCCTCCGACAACGTGATGAACGCGGTGTGCGCGGTCGAGGCCGCGAAGGCCGACCACGCCGAGACGCTCGTCTGCATGCACGCGAGCCCCTCGGACGACGCCTGCGCGCTCCACCGCGGCACCCGCGTCCGGAAGAACCACACCTCCCGCCGCGACGCCTTCGAGACGGTCGGCGCCGAGCCGATCGGCGTCGTCGACTACGCGGCCGCGGCCGAGGCGGGCGCCGACGGCGAGGCGGCCGACGCCGCCATCGACTGGCGCCGCGACCCGCTCCCGCGCGGCGACGAGGGCGCGGAAGCCGACCTCGCGGCCGACCTCGACGGCGACGTCGAGGTCGCGAAGTTCACGCCCGGCATGGACCCGGCCGCGTGGGACTACCTCGAGGGGAAGGACGGCGTCGTGATCGAGGGGACCGGCCTCGGCCACGTCCACACCGACCTCATCCCGCGGATCGAGGAGCTAGTCGAGGACGGCACCGTCGTCGCGATGACGAGCCAGTGCCTCTCCGGGCGCGTCTGCGACCGCGTCTACGACACCGGGCGCGACCTGCTCGACGCCGGCGTCGTCGAGGCGGGCGACACCCTCCCCGGCACCGCGAAGGTGAAGCTGATGTGGGCGCTGGCGAACCTGTCCGACCCCGCCGACGCGATGGGTCGCGACCTCGCCGGCGAACTCACCGAGGAGTCACAGCCCTGGCGATGACGGACTCGGCGGACGGGGGGTCGGCGGAGCGTGACGCCGCCGACTCGCCCGTCGTCGTCCGCGAGGCCCGCCCCGCCGACGCCGACGCGGTCGCGGCGTTCACGCGGGACACGTGGGGCGACCGCCACGAGGACTACCTGCCGCGGGTGTTCCCCGAGTGGGTCGCCGCGGACGACCCGGACCGCGGCACCTTCGTCGCGACGCTCCCGGCCGAGGCGATCGAAGACGCCGACGCGATAGCCGAGAACGACGACCGCGAGGCGGGCGACACCCTCGTCGAGGGCGACGGCGCGGGGGCGGCCGCGTCCGGCGAACGCGAGGCCGTGGTCGGCTGTATCCAGGGCGCCCTGCTCACCGAGTGGGAGGCGTGGGGGCAGGGGATCCGCGTCGACCCGGCCGCCCGCGGCTTCGGCGTCGGGACCGCCCTCTCGACCGCCGCGCTCGACTGGGCGCGCGACCGCGGGGCGACCGTCTGCCGGAACATGGTCTTCTCGTGGAACGTCGCCGGGCTCGGCCAGTCGCGTGCGGTCGGCTTCGAGCCGGCGACCGAGTTCCGGTTCGCGAGGCCGGAGCCGGCCGCGGACGCCGACCCCGAGACTACTCGCTTCCGGGAACGCCCCGACCCCGACCCGAACGCCGCGTGGGCGTTCTGGGTCGACAGCGACGCCCGCGACCACCTCCGCGGCCTCGCGCTCGACGACGGCGAGTCGTGGGCCTGCTCCGAACTCACCCGCGAGCGGCTTCGGACCGCGGGCGACGAGGGTCGCCTCCTCGCGGTCGCGGACGGCGACTCGAAGTCGGAACCCGACGCTCGCGGCCGGACCGCCGGGTTCGCGGTCCGCACCCGCGTCTCGGAACGCCCGAGCGGCGACGAGGGCGGCGCGCCCGAGCGGGTCGCCGTGTACGGCGTCGCCGCGTGGCGCGACGTCGACGCGGCCGGCGCGACTTATAAGGCGATCGCCGCGGACGCGGCCGCGGTCGACGCCGACGCCGCCCGCGTCCTGATCCCCGAGACGGTCGAGCACGTGAGCGACACCGGCGCGAACCGGGTCCCGGTCGCCGGCGAGCCGGACTTCGTCATGCGCGCCGACCTCACCGACGGCGGCGCTCCCGCCGACTTATAACGCTCGACCGCGGACTCACGGAGCATGACGCTCCTCTCCGGAGTCTCTCTCCCGTGGTCGCTCCCGCTCACGCTCGTCGTCTACGCCGTCGTCGTCGCCGCCGCGGCGTGGATCTACCGCGACGCGAGGGCCCGTGGAAGCCGCTACGCGGCCCTCTGGGCGCTCTCGACCCTCGCGTTCACCATCGTCCCCGTCCTCGCGTACCTGTACCTCCACCGCGACGCGGGGCCGGCGCCGTGACGACGCCGGCCATTTATCACAGCGGCTCCTGATCGCCGGAACGAATGCCCTCCATCGTCCGCGCTGTCCCCCTGGGAGCCCTCGTTCGGGGGCGTCGTCCCCGGGCCGTCGCGCTCTCGGTCTCGAACCTCCTCCCGCTCGTCGGCGTCGTCGCGTTCGGCTGGAACGCGGCCGCGCTGCTGGCGCTCTACTGGTTCGAACTCGGCATCGGCTTCGGCTGGGCCCTGGTTCGCGCGCTGTTCGCCGGCCGACCGTCCGAGATCGAGTTCGACGCGCTGATCGCCGGTCCGCTCGCGAGCCGACGCGCCGCTCTCTCCGTCCCTCGCACGGGGGTACGGGTCCGCCTCTCCTCGCTGCTCGTGCTCCCGGTCGTCGCTCTGGTCCTCGGCGCCGTCTGGCTGGTCGTCGGGGGACTCACGGTCGGCGTCGTCGCCGACGGCGGCCTCTCGCCGGACGCGCTCGACACCGTGACCCTCGCGGTCCTCGCCGTCTTCGTCGGCGAGGGAGCGACGACGCTCGTCGAGTACTTCGCCGGCGGCGAGTACCGTGACCACAGCGCCCAGACGGCCGTTCGCGGCGTGTTCGTCCATGCCGGGGCGGTGTTCTTCGCCGCGCTGATCACCGTCGCGCTCGTCGGTGCGGCGACGCTCGACGGGGACGCGCCGATATCGGCGCTCGATCCCGACGCGGTCGGCCTCCCCCTCCTGCTCGGCGTGATCGGGCTGAAGGCCGCCGTCGACCTCGCGGGGCTGTACCGCGACCGGCTCGCCGCGTTCGACGAGTCGCAGGCGCTGGACCTCGGGTTCTCGTACGACCCGCCGACCACGGACTCGGTCGACGGCTCCCTCGACGGTCCGGTCGATGCGGTCCGTCTCCCCCGGCGCTCGCGGTTCGCCGGGACGCTCGCGACGGTCCCCGTCCACCCGGGGCTGTGGTGGCTCGCCGCGGTCCCCGCGTTCGTCGCGGCGCTGTTCGCGATCGGCGGCGACTGGGGGACCGTCACCGCCCTCTCGGGCGTCGCCCTCGCAGTCCCGCTCGCTCTCGCCGCGCTCGACCACGAGCTCCGGTACGGGCTCGTCGCGTACCGCGCCGGCGACGACGCGCTCGTCGCCCGCGACCGCCTGTTCGGCGCGGCCCTGTGGCGCGTCGAGTCGTGGGACGAGACCGGCCTGCGCGTGGAACGGACGCGGCTCGACCGGCGGCTCGGGACCGAGACCGTCGTGATCGAACTCCGCGACGAGGAGCACCGGATCCCGGGGCTGTCCGATCCCGAGCCGGTGCTCTCGGTCTTCGACAGACGAGCGGACCGGGGCGACGACTGACCCGGGCGCCGCGCCGCGCGACGTGACGCTCGCCGCCGCTCCCGGTCGTCCCGGCGGTCCCGTCCGCTATCGATATCGATACCCGAACCCGAACGCCTAATTACGCCCGCGGCGCCCGTGGGCACATGGTCGCCACGCTGCCGGACCTCCTGCGCCTGCTCGTCGTCCCCGTGTTCGCGTGGGCGGCGCTGCGGGACGTTCGGACCCGACGCCTCCCGAACTGGACCTGGCCGCCGTTGTACGCCTTCGGGGCGCTGCTACTGGTCTGGGAGGCCGCGGTGACGTGGCCGTTCGCCGGGGTCGAGGGCCGGCTGTTCCTCGTGCAAGCCGCGATCAGCGTGCTGTTCGTCGCGCCGCTCGGCTACGCCTTCTGGTACCTCGGCGCCTTCGGCGGCGCGGACGCGAAGGCGCTGATCGCGCTCGCGCTCATCTTCCCCACCTTCCCGGCGTACGATGTCGCCGGCGCCGTCTTCCCGCTCGTCGAGACCCAGATCGGCGTGTTCTCGCTCACCATCCTCACGAACACCGTCCTCCTCGGCCTCGCGTACCCGCTGGGGCTCGCCGCGCTCAACCTCCGGCGCGGCGAGCTCTCGGTGAACGCGTTCTTCGCCCGACCGGTGGCCACCGAGTCGCTGCCGGAGCGGCACGGCCGGCTGTTCGAGGACGACGCGGGCGAGACCCGGAGCGGGTTGGACCTCGACGCGCTCCGGATGTACCTGCGGTGGCGCGGGGCGACGCTCACCGACGTCCGCGGCGACCCAGACCGCCTCCGCGACCCGGCGAGTGTCACCGTGACGTTCGATCCGACGGACGGCGGGACCCACGTCGGTCCGCGCACCGACGGCGGGACCGGCGTCGAGAGGGGGGCGGCGAGCGACGCCGGAGTCGACGACCCGTGGGCCGCCGAGCGGTTCCTGGCCGAGATCGACCACGGGGCGTACGGCACCGACGCCGAGACGCTCCGCGGCGGGCTGGCGGTCGTCGCGCGGGAGGACCGCGTGCTGGTGTCGCCGGGGATGCCCTTCGTCGTCCCGATGGCGGTCGGGTTGGTCGTCTCGCTGACGTACGGCGACGCGCTGTTCGCGCTGCTCGGCGTCGTCGGACTCGTCTGATCGGAAATCCGAGCCGCCCGCCGCCGTGCGCGACTGCCCTCAGCTCCCGGCCCGGAGGTCGCCGACGGTCAGCACCCGCGGACCGACGGGACGCTTCACGAACTCGCCGACCTCGCGGCCGAGGAGCCTGTTGACGCCGCGCTGGGCCGCCACGTCGAGCAGGCGCTGGTCTATCAGGCCGTCGACGACGACGGTGTGCGGGGCCGCGTCGGCCGACTCGACCGCGTCGAACGCGTCGGTCGCGTCGACCTCCGCGAGGACGCCGCGGTCGTCGCCGAGGAGCCGGACGCGGCCGCTCTCCGAGTCCACGACCTCCTGTACGTGCTCCTCGATCGACCGCGGTTCGTCGTCCTCGGGGGCGTCTTCGGCCTCTTCGACCGCCTCCGCGTCGTCCGCCGCCTCTCCCGCTTCGTCCGCCGTCTCGGTCGCTTCGTTCGTCGTCTCGGTCGCTTCGTCCGCCGTCTCGGTCGCTTCGTCCGCCGCCTCCGTTTCCGCCTCGACCGCCTCGGACTGCGCGTCGCCCGCCGGTTCGGCGTCGTCGACCGTTCCGTCGTCAGCGGTCGCCGCGGTCGCGGACGCCTCCTCGACGGCCTCCACGAGCCCGCCCTCCGTCGCGCCGCGGGCGGCCCCGGCGCCGACGCCGTCGGACGCCGGCTCCGGCGTCTCGGCCCGCGACGCCTCGGATCCGTCGCCGTCGTCTGGTCCGGGGCCGTCGCTGCCGGCGGGCCTCGCGGAGGCCCCGTCGGGGTCGTCGTCGGCACCGGGGGCTGATCGGTCGTTTCCGGGCACCGCGCCGTCGGGAGCGCCCCCTTTCGGGGCGTCATCGTCCGCCGCGGCGCCGTCGTCGTCCGCGGCGGCCTCCCGGAGGTTCGGCGCGTCGGCGAGGCTGCTGTACGGCACCTTCCCGCGGAGCGCCTCGAAGACGGCGTTGCGGTCGAGGTCCTCGACGGACTCGCCGGGCGGCGCGAACGCGACGTAGTCGACGTCGCCGACCTGCGCGAGCTCGCGGAGGATGAGCTCGCCGCCGCGGTCGCCGTCGAGGAAGGCGGTGACGGTCCGGTCGGCGGTGAGCTCGGCGACCGCGTCGGGGACGTTCGTCCCCTCGACGGCGACGGCGTTCTTGATCCCGCACTCGAGCAGCGTGAGCACGTCCGCGCGCCCCTCGACGACGATGACGGCGTCGGAGTCGCCGACGCGCGGGCCGGCCGGGAGGCCCTCGTAGTCGACGATTCCCTCGACGCGGGCGGCCTCGCGGACCTCTTCGAGGATGTCGTCGCTCGCGAGGTTCGTCTCCTGGAAGCCGCCGGCGATGAGCTCCTTCGCGCGCTCGACGACCTCCCGGCGCTTCGCCGCCCGCACGTCCTCGATGCTCGTCACCTCCACGGAGGCTTGACAGGGGCCGATGCGGTTTATCGTCTCCAGCGCGGCCGCGAGGATCGCGGTCTCGACCTTGTCGAGGCTCGACGCGACGGTGACCTCGCCGAACGACTGGCCGTTCTCCGACTGAACGGAGACGTCGATCCGGCCGACCCGCGACGACTCCTGTAAGTCGCGGAGGTCCAACTCGTCGCCGAGGAGCCCCTCGGTTTGGCCGAACACCGCGCCGACCACGTCGCTCCGCTCGACGACGCCGTCGGCCGCGATGGTGGCGTGAATCAGGTATTTTTCTGTGTCTTTCATGAGTGGTGAATGGTGATGATCGGGCGGTACCGCCCGCCCGTGTGTCGTTGTGCGCGTCGTCGAAAATAGTTATCGCACACGCTCTCGCCGCCGTCGCTCGTCGGTACCGGATCCGCCGCCGCGAGCGCTCTACGCGGCGCGAGCCCCCGCGACGCGCGCAGTCGCTCTGACTGTCATAATGTTAAAATGAACGTGGCCACTTCCACTTGACATGCAACGACCGCTGAGCGACCTCGCCTGGATACCGACGTTCGCGCTGCTCGTCGCCTTCGCGGTGCCGTGGCCGCTGTGGGGCGTCGACCGCGTCGTCGCCGGACTCCCGGTCTGGATCTGGTGGCACGTCGGGTGGCTCGGGCTGTGCGCGGTCCTGTTCTCGCGGTTCGCCCGCAGCGGCGCGTGGGAGCGCGGGATGGGGCTTCGGCCCGAGGCGGACGACGACCGACGCGACGGCGCCGTCGCCGGGGGAGGTGACCGACCGTGACGCTCGGGCTCTCGCTCGGAGTGATCGTCGGCTACCTCCTCCTCGCGCTCGCCGTCGGCCTCGTCGCCTACCGTGTGTCCGAGACGACGGCCGAGGACTACTACCTCGCGAGCCGCTCGTTCGGGACGGTCGTCCTCCTGTTCACCACGTTCGCCACGTTGCTGTCGGCGTTCACCTTCTTCGGCGGGCCGAACCTCGCGTTCGCCGCCGGCCCCGAGTGGCTGATCGTGATGGGGACGCTCGACGGGGTGCTGTTCGCCGTGCTGTGGTACGTGATCGGCTACAAGCAGTGGCTGATCGGAAACCGGAACGGGTACGTGACGCTCGGGGAGATGCTCGGCGACCGGTTCGGCTCGGTCGGCCTCCGAGCGCTCGTCGCGGGCGTGAGCCTCCTCTGGCTGTTCCCGTACGTCATGCTCCAGCAGATGGGCGCCGGCGAGGCGCTCGTGGGGCTCACCGACGGCGCCGTCCCCTACTGGGGGGGCGCGGCGCTCATCACGCTCTTCATGATCCTCTACGTCGTGCTCGCGGGGATGCGCGGGGTCGCGTGGACCGACACGATTCAGGGGCTGTTCATGCTCTCCGTCGTCTGGCTCGCCGCCGCGTGGGTCGTGTCGGCGGTCGGCGGCGTCGGCGCGGCCACCGGGGCGATGCTCGACGCCCGCCCCGACTTCGGGAGCTTCGGCGGCGGTACCTACTCGGTCGGGTTCATCGTCTCGACGGCGATCACCATCGCGTTCGGCGTGACGATGTTCCCGCAGATCAACCAGCGGTTCTTCGTCGCGAAGTCGGGCGAGACGCTGAAGCGGTCGTTCGCGCTGTGGCCCGTGCTCGTCCTCCTCCTCTTCCTCCCCGCGTTCATGCTCGGCGCGTGGGCCGCCGGCATGCCGGTCGACGTGCCCGAGGGCGCGAACGTGCTCCCGGTCGTGCTGAACGAGTACACGCCGGCCTGGTTCGCGGCGCTCGTCATCGCCGGGGCGATGGCCGCGATGATGTCCTCGTCGGACTCGATGCTGCTGTCGGGGTCGTCGTACTTCACGCGCGACCTCTATCGGCCCGTGATCAACGCCGACGCCTCCGACCGCCGCGAGGCGTGGATCGCCCGCGTCGGCGTCGCCGCCTTCGCCCTGCTGGCGTTCGCCGCGAGCCTGTTCCGGCCCGGGACCCTGATCGAGGTCGGGAGCACCGCGTTCTCCGGGTTCGCCCTGCTCGCGCTCCCGGTGCTGTGC
>Ga0102942_1000985_pt1 | contig 10944 bp, 9 predicted proteins | sample SalPon2_C_H2O_MG_FD_78171 | JGI IMG/M metagenome (GOLD analysis project Ga0102942, IMG submission 78171) | Salt pond water microbial communities from South San Francisco under conditions of wetland restoration - Salt Pond MetaG R2_C_H2O_MG | ecosystem: Environmental > Aquatic > Non-marine Saline... | reverse complement strand
GCGCTTTGACCGCGTCGTCGTTGCAGATGGCGGCGAGGACGCGAGCACTCGGCCCGCCGGCGTTGCCGGCGCAGGCGCCACAGTCGAGGCTGGAGTCGAACGGGTTGTTCGCCGTCTCGCTGGCGTGGCCCGTGAAGACGACGACGCGGGCGAACGCCTCCCAGCCCATGCACTCGAACGCCGTCGCGGCGTACTCGACCTTCTCGTCGAGCGCGAGGCCCTCGCGGAGTTCGGTGATCGCGTCGGGGTTGTAATCCACCGTCGGCGCACAGAACTCGTGGGCGTCGGGCGTCCGGTCGTCGACGGCGTCGAGCAGGTCGTGGACGCGCCCCGGCAGGAGCGTCCGCGCGGTCAGGGAGGCTCCGTACCCCGCGCCGGCACCCTCGACGAAGCTGAACGCCGTCGCGGCGTTGGCTTTGAGACGTTTCACCGCCGCCGCCCCGGCGTCGAGCGCGGCGTGCCAGCGGTCGTGGGCGTCACGCTCGCCGTCGGTCGTCGTCGGACGCTCCGCGATGCGGTGTTCGGCGTCGAGGATGGGCGGGCAGGCGTCGACGGTCACGTCCGAATCGTAGCCGGCGTAGCGCATCGGCACGCCGAAGAAGCCGGCGTAGCCGTGGGTTTCGTAGTCGCCGGCGGCTTCGACGTGACGGCGGATGATCTCCGAGCGCGTGTCGATACAGAAGACGAGTTGGGCGTCCGGGCGGCCGTCGTCGGACGACCCGGCGACCGACGCGCTCGCGTCGGTGAGGGCATCGACCAGTTCGGTGCGGTACGTCGCCTCCCACGCCGTTAGCCACACCTCGGGGAGCGGGACGGCGTCGTCGTCGGCCGCGGCGTCCGCGTCGTCCGCCGGCGGGGCAAGGGGCGCGTCGAACAGGTCGACGAGCGCCAGGCGGACCGCCAGATATCCGGCGAGCGTGATCGGATACGTCGACTGCCAGGCGTCGTCGTCGGCCGCACGGCGTTTCAGGAAGCCCGTCCAGCCGGGGAGCGCGGCTAGCTGGAACTCGAAGACGTCCCGCCACTCGCCGACCGGCTTCGCGTCGAGGCAGTCGCGGATGGCGTCGACGGGGCGGTCGGGCAGGGCGGCGATGGCGTCCCCGTCGGGAACGTCGCCGTCGTGGGGCGCCACGGCGCGGAACGCGGCGTAGAACCCCTGCTCGCGGTTCGGCATGGGCCACTCCGCCCGCCCCTGATCCATGAAGGCCGCCAGCCACTTCGTCAGGACGGCGTCGACCCGATCGGTGGCCGGCGTCGTCGAGTCGGGACTCTCGGCCGGCGACTCGGCGGCCAGCCGGTCGAGCGACGCCTCGGGGTCGGCGTCGGAGCCGTGGGCGGTTAGTGCGCCCGCGAGCACGTCGCGGTCGATCCGTCCGGCCTCCAGCGCACGGCGGAAGACGTCGGCGCTCGGGTAGCCGTCGCCGCCAAGGAGCCGTTCGGCGTCGGCGACGGCCGCGTGGAACGGCCGGTCCTCGAAGCCGGCAAGCGGGTTGGCCGTGACGAACGAGTGGAGCGGCCAGACGGACCCGACCGCGTCGGCTGCCGCGTCGATACTCTCCTCGATGGCGGGTTCAGTACTCATTGTATTCCTCCGTCGTGGTCAACAGCGTGTCGGACGTGGGTTGGCTGGCGTTCAACAGGGCGACGTACAGGCGCTCGCTGTGCCGGTAGACGCCGCTCTCGACGGCGAGATACGCGACGACGAACGCCGCGGCGACGAGTCCGTGGACGGGCGTCAGCGCCACGGGCTGGCCGACCGCGGGGAGGCCGGCCAGGGCCCCCTCGATCAGGCGGTAGATGCCCGCGTAGACGGCGAGCGCGGGGAGAGCGACCAGCGGAACCCCCCCGTAACGAATCGCGGCCGGCAGGTCGGCGCGGCCCACGACGCCGCGGGCGGCCTGCAGGACCGTCAGAACGACCAGCAGCGTGAGCAGGAGGCCGCTTCCCTCGCCCTTGCCCGTGAGGGTGGCGAACAGAGCGCCGCCCGCGAGCGCCGTGAGGACGACGACCACGAAGCCGAGGGGACCCGTTCCGTCCCCGGTCGTCCCCGTCGGGCTCCGGTGTTCGACCCGGCTTCCCGACGCGAGGAACTGGTACGCCTTGTAGAACCCGTGCAGGATCAGGTGGGTGACGGCGGCGCCGAAAAAGCCCAGCCCGGCCTGCACGATCATGAAGCCCATCTGACCGACGGTCGAGCAGCCGAGTTTACTTTTGATATCCGGACGAACGGTCTTCAGGAACTTCCCCAACAGCGCGCTCGTCGCGCCGACGAGCACGATGACGAGCATGACGCCGGCGTCGACGGTGACGACCGGCGCGAACCGGGTCAGGAGGATGCCGCCGGCGTTGACGAAGCCGGCGTGCATCAGCGCCGAGGCGGGCGTCGGCGCCGTCATCGACGAGAGGAGCCACGTATGGAAGGGGACGAGCGCCGACTGGATCATCGCCGCCAGCAGAAGTGCGCCGGCGGCGACGAGCACGGCCGGCGACGAGTCGACGGCCGACGCGACATCGGAGACGGTCGTCACTCCAGTGTCCCACCACAGGATCAGGAAGGCAACGGCGAGCGACGCGCTACTCGCGAGGAAGTACCGGCGAGCGAGCGAGGCCGCCGCCTCCGCCTGTGGCCAGCCGTTCACGTGACCGATCAGGCCCGCCATCACCAGCCCCATCGCGAGCCACGCGAGTCCGAACAGGGCGAGGTGGTCGGCCGCGACCAGCACCATCACGATCAGGGTGAACGCGAACACGCGCCAGAAGAACCGATCGACGGCCCGTTCCCCCGCCATGTAGCGCCGCGAGTAACTGTGGACGATGCCGCTGAAGAAGGTGACCGTCACCCACATCACGGTGGTCAGTCCGTCGACAGCGAGGCCCGGGAGCGTCCACGGTTCGGCACTCCGAAACCGAACGACGAACGCGGCGAGGCTCACGAGCCACAGGAGCCACACGAGTCGCGTCAGCGTCCGGGGCACGCGTGACGCCGTCTCGGTCGGTGTTGGAAGCTGTCCCACGATCGTCGTCTGCGCTTGGTCCGTCATCGGTTGGTCCGTTCACGACCGCGGTGATCCCGGTCGTCTTCACCCGCTACTGCGAACGTACTGCTTATTAAACCCATCTATTTTCCCAAATCGTTCCCCAAAATACAAATTATAGAACATTATGGTTATATCGTGGTGGCCGTTGACACGGGGCGAGCGACGGCTCGCCACACTGGGCGTCGGCGAACCGACGCGTCGCACCGCCACGCACCCCTCGACGCCGCTTCGACCGAATCGTTCGCGGATCCCGCTTAGAAAAACTATATCGGTATCCGGTGTCCGTCTCGGGTATGGAAGAACTCGCGGGGACCGTTCTCGCCGGGGAGTCGTTCGAGCCGATCCGTGGCCGCGTCGTGCTCGACGACGGGCGGATCGAGGCCGTCGAAGAGACGAACACGTCGTCGACGGACATCGTGTTGCCGGCCTTCGTCAACGCCCACACCCACCTCGGCGACTCCGTGGCGAAGGAGGCCGCCGTCGGCCTCTCGCTCGACGAGGCGGTCGCCCCGCCGGACAGCCTGAAACACCGCCGGCTGGCGGCGGCCGACCGGTCCGAACTCGTGACGGCGATGCGCCGGACGCTTCGGTTCATGGAGCGCACGGGCTCCGTCTCCACCCTGGACTTCCGCGAGTCGGGAGTGGCCGGCGCACGCGCGCTTCGCGAAGCCGCGCGTACGGTGACCGTCGAGCCGTTCGTCTTCGGGAGCGGGGACCCGTCCGTCCTCGATATCGCCGACGGGTACGGAGCGAGCGGGGCGAACGACGCCGACTTCGCCGACGAGCGTGCCGCGGCCCGGGAGGCGGGCGTCCCCTTCGCCATCCACGCCGGCGAGCCGGACGCGACGGACATCCACCCCGCGCTGGACCTGGATCCGGACCTGCTCGTCCACATGGTCCACGCCGAGGACGAACACCTCGGACGCGTCGCGGCGGAGTCGGTGCCGGTGGCCGTCTGCCCGCGCGCGAACACCGTCCTGGGCGTCGGCCGGGCACCCGTCCGGGAGTTGCTCGATCACACCACCGTCGCGCTCGGGACGGACAACGTCATGTTGAACCCGCCGTCGATGTTTCGGGAGATGGCCTACACGGCGAGGGAGTTCGACGTGACCGCCCGGGAGGTGCTCCGGATGGCGACGACGGCCGGCGCGGACATCGCCGGCCTCGACTGCGGCGTGATCGCTCCCGGGCGCCGGGCGGCGCTGCTGGTTCTGGACGGCGACTCGGACAACCTGTGTGGATCGGTCGATCCGGTGGCGGCAGTCGTTCGACGCGCAACCGGCCTCGACGTCGAACGCGTGGTGTGTTAGCCCTCGGACTCGTCGAACTTGCCAAACGGCGTCGTCTCGTGGCTCCGGACGAGGACTTCGTCGGCGACGGTGAGCCCCATCTCGAGGAGTTCCTGAGCGACTGGCGTGATGTCGTCGTCCGACTCGCCGACGACGGTCACGAGCAGGTTCTGCTCGCCCGTGACCAGTTCCTGCACCGAGACGACGCCGTCGATGTCCAGTATCTCCGGGATGATCCCACCCCGTTCCGGAATCGAGGCGGTGCAGTACAGTAGCATGCGAAGCGGATAGCCCGACTGCTGGTAGTCCACCTCGGCGCTGTATCCCTTGATCACGCCGTCGGATTCGAGCCGTTGGATTCGCTTGCGGACGGTGCTGTCGGAGGTACCGGCGCGCTCCGCGATGTCCCCGGACGACGTGTTCCGGGCGTCTTCTTGCAGCGCGTACAGAATCGCCCGGTCCACGTCGTCTATGTCCGCATCACTCATATCCGTACGTCTGCCCCTGTACACTTTATTCGTACGTTACCCCGGATTCGCCGTCCACGTTGAGAGCACAGATCCGCCCGACCTCTCCAACAGCAGGATGAGAGTGACTGATAGCGAGTACTGTAAGTCAGTACCGGCGTGTTGCCGCCCGTTCGGCAACGCGCCGGTACACAGGTACAGTAACCACTATGACCGCGCCGATATCGAACGGTCTACACTCAACGAGGAGCCCAGTACGGATACATACCCTAGCTGTCGGGGGCGACCGGGCGAACGACGACCTCACCAGTACCGTAAACGGCCACCAGTCGTCCAGCAAAGCCGAAGGAGACGGTTACGGGATCTGCATCTGCCGGTGCCTCGTTCGACTGCATCAGCACGTCTAACGCGTCGGGGTCGACGGAGTCGTACAGCGGTTCGATTGTCGTCGGCTCACGATTGACGGCGATTGCGACAGTCTCGATGACTGCTATCGAAGGAAGTGTCGACGACCACTCGTACCGGGCGCGGACAGTTCCGTCCGCCGCGTCAGTCCCCTCGCCCCCTGACGGTCGCTCAGACTCGTCGATCATATGCTCTCTCCGTTGATGGTTGGTACTGGGCTCATTATTCTGAGTGGGCCTCGACGTTCTGCAGCCGCCACGTGAAAATCGCTCGCAGCACGACGACGAGGCTGTTGGTCTCGCCCGCGCCCCAGATCCCCGTTTCCGTCCGCGGATCGGTAGGAGCGGCGTCCTCGCCGTTCACGAGGACGCTCACGAGCGTTCGTGTCCCGTCGACCATCATGAGCCGACCGGCGGGGGTGTCCGACCAGACCCACAGCGACTCGAAGAGGTCCGCATCAGGGACCTCGTCTTGAATCCGGTCTTGGACCTCCGGGGAGACGCCGCCGAGGCTGATCGTCACGCCCCGTTCGGCGGCATCGTGGAGCGCATCGACGATATCCTCGGTGAGCAGTTCCTCGACGGTCATGTAGACGATTTCGTCGTCCGCGCCGTTCACGAACTCCAGTACTCGGTCAGTGACTGTGGCCTGTCCATCGACCGTCCAGACGCCCCGTTGTTCTTCGCTGCGCTGGGCCGGTTCGAGTTCGTCCAGTGCGGTCCGGAGGATCGACATTCGGTAGTCCATCTCGCGTTCGAACTTCCGGGCCGTCGTGCCGGCCGAAATCGCCCAGAACTCCTTGGGTGAGGACTGCTGAATGTCGACCAGCCCCCGCCCGTGTAGCTCGTCGATGGCGTCGTAGACGCGAGTGCGTGGGACTTCGGAGACCTGACTCACGGCTTTCGCGGTGCCCGTGCCGAGGCTCACGAGCGCCACGAACGTCCGAGCGGCGTAGGTACTCAGTCCGAACTCATCCAGCTGTTCGATTGCCGCCGCACGGGGGTCATCAACGGGGTCCGGGTCGGTATCCATAATCCGGGTGCCTCTATGCTGTGAAATCCCAGCCACGAAGGTGGCGGGACCGGCACGCATCGGGTTGTGGTTGGGACACAAGTTCCGAGTCGCGTGCCGGATTAGTGAGTACAGTCCCAATGCCGATAATACTTTTGTGATTAACAGGGTGAAAATTTGAATCTCGGACAGCTGCGCCTCAGTGCAAGTTATCAGCCTCTGAGTTGCTTGTGATATAGTGAATCACAACGATTTCCGAAGGATTACAGTAGAGCTCCGCCCGTACGCACATCGGATAGTTCGGGGCGTGCGCGCCGTTCAGTTTTCCACCCAGTAGTGACAACACCTATCTGGCCGCCGAAACAAGTCCCTACAAGTTCCCGGGTTCGTCCGGGTTGTGAGTTGGGACACATGAGTACAGATGACACGTTAGACGAGGCGGTCGAGGTCCTCCAGCAACTTGGCCTCAAAGAGTACGAAGCCAAGTGTTTCGTCGGGCTCTCGCGGCTCTCGACGGGCACGGCGAAACAACTCAGCGAGATCACCGACGTGCCCCGGACGCGCGTCTACGACGCGATTCGCGTCCTGGAAGCCCAGGGGCTCGTCGAGATCCAGCATTCGAGTCCCCAGCAGTTTCGGGCCGTGCCTCTGGCGGAGGCGACCGAGACGCTTTGGGACCAGTACGAGGCCCGCGTCGAACGGCTTGAAGCCGCACTCGAAGACGCCGAGGAACTCGATCCCGAGGAAGAGAATCTGATCCAGGAAGTGTGGAGTCTGTCGGGGACGGACGCGATTGCAAACCGATCGAACACGCTCATCAGGGACGCAGCCGAGGAAGTGGTGTTGGTCATCGGCGATGACTCGCTGTTGACTGACGAACTGATCGAGAGCCTCAACGGACTCGACGAGAGGGTCGAACTGCTCGTCGGTGTGGTCACGGAGGAACTCGAAGGGCGAATTCACGACGCCGTTCCGAGGGCGACCACGTTCCTGTCGGGGTTGGACTGGCTCCGCACCGCGGGTGACGTCGACGACGATCTCGCTATCGGACGGCTCCTCCTCGTCGACCGGTCGGCGATTCTCGTCAGCACGCTCGTTCCCGACACGCACGAGGAACAGGCCATCTTTGGCGGGGGATTCCGGAACGGCCTCATCGTGATTGCACGCCGACTGCTCTCGCAGGGGCTCATTTCGAAACGCGACCCACAGATGGACTAGGACTCCGCCACAGTTCGGGACCGAACGGGCGTCTCGGCCCGGCGACAATTGCGAACCCACGACGGCAGCGCTAGTCTGTGAGAGACGACCGGAGGTATTTGAACCGTCGCGTAAATTGACGATGCACCCTCGATGTCACACCCACCCGCAAGGGAGTTGGCTCCGGTTGTTGTCGAGCAGTTCGAGGAGCGGTCGGATCTCGTCGAAGTTGGACCCCGTGGTCACGGCGTCCTGTCGAGAGTCGACAGTAATGAAGCCCAACTCCTCGAGTTTCGGGAGATGATTGTGATGCATGGACAGTCTCAACGTTTCGTCAGCAGCATCCGCATCACGCGGGTCGAGGACGACCGTTCGGTCCCGGTCAGCGGTGTCGTTCAGCAAGGAGAGAAGCAGCCGACGGCGTTCGATGTGGCCTAATGCTTCGATACACGCCTCAAAAGATGTCGCTGTGACTTGCTCGCTCATATCAGCTATTACGGCGTCAACAGGCCTGAATTCCCCACAATCTCACACCAGATATCCTTTTGAGTATCCGAGTGACGCCGTTGGACTCGCTTGGCGCCGAACGGACCACAGACGCATAGGTGGCCGTAGCGGGTCGGTGCTGAGTTGCTGATACGGTATGATGCGTGGTCGACTGCTCTGTCTTGAAACTGAGGTTCGCAATGCACAGGTGGCAGAGTTTGTCCGACCACCCCCACTAAGTCTCCCTATTCCGCCATCTCGAGCTCGAACCGTGCGCCACCAGCTGTTCCCTCGGCCACGGACAACTCCCAGCCGTGCGCTTCCACGATTCGTTTTACGATGGTCAACCCGAAACCAGTGCCACCACGGGCCGACGAATGCCCCGGTTCGAGAACTGCTTCCCGCTTATCCGCTGGGATTCCTGACCCATCGTCTTCGACGTAAATTCCTTGTTCGCCGTAACATCCGACACGAACGGTCACGTCAGAGCCACCGTGTTCGACAGCGTTCCGGAACAGGTTCTCGAACACGTGCTGTAACCGGTCGGGGTCGCCCTGGAAAGTCATCTCGTCGACGATTTCGATGGTCGCGTTTTCCGTGTCTACCGTCGCCCAGCACTTCCCGACGAGATCGGTCAACCCGATTGACTCCGTCTCGCCGATCGTATCGCCTTGGCGAGCGAGCGTCAACGTGTCCTCGACGATAGCTTCCATCCGATCGAGCGCTTGCAAGAGTGGGTCAAGATGTTCGCTTTCTGCTTGCTCGGCAAGGAGCGTCGCACGACCCTGTGCGACGTTGAGTGGATTCCGCAGGTCGTGCGAAATAACACTTGCAAACTCGTCGAGTCGCTCGTTTTGCTGACGTAACTGTCGCTCCCGTTCGACGCGATCGGTCACATTCCGGGTAATCCCGATGAGGCGGGTTATCTCATCGTCGGTGACAACCGGCGCAAGCTTCGTTTGCCAGAAGCGTGCTCCCTCTCCGACCCGTAGCTCTTCTTGATACGAAATTGGCTCACCAGCGTTGACACAGCGGTGGTAGTTTACTTCGAGGTCCGCCCCCGGCCCGTCACCGAATACGTTTCGTGGCGTCCGACCTCGCACTTCCTCAGTCGTAATACCAGTTTGTCGCTCATAAGACGGGCTGAGCCGTTCAAATTCGAACCTGACATCACCATTATCCGACTGTTTAACATCGATAAGAAAGATTGCGTCCTCCACGTTGTTCAGGAGGGCTTCGTACTCTTCGGCGAGTTCCCGAACTTCGATCTCGTACTCTTTTCGCTCGGTGATGTCTCGACTGCTGAGGAGAATCCCATCGATGAGGCCGTCGTCAAGTCGATTCCTCATCGTGGCTTCGATCCAGCGCCACGATCCGTCAGCATGCTGAAATCGGACTTCGACAGTCTGCGGTTCGGACGGGGTCGATAGAACGGTCTCGACCGCCTCAGCGTTTCGCTCTCGATCGTCGGGATGGACGAATTCGTATCCCTCGTCACCAATCAACTCGTCAGGATCGTAGCCAAGGATGCGTGTGACGGCTGGACTGACGTAGGTTATCGTCCCGTCGGTATCGATGACTGTTGCAAGATCGTTCACTTCTTCAACGAGCGTCAGATACCAGTCGGGCCCGTGTTTGTGATTTCCTCCGGGGGTCGCACCGTCTTCCATTGGTCCTACTGTGATCAGTACATACAAAAGGAGTCCTAAACACCATAGGGGGTATCGAATCGATCCGAGTGGGACCATCGAAATACCACACTGGAGAGCCGACATATACAGTCCTGCTAGCCCTACTGGAGTCTCAACTTGCCAGCCGTCAGCTTTTGTATAGCGGCATATGGTTTATCATCGATGCGGGAGTAGCGATGTGATAAGGAGCGAGGCGGTTACCCTCGATTCTTGGAATTGGATATCAATCGACATCGGAGCACCGTGTATCGGGGGGTACAGAACGCCAACGTACGGTGCTGATCCGAATCACGTTGCGGTTGATGAAACAGTGGTGGGCGAATATTGCCCGTACGCCGCTGTCGATCAGACACTACCCGTCCGCTCCATATCGAGCTATTTTCGACGAGGACCATGGTGAACACCTCGATGCAACCGTCCTGGACGGCGTGGCTGCAGACGGCCTGCCAGTGGCAGGAACCCCGATTCCAGTATGTCACACACGGGGATCGGAACGTCGTCGAGCGTGTCTTTCGTGAGGGAAACCGACGAACTAACCGATTTTTAGATACGTCTGCTCACGTCCAACCGCCCTGATTACAAGCGGGTGCCTCCGACGGACCCCGCGGACGCGTGGGGCGGACGCTTTAACCCACTCCGGTCGAAGGTGGGGGTATGTGTGGGCGGTACACCCTCTTCACGCCGGCCGAGGAGTTGGCCGATCGGTTCGGGACACGGACGCCGGATATCGAACCCCGGTACAACTGCGCGCCGGGGCAGGACCTGCCGGTGGTGACCGGCGCGGACCCCGATCGATTCGCCCGCCAACAGTGGGGTCTGGTGCCCGAATGGGCGGACGACGACACGAACCCGCCGATCAACGCCCGGGCGGAGACGATTACGGAGAAACCCACGTTCGCCGACGCGGTCGAACACCGGCGATGTCTGGTGCCGGCGGACGGCTTCTACGAGTGGGTGAGTCGGAACGGGGACAAACGACCGTACCGGGTCGCGTTCGAGGACGACCGCCCGTTCGCGCTGGCCGGAATCTGGTCGCGGTGGGAGCCGCCGACGCGGCAGACCGGGCTGGGCGAGTTCGGGAGCGGCGGCGCGGACGACGATTCCGAGCCGATTCACTCCTTCGCCATCGTGACGACGGAGCCGAACGACTTGGTGAGCGACCTCCACCACAGAATGGCCGTCATCCTCGACCCGCACGAGGAGTCGACGTGGCTCCACGGCTCGGTCGAGGCAGCACTGGACTGTTGTGAGCCGGCCCCAGCCGACGACCTGACGGCCTACCCAGTTTCGACGCGCGTGAACGACCCCCGGAACGACGATCCGTCGTTGGTCGAACGGGTCGGTGAGGCGGCGTGAGCGG
>Ga0102942_1000982_pt1 | contig 10960 bp, 10 predicted proteins | sample SalPon2_C_H2O_MG_FD_78171 | JGI IMG/M metagenome (GOLD analysis project Ga0102942, IMG submission 78171) | Salt pond water microbial communities from South San Francisco under conditions of wetland restoration - Salt Pond MetaG R2_C_H2O_MG | ecosystem: Environmental > Aquatic > Non-marine Saline... | reverse complement strand
TTCTCCCTTTTCATCACCAATATGTAATTTTTCTCCAGGCCGCATTCTACTGGAATTTCTGAGGTAGAGGCCTGCACCTAGATTCCTAACCAAGTCTTTCAGGCTAGTAAATATAAGAGCTGCAATTAAGAAGGCAAATGCCCAGGCTGATGCATTTAAAAGCTGATTTAATGCCGTTATATTCACCTGGAGTTGTGAAAATATAACCTGGGCAAGAATCAGATACAAAAATACTTTTAGACCCAATGATACAATATTAATAGAGTTCGAGGATTTTCTACCATCTGAAATGTGTTTTTGAACCCCCATAGCCTGGAAAAAGTCTTTTGAAAACTTTTCAATAATTTTAATGACTGTAACCCCTAGTACACCTATAAGAAGAACTGAGAACAATCTTGGGCCTTTTTCAAGCAAAGCTTGCTGAAGTTCAATATTAATTCCAACATTCAAATAACCTAAAGCAAGTATAATTACTATGGCATCCATTAAGTTTTCTACCACACCAATTTTCTCTCTCCTAAGCTGTAAAGCCTTCTTTGTAGAATCAGTATTGAGGCTTATTTTTCTAACGGCACGACCTAAAATTTTCACGAATAAATGTCCAAAGACTAGTATTAGGCATGCACCTATTATCCTAAGCAGCGGACCTGAGGATAACGATGGTAAAAATTGAGAAAGAATGTTCATATAATCACCTTCGTCCTCTCATGGTTTAAAAACTCTGCGTTTTTCATTTTGTCGAGTTTACTCTTCCGTGGCCGATTAGACGCCATCGGCTTTCTACCTGTCGGGAAATCGCCACTCGGTCGTTTTCCTCTACGCTTACCGGCATTTTAAGGTCGAGGCGGACGTGCTTACCTGCCTGTGTTACCACTCCTGCAGTCTTTGTTGTACCGATGTTAAGCATCAGCGGCTCGTGTTCTTTGATGTTTTCAATTTCCTCATCGTTTTCTGCACCGACCAGACGCTCCATCAATTCAACTTTGATCTCCAAGGTTTCTGTTACTTCTGGAAGTTGTCCTTTATGGCCTAATACGTTTCCTGCTAAGCCATCGGACTTCACCATGGATGGATCCAAGTCTGTTTCTATTCCTAGCAGTCCTCCAGGTCTTCCAGTTTCTACAGGTGAATTTCCTTGGATAATGCTTTGGATTTCAGTTGTTACGGTTTCGAATTTTTCACCATCTTTCCGGATTCCTGGTTTAAGTTCAACTTCATCGCCCGGCTCTAGTTCTCCTTTTATGAGGCTTCCTCCGATAACTCCGCCTCCCAGTTCTTCTGGATTGGTTCCTGGCTTATTCGTGTCGAAGCTTCGTGCTACAAGCATTTTTGGACTTGAGTCAAGGTCTCTTTCAGGAGTTGGTATTTCAGTGTCAACTGCTTCTAGAAGTGCATCGATATTAACTTCGTGTTGTGCAGAGATCGGAATGATTGGTGCGTCTTCAGCGACTGAGCCTTCAACAAAATCTTTAATTTGTTCATAGTTTTCTTTGGCTTCTTCCTGACTGACTAGGTCAATTTTGTTTTGTGCTATTACTATGTTATCTATTCCTGCTATGTCTAGTGCTGCTAGGTGTTCTCTTGTTTGTGGTTGTGGGACTTCTTCGTCTGCAGCAACTAGAAGAATGGCTCCATCCATTATGGCTGCTCCTGATAGTACATTTGCCATCAGAGTCTCGTGCCCGGGTGCGTCTACAAGAGAAACGGTTCTTTCCATTTCTCCTTGTTCATCAACGTTTAGTTCGCCGTCGTTGTTGTAGTATGTGATGTCTGCGTAGCCAATTCGAATGGTTATTCCTCTTTCTAGTTCTTCACTGTGTTTGTCTGTCCATTCTCCGGAAAGAGCGTTTGTAAGTGTTGTCTTTCCGTGGTCTACGTGACCTACTAGTCCTATGTTAACTTCTGGTATTTGTTCTTTCATTATTGTTTAAACCTCAAAATCGTTCTCCGAAACCCTGTAGATTTCTCCATTTTCATCTTCGAGAGCGTATCTATCAGACTTCGGTCCTCGATAAAATGTCGCCAATATTTCACAATCGGAACCATCATACTTTACTTCTTCTCCAACCGAGTGCTCAGTTGGAGAAATTGCATCAACATATCTACGAGCTTCCCTAGATCCTTCCTCTAAAAGCCCGCAGACATCATAAATGCTGTCTATAAACACTTTTACTCTTCTTCGTCTTCTGAAAGGATTTCTTCTACACTTTCGCTTCCTTCTTCGACTACTGTTGTGTTTAGTTGTTGTATTTCGTCTGATACTCTTTTTCCGCGTACGCTTTTTCTTCTTCGGACTCCATCTTCGTCTTCGTTGATTCCTTGTCCATCTCCAATCATTACTCTTCTTCTCTCTGATCCTTCAATGCTTTTTCGCATTGGGATTCCGGATTTGTCGCTTCCGCCTGTTATTTCTAGTGTGTAGCCGTTTAGTCCGATTATTCCTCCTTCAAACTCATCTCCTACTTCCTTTCCTACTAGTTGTGCAGTTTCGTCTTTTTCTGTTTGGAATGTTTGTCCGTCTTTAGTACCTATTGTAATTTGCATAATTTTGTTCAACCTCAGTTGCCCGAGTAATAATTCTTATGGCAGTTAACCTTTTTGAATCCCGGAAACCCGTATCCATGTGATTCAATTTTTATTCCAGTCTTTGGAAGAACAGGTTATGAGGCCAAAGGTTGTATCTCAGATACTTGGGAGGTTTATGCTAGTATTTGCTCCTATACTGGCTTCACCAGTGTTAGTTGGCCTTTACTATTCTGAATCAAGTGCAATATTATCTCTATTTGTTTATGCGTCTGCAACCTGTCTTATATTTGGTTTATTGTTGAAGTATATTGGTGAGGACAGTGATCCTTCTGTAAAAGAGGGTTTAATTGCTACAGTGCTTGGTTGGAGTATAGCTACTGTTTTAGGAGGAGTTCCATTATTATCTGAGATGGTTTTAATTGATGCTATTTTTGAGGCTTCAGCAGGATTGACTACTACCGGTGTTTCGATGTTTTTGGCTCCTGAGGAGCTTCCGAAATCTATATTGTTCTGGCGGGCTTTGATGCAGTGGGTTGGAGGTCTTGGAATACTTACTTTCTTCATAGCTGTTATCAGAGAGTCGGGAGGTATTTCAAGAAGGCTTTTCTCCGCTGAAACACATAAAAGCGATCCTGGAAGCATCAGGCCTTCACTCAAGAAGTCTATAGTGGAACTCTGGAGAGTATATGGATTTATTACGTCTGTAATTATAGGGACATTTATCGCGTTAGGTATGACCCCATTTAATGCTATTACTCACGCTTTCTCTACCCTGTCTACCGGAGGGTTTTCCACTACCAGTCAGAGCATAGGTGGTTTTTCTCCAGAGATTCAGGCTGCAACAATCCCGTTCATGTTTTTAGGCGGAGTCAACTTCGTTTTACTGTACAGATTTTTACGTGGAGAGGCTTCGGCACTAAAGAACTCGGAGCTTAAGATGTATATGCAGATATTTATCGCTTTGACAGGTGCCTTGTTCCTAGGTTATTCTGGAAGTAGTGAAGCATTACTGGACGCAGCTTTTCAGTCAGCAGCAGTTATATCATCTACGGGTTTTGCCACAGCCTCTTTAATGAGTCTTTCAATAGCTTTGCAGGTTATTGTTATCGGGGTAATGTTTATTGGAGGCTCTGTTGGGTCTACTTCGGGAGGATTAAAGGTTTTCCGATTGAAAACATTAATTGAGTTGTTGAAGACGCGTATCAGAAGTTACTCTCTTCCAGAAACAGCTATCAATGAGGTTAAAATTGATGGAGAAATTATAGACAAGTCTGCTATCAGAACTATTTCTGTCCTCTTCTTCGTATGGATTTCCATAATCTTTGTAGGCACTGTTTTGGTGCTGGTTTTTGATGGAGTTAGCTTGGAAGCTGCTCTATCAGGATCGGTTTCAGCTGCTGGAAACATGGGACCGGTCTTCCTCTCCGGGGAAAAAATGGTTGAATTAACTTGGATGAGCAAAACAGTTTGGACTGTGCTGATGTTGGCTGGTCGTTTGGAAATGCTGCCTTTACTGGCAATTTTTAATAGGAGCTTTCTCCCAGACTCTAAATAATGTACATCGTAATCACAGGAATCAACACACTGTCAAAAAGACTAGTTGACAGACTCGAAGGAAGACACGACATAGTAGTCATAGAAGAAGATGAAGACAAATGCGAAAGACTCTACAGCTCCTCCGGAGCAACAGTAATCAACAAAGCACCATCCACACTCTCCGCACTAGAAGACGCAGGAATCACTCAAGCAGACGTACTAATCTCCACACAAAAAAATGACAACGAAAACATGGTAGTATGCTCCCTCGCCAAGAAGTACGGCGTACCAAAAGTAGTTTCAAGAATGGAAGACGACGAATACTACGACGCATTCAAAATAATAGACACACAAGCAATCGGCCACACAGATTTATTGTTGTCTGAATTTTTGTCCGCAGTAGAACACCCATACCTAGTGAAGCTCGCCAACCTATCAGAAGACAGAGAAGTCCTGAAAGCATCCATCAAAAAAGACTCCAGCCTCAACGGAAAAACAGTCAAACAAATGAAAAACAGGAAAAAATTCCCAAGTCAGTTCCTCGTAACTTCAGTGATAAAAGACGAAGAAACAATGAACGCAGAACCAGAAACAAAAATAGAAGAAGAAAATCAGATAATCCTGATAGGGCCTCAATCAGAAAAAGAAAGATTAGACAGATTCTTCCAGAACCAGTAGATTACAATTGATCAATTTCTCTGTAAAGATCATCTAGAGACTTTGCAACTTCTTCTGGAGAGGCGTCTCCATAAGAAAAGACTCCTGAAACTGCAACATCAAATTCCCCCGCGTCAATAACTGTAGGATTAAGATTATGAGGCTCCAGCCTCTCTGAAACAGCATCATAATCACGAACTTCTTGCGTATCAAGATTTACCATCGCATACTCCATCTCTCCATTCAAAAAATTAATACTCACTCTCATTGAATCATAATCGAATACTAAGCGCTCACCCGAGCTTCCTAAGAACTCCTCCTCGATCTCGTCTACGGGAACCTGAGAGAAAGATTCTGCTTTCACTTCATCGTAAATTTCTTTATTTAAACCCGTTAACATATAACCTCACGAGTAAAAAACTTTTATAAAAGTAGTCTACATGCGATGACAAATAAGCAGCAAATTTGAAATCATACAGACCGAATATAAAAGAAAAGAAACAACTCCGAGTTAGATGGCAGCAATCGTTTGGATAAGAAGAAGCCTCAGAGAACACGATAATACAGCATTAGTAGAGGCCTCAAAGGAAAACGAAGAAGTAATACCATTCTACTGTGTGGACAATAACTACTTTGAAAACGCTACCTTAGGTTATCCTAGAGTCAAGTTCTGGCATGATTCACTGAAAGAACTCAAAGAAGACATCGGACAGCAGGACAGCAAAGACCTAGTTATCAGAAAGGGCAAACCTGTCGAACAACTTCAAAACTTGGTAGAAGAAACGGATGCAGACGCTATCTATCATAACAGAGACTACACACCTTACTCCAGGGAGAGAGACGAGAAAGTCCAGGAAGAACTAAGTGTGGAAGTCAAAACTTTCAAAGACATCGTAATGTTCGAGAAAAAAGAAATATTAACTAATTCAGGAACACCTTACAAAGTCTATACTTACTACAGCAAGAAATGGTTCAAAAACGAAAAAAGAAGACCGCAAAAAGTAGAGGATTATCATACACCCGAGCTAGCATCAGATGATATTCCTTCACTGAAAGAACTTAGCTACGAAAAACCTGACGGAATGGATGTGTGGGAAGGCGGCCGAGAAAACGGATTGGAAAGAATAGAAGACTTCAAAGACAAGATCTGGAACTACGACGAAAACAGAGACTACGCATGGAAAGACTCCACCAGTAAACTTTCACCACACCTCAAGTTCGGTACTGTATCAATTAGAGAAGTTTTCTGGGAAGCTGAAAGAATTAAGGCCAGAAACCCAAACGACGATACTTCCGGAATCAAAACCTGGCAGGAGGAACTGGCCTGGCGAGACTTCTACATGCAAGTACTATGGAACTGGCCAGAAACGACGGAAAAACCATTCCTAGACCAATACGAAGAAATAGAATGGCGAAGCAAAGAAGAAGCAAAAGAAGACTGGGAAGCCTGGATAAATGGAGAAACAGGTGTACCATTCGTCGATGCAGGAATGCGGCAGCTGAAGAAAACCGGTTTTATGCACAATCGTTTACGCATGGTTGTTACCAGTTTTGCTTGTAAAGACTTGTGGCTGGACTGGAAAGATGTCCACGAATACTTCAACAAAATGTTCGTCGATGCAGAAATCGCCTCAATGGTAGGAGGAATACAATGGGCCTACTCAATAGGAACAGACGCACAACCATACTTCCGAGTGTTTAACCCGTTCACTCAGGGCGAGGACTACGACCCAGACGGAGAATACATTCGAGAATGGGTTCCAGAACTAGAAGACGTTCCTGACGAACATATCCACAATCCGCATAAAATGAACCAGTTAGAACAGGAAAACTGCGGCGTAAAAATAGGAGAAGACTATCCAAAGCCAATTGTAGATCACGATGAGGAAAGGAAGAAGGCTGTAGAAAGATTTGAGGAAGTCAGGGATGATGATTAAAATCTTTTTTCACAGCTAGTGACTGCTATAATGAATTAAGTGGGTTTTGAGGCTAAAAACTAAGTTCATTTTTCTACCCTGTACCACGTGGCTTCTGAGCTGAATAAGAATCCTACGAATGCTCTTATTGTTATTGCGCTGAAGAAAGGAAATATCAAAGGTAGAAAAGCCCAGTTCCATCCAATTTTATCCAAACAAGAGTACTTCTTGTCATAAACTCGGAATATCAAAGCAGTTAAAACTAAAACAGATATTGGTATGGCGTAGATAAATTTAGCTCCAACAAAAAGAAGTAGAAGAAACTTAGAGACAATAGTTAGCATCAAAAAACTGCCAAGAAGGCTTCCGCCGCAGATTAGTACCGAAAATAAACTTCTTCTACCCTTAAAATCTCTTACAAGCTTCCCAGACAGTTTGGAAAAGACCTGGAACACACCAGTCATCCATCTCTTCCTCTGACCCCACCAATCCCTCAAACTATGAGCAGCAAGATTTTCTATCGGGACAGGTATATCAGATACATTTACATGGTTGATGTAGCATTTATGAGTAAAATCATAGTCCTCAGTCAAAGTATCATCACTGTAACCACCAAGTTCCTCAAAAACAGTTCTCCTCATCAATACAGACCTACTTCCAACCAAGGAAAAACCTGTAAACAATCCTAGAAACTGACGAGACACATAAGTAAAGAAAACAGACTCATAATAACTCAAAGACTCGAAAAGACCGTCAGGCTTAGGAACATTCCTGCCCTGAACCACCTGATAATCCTCAAGAAGCTTAACACACTGAGGAACAAAACTAGCTGGAACCACCTGATCAGCATCGAAAAAACCAATATAATCAGAATCTGTGTTCTCAACAGCATAATTCAAAGCCCCAGCCTTACTACCAGGATAGCCATTAACCATGCATTCAAACCTGTCAAACCGTTCTTCCATTTGGCTAGCAATCTTTATACCCTCATCATCATCCTCTTCCAACACACCTACAACCCTTAAATCACCATACTCAGAGTCCAGAAGAGACTCAACACTCCTATGCAAAACATCAGCATCCTTATAACTTGGAACAACACAAACTACCGAACCCTCAGCACCACTATAATCGACTTCAGTCCAAGAAAAAAGCCTATACAGAAAAATAACAGCTGAAAGCAAGAAAAAAGCAGCAAAACCTAAACTAGAAGAAACAGCATCCAAAAAAGCCAATTCAACAACCACAAAAAACAAATCTAAAGTAAATCTCTGAACCTGCGCACCCTGCACCAAACCAAAAAACAACAAAAACAACACAATAAAGGCGAAAGCACCACGCTCCAACCACATCCTAAGAAAACCCATAGAACAACTAAACCACTACAAAAACTAAAAAATCACTGCAAAAACACCCTCCAACAAACCATCAAATTTACTTAAATCCTGCATACCAAACTATATACAGTGATTACTATCAGATCACCTCTGAAAAAAACACTTCTACTACTCACACTAACAACCCTAACAATCGGATTCGGAACAGCATTAGAATGGGATTCCCCAGATAGCGACGCAGAATTCAATGATGATTTCGATCTAATTGTCACCAATGAGACCAACTCTGGTACTGTAGAATTTTGGTCTAAAGAACCTGGTTCTGATGGCTTCACAAATTTTGGCTCAAGTAGTTTTAACAGTGGAAATGCATCTATAACTTTTGATGTTGGTTCAGGAGATAGCTCAGGTACATGGGAATTCAAAGCAAATTCGAGTTACGAAGAGATAACCAGAAATTTTATAATAGATAGAGAAGCACCTTCGGTAAACTTTCCTGAAGGACTGGATTATGTCGGCGATGATGTCACAGTAAGTGTAGAGGTAGATGATTCTTTAACGGGAGTTTCTTCTGTTGATGCTTCGATTAGTGGATCGGCAAGCGTGGATAATGTTGATGACGACGGTTGTGATGGAAGCTCCAGTTGTAATGTTGAAATTGAAATTGACACTAGCGATCTAGATGATGGAGACAGCTTTGATCTAGATGTCACAGCAGATGACAGCGTAGGTAATTCAGATACTAGTAATAAAGATGACATCATTTTAGATGGAGGTTGGAACGGCGATTCTGATGCGAGTGTTGAATGGAGTGAGTCTGATGATACTTTGTTAAGTGGCTTTGGAGATGAGGATCAGGATGTTGATATTTCGTTCCAGCCAGATACTGTTTCTGATACTTCTTTGACTTGTGAGGTTGATGGTGATGAGGTTGATGATGCTAATGTGGATGCATCAGATGAAGAGGAGACTGCTTCTTGTGAGATTGATTCGGATGATTATTCTAGTAGTGTTTTTGACTTGACGGTTGAAGCTGAGGATGAGGCAGGTAATACTCAGACCTTAGTTGATGGTGAAGAACTTATCTGGGACACTAGTGCACCTACCATTGACAGTTTGGAGCAACTTAAAGGAGTTTCTACTTTCAATACTGGTTTTGATTTGGACTTAGTTGCTACTGATGATGCTTCAGGAATTGAAACTATGGAGTATTACTTTGATGCCAGCACAGATGTTGGTAATGGTAATAGTATTAGTTTAGATTCTACTGGAAGCACTAGTGTTGAGAAAACCTTCGGTGTTGAGCCCGGTGACCTTGGAAGAGGAAGTCAGACTGTTTATGTTCGTGTTGAGGATGGTGCAGGCGAGACTGATGTAGAGAGTTTCGATTTTGAGTATTATCCAGATGCTGAAGCCGATATTAATTTAGGTGTTCCTTCAAGTATAGAAGTTACTTCTGGAAGTACTAAGAGCTTTACTTTGAATGTTGAGAATGGAGCACCATTCTTCCTAAATGGCATAGAAGTTACTGGTAGCGGGGCAGTATGGGATGGCGCCAAAACTGCTTCAGATCTAGAATCAGGAGATAGTGTAGAGAAGACAATTACTTTAGACGCCTCAAACCTAAATGTCGGAGTTTACAACTTGACACTTCAAACTGCGAACTATGATTCCACAAGTACGGTCGAAGTAGTTGTCAGAGCTACTGAATCTCAGAAACAGAGTATTGAAAACGACTTAGCTAACTGGGAAAGCAAGAAATCAAGTCTTGAAAAAAACATTTCCAAAATTGGAACATTAGAAGAGTCAAACGAGAACATAACAGCATTCACTCAAAAGATAAGTGATGCAAGAAATGCTGTTGACAACGGCGAATACTACAAAGCAAAGTCCATCCTAGGCAACGTTAATTCGAGCTTTAGTCAGGCCTCAGACACTTACTCCGTAAAGTTGGATGAGCACAAGGAAAATAAGAGAAATGAGCTGTTCATGATTCTGTTCGGAGGAGTAGTACTTCTTGCTGGAGGTATAGGTGGAACAGTTTTCTACCTGCAGAGAGAAGAGAGTGAAAAACTGGAAGAAATACTTCCAGAGGATATAGAACTTCCAGATGTAATTCCTGAGGAGTTACCAGAATTTGGAGTAGTTGAGAAGGTTAAAGAGTTGATTGAAAGTGCTGAGGAGGAAGTTGAGGAGGAAACAGGATACGAGTTTGAAGGATTCAACTAGAGAATTCTCTCAGCATCTCCAAACTCTTCTTTCATAATTCCCTTATCCCTAACCGTGGTTACTATCTGTCTTAGTTCTTCTGTAAAACTTTCTTCTTTCGCAGCCTTATTCACAGCATCATTCAGGAGTATTCCTGTCTGAGGATCATCCTTCAGATCATCCACTATGCGTTTCTTAGCTCTTTTATTGTTCAGATACTGTGAGACTGCTGGTTGAGTGACATCCAACAGCTCTGCTATATCATACTGGTTAAGACCGTAATCTTCCTGGAGTCTAGATGCCATTATGCTTCTAACTGCTGGCAAAAGTTCTTCAGCCACAACCTCAGACTCGAGTCTCATACAGAAATGATAACACTGTGATAAATTTAAATAAAGACAATTGGCTAGCGAAAAAGAATTAGGAAAAGTTAGAGGAAAAATATTTAGTAATCTGCTTGTGCTACGTCTCTGCTTAGTTTTTCTACGTCTGCACTTAGTGCTTCTAGTTTTCTGCTGACTCTTTCTTTTTCTTTGATGATGTTTTCGACTTTTTCGTATTTTCTTGATGCTGTGTCGAGGTGGTGTTTTTCGACGTATGCTGCGTCTGTTTCCATCATGTTATCAATGATTTCTTGTGCAATTTCCCCTAGTAGGAGGTTGAGACCATAGTATACATTTGAGCGGACGTATTGTCCTTCTCCGGCTTTGTCTCTGATCATTCTTTTGATTCTTGCGTGGGTGAACGGAAGGTCTTCTACTTCAGTATCATTTGGGACTT
>Ga0102942_1000981_pt1 | contig 10961 bp, 6 predicted proteins | sample SalPon2_C_H2O_MG_FD_78171 | JGI IMG/M metagenome (GOLD analysis project Ga0102942, IMG submission 78171) | Salt pond water microbial communities from South San Francisco under conditions of wetland restoration - Salt Pond MetaG R2_C_H2O_MG | ecosystem: Environmental > Aquatic > Non-marine Saline... | reverse complement strand
TCTTCTTCGTCAGTTTCGCTTGGGAAAAACAGGCCCCATGTCAGGTGATAAGACATAACCATTACAGAGACAATCATCCCTGCTGCGATGCCCTTTGCGGATTCTACGAAATTACGGAACGCATCGCTCTTAGATTGAACGCTCTCCGCTCTAAGAATTTCGTTAAGATGAGTGACTTATTCTTCCGGAAGTTCATCAGATCGCTGGAGCAGATTATACGCAGCGACGTTGAAGAACGTGGAAAGGAATCCACCCTTCTCTGGAGGTTCAGTGTCCTCTTTGATGTCTTTCTCTTTTATTTCTTCAACACCCTCCTCTGTGATTTGCTCAGTCGCAGCAGCAGCTTCATATGCCCGAAGAATAGCAGGGTTGTTCAGCGATTTCAGTGTAGAGACTAGATCTGGATCAATCGCTGGTTCAGAGAGTGCCTTCAGAGTAGCTTCATCAATCGGCGGTTGCTGCAACGCTTGAACGGTTTCTGTGTCAATTGCTGGCTCTTGTATTGCTTTCAGCAAGTCTTCATCAATTGTTGGTTGTTGCAATTGTGCGAGAACTTCCGGGTCAATTATCGGCTGAGTCAATGCCTTCTGTAACTCTGGAGAGATAGGATTAGAGAGGGCACGGATGACCTCTGGTGCAACCAAATTCTGGACATCTAAAGTCGGAAGCGAAGCGATTGTCGATCGTAGATTTCTGATAGATGCAAAAGGGTCGCTGACCGACTCAGAACCTTCTTCTTCATTTTCCTCATCCTCGTCTTCAGAATCAGATGTCATTGGTAACGCTTATCTAACCAATAATTAATAATCTACTCATCAAATTCCTAAATCAAGCTTACCGTACGGGAATCCAATCCGTCTCAATAAGGTGATTTTCGGGATCACACGTCGGATACCGGACTTTGCATTTGCGACCACCGACCATACCGAGATAGGGGTGTCCGCTTGATTTATTAAATTCGAAAAAGGATACATAGAATTCTCCGCGTCTCGTTTCTATTCCTGAATTCTTGCTTGAAATGCCGGCTACAATTTACACATTGGTACTGGCTGATTCACACTCTCGCTTTTCACCGGATTATAATTGACCGACTTGCGTACTGTATCTTGCATACCAGTACGGATATTACTCTTATCTTACAAGTTCGGAAGGTGGATTTCTACAAACCACCAGGTGCCTTATTGTTCTGGTCCCAGTGCTTCGATATCCTATGTATTAGTGTCGTTATTGATAATTTTAATTACACTTTGGTTGGCATACTCACTTGATTATGAGCAATCTAATGGATGTCCCAACTGGTCCAACACCGGGAGGTCGTACCACTGGCACCCAGTGAGCAGGGATGGCACAGTAACTATTCGGAGCACCGTCGCATCGGCGGTCGATTGCTGCTGACTACGACACCCATCTATGCATCGTTATGGGGTAGGTATGTTGATATTAGTTATGGGACTCTTTTTGTTACACGCTATAAATAGGTGATTCTCGGATCGGAATAACAAGCACCTACAAATATACCCACAATTTCAGAAGGTCCAATATAGAATGGTTCGCGGTGCGGAAAATTAATACAATTGTAAATAGGTATATAGGTCATGAGTAATGAGGACGCCTACACAGAACACACACCTACGGGACTTCTCAAGTTATCATCGGAACTGAACCAGGCTAATTCGATTGAGGATGTTTCCGGCGTTGTTGTCCAGATGTTGGATCTTAATTTTGATGCACCTCTCTCGGCGATTTGGGAGTTTGATGAAGAGGCAGGTGAACTGTACCCAACCGCCGAATCAACCGAGGCTCAAAAGGTAATTGGCGATACGCCAATTCTTCCACTTGATTCCCTCGCCGGGCGTGTTTACACACAGAACTGCCCAGAGGTGTTCGACGATGTCCACGAGGCTGACGGCACATATAATTCAGACACCCCAATCCGGAGTGAGATTCTTGTGCCAATCTTGGATTTCGGCGTCTTGAGTGTTGGAGCTACTGAGGTGGATGCTTTTACGGAGAACGATTCAGAAGTGGCGAAACTCGTCGCCTCGAATCTTGAAGCTGCAATCTCACGAATCCGACAGCACGAGGAGCTACACGCAGAACGTGATTGGACACACACGTTGTTTGAAGCCGCCAATGACGCAATTTTCGTTAGTGATTCAGATGCGAATTTCGTACAAGTCAATCAGGCCGCTTGCGAATTGACCGGGTACAAGCGAGAAGAACTCCTCTCGATGCGCATCCCAGACCTTCACGAGGAGGTCGATTTACATGCGTATCGGGACTACCACGACCAAGTTCTAGCCGGCGAACCAGCAACCACTGAAGCAAAACTGCTTCGGAGTGACGACAGTAAAATCGACGTGGAGTTCTCAAACCGTCGTATCAAGCGAAATGAGGCGAGCTATATGCATACCGTCGCAAGAGACGTCACGGAGCAGCGGGAACGTCGGCGTCGCTTGGAGTCATTTAAGTCGGCTATCGAGAGTGCAACTGATGGGGTTGCTATCTTGGAGGACGAAGTGTACACGTACGTTGATGAAACACATAGTGAGATGTATGGGTTTGAGGACAAAGACGAGCTACTCGGACAGACCTGGCGTGAGTTGTATACTGATCCCGCCGAAGTCGAGCGTATCGAGGAGGAGGCTCTTTCGGCCCTGCGATCTGATGGAGAGTGGAGGGGTACTGTAACTGCCTCTCCAGAAGGCAGGGGAGAATTTCTGACTGAACTATCCCTGACACGCTTGGAAGATGACCGAATCGTCTGTGTTGTCCGTGACGTATCCGAAAAACATCGACGTAAAGAGGAGCTTCGGGAGAATGAACGGCGTTTTGACTCCGTATTCGAAGACTCCGGGATGTTGGTCGGATTGCTGGAAACTGATGGCGAGTTAATTGATGTGAATGAAACGGCGCTGGAGTACGTTTCACATGCTAAAGACGAGATTGTGGGGCAGCCGTTCTGGGAAGGAGAGTGGTGGTCGCATTCACAGGCCCTCGAAGAAGAATTACAAGATTGGATTGAACGAGCGGCCACTGGTGAGTATGTCAACTATCAATCAGAACATTTGGATCAGGACGGTAACACTCGGTCTATTATAGGGACAATCCGTCCGGTGACAGGCGAATCCGGAGTCGAATCACTTGTCATTTCTGGCCGTGACATAACTCCTCGCGAACAACGTCGTCGCGAATTAGAAACGTTCCAGCAGGCTGTCGAGGATGCGAAAGACGGTTTCGCAATCCTTGAAGATGGAGAATACACCTACATCGACGAGACGCATATTGATATGTATGGGTTTGATAATACGGACCAACTCCTCGGAAACTCTTGGCGGATGCTCTATTCCGAAGACGAGGTAGAACGCTTGGAGTCGGAAGCCTTCCCCGCTCTTCAGTCTGAGGGACACTGGCGGGGCAAAGTAACCGGATCCAGACCGGACGGGTCAACCTTCCCAGCTGAACTCTCTCTGACCATCATCGATGATGGCCCGTTGGTTTGTACTGTGCGGGATGAAACTGCAAAACAGAAACGGCAACGTGAACTTGAAATTAAAGAGCAAGCGATCGACTCCTCAAACGTTGGGGTCATGATCACCGACCCACAGCGAGAGGATAATCCGATTGAGTATGTAAATGAAGGATTTACTGACATAACCGGCTACGAGGAGGAAGACGCCTTAGGTCGTAATCCACGTTTCCTCCAAGGGCCCGAGACAGATGCAAATGAAGTATCAAAGCTTCGAGAAGCGATTGGATCCGGTGAGTCAGTAACAGTAGAACTGAGGAACTATCGAAAGGACGGGCGTGAATACTGGAATCGGTTGTCTGTCACGCCGGTCACTGACTCGGACGGTGCGCTCTCGAAATTTATTGGCATACAACAGGATGTTTCAGACCGAAGGCAACGGACCCGGAGCCTGACAGAACAGAATCGGAAACTCGAGTTGGTCCTTTCTGGAACGGACACTGGCATTGCAGAGTGGGATACTGAGACGGATAGTATCTCATTCGATGAAACGCTTATCGATTTACTTGGCCATGATCCGGACAGCTATGAGGAGTTCCTACAGATCGTCGCCCCGGAAGACCGGGACTATATTCGTGGTTTACTAGAACAGGTCAGTGAGGGCAACGAACTATCTGCGGATATCAGAGTTGTTGATGCCAACGAACAAACAGACTATATTGCTGATTCACTAAAACAGGCCGGTGAGGGCAACGAGCTGTCGGCGGATTTCAGAGTTGTTGATGCCAACGAACAAACAAGATGGATACATACGGATGCTGTTCTGATAACCGACGATGAAAGGAGCAAGAGACTCGTCGCTATTGCGACAGACATTACGGAACAAAAACGGCGAGTTCGTCAGATTCAGCAGGAGCGGAAGCGATTTGAAATCCTCTCAGAAAACCTTGAGGAATACGCCTTTGTACTTCTTGATTCCGATGGGCGGATCGACGGTTGGAACGACGGGGCTGCCGATATATTTGGATATAATGAGGAAGCCGCGGTCGGTATGCCAGCAGCAGAATTACACCCTGAGCAGGAACAAAAGCGTAGGATTGCTGATCGATTATTGAATCAGGCATCACTCGCAGGAGAAAGCACTCACGAAGGACAACGAGTCCGTCAGGATGGATCTTCATTTCCTGTTGAAGTCTCATACGTCTCACTTCAAACCGAAGATGGGGAGTCCCTGGGATACGGGATGGTCATTAGAGACCTTGCCAACCAGCGTCAGCAGCAGCGTAGGACGGAGCGGTTTGTCGAGGAATCGGTAGACGTTGTGTCCGTCTTAGACCGTGATGGGCGTTTCACCTACGTTAGCGGCTCTGCCGAACGAATTCTTGGGTATGACTCGACTCAGCTAGAACAAGAGAGTGTCTTCGATTACATCCGTCCCGAGGATCAGGAACGTGTAATGGAGGCATATTTCGCTGCTGTTGAGAACCCTGACTCAAGCGTTCAGCTAGAGTTCCAAGCACGAACTGGGACTAACGAGTGGATTACCGTAGAAGCACGTGGAAGGAATCTATTCGATGATGAAGCGATTGGTGGGTTCTTACTGTATATCCGTGATATTACTGAGGTGAAAAGTCAGACTCAAAAATTCAAATCCGTATTCAATCAGACGTTTCAATTGACGGGGCTAGTGGACCGGGGCGGTGAAATTATTGACTTAAACGAACCTCTAGCAGAGTTCGGCGGGATACGGGTAGAGAAGGCCAAAGGTACGCCACTCTGGGAGTGTCCACTGTTCACCCATTCATCTGAAGTGCGAAATCAGATCAGACAGGCAGTTAATCAAGCGGCATCAGGGTCGCTTGTTCGGTTCAACGTGGAAGCAGAAGGCGTTGACGGACTCGCTAGCTTCGACTTCTCAATCAAGCCGATTTCGAACCAACGTGGGGAGCTTAGCTTCTTGGTGTTCGAGGCACGGAATATCACGGCTCAACAACAACGGCGGCGACACGTCCAGGTCCTCCAACGGATTATGCGACATAATATCCGAAATGACTTGACGAAGCTTAGGGGGTACGTCGATTTACTTAAATCAGACACGGATACAGACACTCGTGAACAGCGGGCAGCGACGATCCGAGAGATCCTCGACACGTGGGAAAAGATGGCAAACAAAAGTCGAGAGCTACAAGATATTCTTACGGATGAAGGTAGTCCCAACTCATACCAGAGCGTTCATAAAATGATCGAGGAGGTACAAACAAAAAAACAGGAAGAACATACTGATCCAAGTGTTACGATTGCAACCGGACGCAACATAGAGGCACAAATACCGAGTCAGCTTGATAGAGCTATCTCTGAACTCATCGAGAATGCCATCGCGGCAAACGAGACCGACAACCACTCCGTCCAACTCAGTGCCTCGCAAACCGACGAACAGTGGGTAGAAATATCCGTTTCCGATACTGGGCCGGGAATCCCAGAGATGGAAAAGAGCCTCTTAGAAACTGGTGAAGAAACACCGCTAAGTCACGGGCAGGGACTCGGACTGTGGATGGTACGGGCACTGACGATTCGTGCCGGTGGGTCGATTTCAGTCGAAACATCCGATGAAGGAAGTAAAATCATACTAGAAATCCCGGCCAAAACGGCTCAAGAAGACTCACGAAAACCAAGTATTACGTCTTAGACTATATGACTCACAACGGAAAAACAAAGATTCTGGTCGTTGAGGATGACCAGAATCTGGCTGAACTGTATGCAGAGTGGCTCGCAGACGATTATGTAGTCGAAACCACGTACTCTGGCGAAGAGGCCTTGGAAGCGTTTGACGCGGCTGTTGATATCGTCTTTTTGGATCGGATGATGCCCGGAATGTCCGGCAGAGAGGTTCTCACCCGACTCAGACAACATGAGTCGAAATGTCAGGTAGTTATTGTCTCTGCGGTGACACCGGATTTCGATATCGTCAAAATGGGGTTCGATGCGTATCTCGAAAAGCCAGTCGAGCCTGACGACCTCGAAGACGCTATTTCACAGATGCTCACTCGTGCAGAGTATAATGAAGATCTCCAAAAGTTGTTCTCGCTGATAGAACGTCAGTCGACTTTGGAAGCCGTAATGGACGGTGAGTCGCTTGAAACAAATCCAAAATACCAGACACTGACAGACCAAATCGCAGAACTTGAGAACAAAGTAGACCGATATCTCCAGAATCTGCCAGATAGAGACTTTCGGGTGGCTATTGAGCGTCTACAACGGACAGCAGCAGAACGAAGAGAACAACAGCAGTACCAGTCGCTTACCCAAGACGTATTAGACACATCGAAGGAAGGGGTTGTTGTAATTGATTCCGACGGACAAGTGGTGTGGGCGAACGAGACGACTGAAGAATTACTCGGGATTAATAGAAACGACATCCAGGGATCTGATTATCGCCGGATTGCTACTGAATCCTATCAGGAGTACACCTCGGGAGATCAGACACTATCTGATCTTGTAACACATTCTCTGAAAAATATGACTGCTGAAGTCGAAGCCACTATTTGTATCCCTAGAATGGCTTCAAAACAGCAGCAGTGGTTGGAATATTGGAGCGGACCGATTCAAACAGGTCTCTACGCGGGCGGACGGATTGAACACTATCATAACATCACAGAGAGATACACGTACGAACAACAGCTTGAAGATCTACATGCGGTCTCCCGTGAGCTAATGACTGCGGATTCAGAGCGTAGTATTGGGGAGACCGTTGTGACTGCTGCAGTCGATGAGATCGGGTTTGAGTTTGCCGGTGTTTACACACGGAAAACGGATACAGGAGAGTTGTCTCCAATTGCACACACGACAAATGAGAACACCGCCGGGATTGAGCTGCCCACCGTCTCCGAAGGAGACACGCCAGTTTGGACGACCTATGTGACCCGAACAGAACAATTGGCTCCCGAAGACGTTGCAGATGCCCAGTCAAGCCAGTGGCTGGCGGAGGAATTCTCGTCGTGGCGACTCTACTCACTAGAATCGAAAGGAGTCCTGCTTGTAGGGATGACGACCACACCAGAGCTCCCTTCAAGAAAAAATAAATTAGCAAAAACACTAGCAGCAAACGTAGCAAGCGCATTTGAACGAGTAGAACAAGAAGCTACCCTTCGGGAACGAGACCAGCGATTAAACAAACAAAACAAACAGTTGACACGGCTAAATCGGATCAATACACTGATACGGTCAATAAGTGCCACGGTTATCAGCGCAAATACTCGAGAAGAACTGGAGCAAGAGGTCTGTAATGCTCTAGCTCACTTGGATTTGGTTAGTGGGGCCTGGATCGGCAAAAAAGATATTAATACGAATACGACCGAGGTCAGGGCCAAAACCGAGTCGCTCACATATCAAAAAGTGGGAGCGGACGACAGTCCAGCAGATGACAATACCCAACGGAGTAGCTCTAAATTGCCACCTGCTGAACGGGCATACAGGATTGAAGATTCGGTTGTGGAGAGCGACCTAATGACCGCTCGCTCCGAAACGGAGTGGGAACAAGACGCACTGAAGAATGGCACCAACTCGATTGTGGCTGTACCACTACAGAGCGAGGATTCGATCCTTGGCGTATTGGAAGTCCATTCCAAACTGCCAAACGCCTTTGCCAAAGAAGAGGTGACTGCTCTTACAGAGCTCGGTCAAATAATAGGGCACGGAATATCATCAATCCGTCAAAGAATTGCGCTTCTATCAGGTGGTGGTACAACGCTTGAAATCCAATTGAACGGCGATACTGGCCTCGCGACTCTTGTTTCGAACATGGACGCTGATCTTGAGGTGTTAAATATACTGAGTGAAAATCAGCATGACGTTGTATTCGCTGAATTGACAGGTGATGATGTGAGTCTTGAGGCGTTCGAAGCTGCTGGTTTTGACCCAGAGGCAGTTATTTTGAGCAACTCTTCAAGTGGCATTTACTGTAAAATACCGGTACGGAATAGTGCCCTGGGCGACAAGCTGACCAAACAAGGGGTTGCAATAAATGAGATCACAAAAGCATCGGAACCCGGGAAGATTGTTGTTTCAGTAACTGTCCCGTTCAACATCAACGTTGGAGAGTATCTGAGTTCACTTCGGGAAGAATACAACAAGCTCACTCTGCTATCCAAACTGGATACTGAACGGAAAGACACCGATTGCTCTTTGTCAGTACGTCTTGACAAGGCCCTTACCGCTCGTCAAAAAGAAGTTCTACAGACGGCTCTTTACGCAGGGTATTTTAATTGGCCACGGGATACAGATTCGACGTCGATTGCGAAGACTCTCGACATTGCACAGTCGACATTCAACCAACATCTTCGGGCTGCTGAGTCTAATCTATTCACAGCACTTTATCAGGATACAACGGAACCGTGAACTGTCTCGGTATCATAGTTTGGGATACTTGGACTGTTCCGCCCGTATGGACCCTGAAAACAGTTTCCGGATACCACACCTTTTGATATAGGTATTTATTTGCCGCACCAATATAGGGTGGTATAACAACTAATATCGCAGAACATGTGCTGATTGTATGGCGAAAGGCTCCCCGCATCAAGAGACTGCATCTAAAGGATGGAGTACAGACTCTCAAATCGTACGCGAATTCGACAGACCTGTTCGTGTGTCGGATGCGGTTATTGAAACACTTACAAAAGCTATCGAAGATTGGTCGGAATTGAGTAAGTTTCCGCCGGTTGCCGAATTCGTGGATGCAGACAACTTGGATGGCTTGTTCAAAACTCGTGCAGTCGACGACACCAGCCACATACCCTCTGTGGAGTTCCTTTTTCAGGACGCACTTGTGACGGTAATGTACGGAGCAACAGTTCGCGTCATCATTGAACAAGATACTTGAGAACAGATGGGCCCTTCCAGCACCGTTCTGATTGTTGAAGACGAAGAGAATCTTGCAGACTTGTTTGGAATTTGGCTGCGGGAGCGGTTTGAGGTTCATGTGGCCTATTCAGGAGAAGGTGCACTGGAAATCGTTGCTGAGGAATCTATCGATATCATCCTCCTAGATCGTCGAATGCCGGGGCTCTCCGGTAAAGAGGTGCTGCGATCGATTCGTGAAAGTGATGATGCGCAGCAAGTAATCATGGTGACCGCCGTTGAACCAACGGAGGAACTGGCCTCTATCGATGTGGACGATTATCTTGTTAAGCCGATTGAACAGACAGAACTTCTCCAAGTTGTGGAAGCCGCAGGGCTGGTTCTAACGTACGATGATCAAATTGTAGACCTTCTCTCGCTCAGCGCCAGAAAAGCTATCTTAGAAACCAATTTCGACGATGAAAAGCTGAAACAGGATGATCAGTATATGGATCTCGTTCTGAGAATACAAGAATTAGAAGATCAAGCTGACACGACACTCCAGTATCTTAAATCAGATTGTCAGGTTGACAAATTGGTAAGGGACCAACGCATTGGAACCCAACCAGCAGAGCCACCACCAGACGATTCTTGATATTCGCTCATCTGTAGAAGTCAGTACTTAGGATTTTCTCGAACCATCGGTCTGTGTTGAGTGTGGGGCCAAAGAAGTTCAAATAGCCCTGTAAGTGGTGTTTTGAGACGCCTCGGAACCTTTGCAACCAGTTGCGAAGGAAGCTGTGGCGGTTCTTACAGCTGTTCGTGTGAGCATCACCTACGACGTAGTGTTCGTCGTGATTGATGGCGAGGTGGCCATCAATCTCGTCGTACTCGTCAATACCGTCGTAGGTGCTATACTGATCGGTGCAGAGGATCGCTGCATCGTCTTCGTCGCCGTATTCGACGATGTCTTCGTTTACACCTTCGAGATTCTCACGAACGAGGAACCGAACTCGTCCGTCGGAGCGACGGACGAGTGTCACGACTGGCGGTTTGTCTGACTCGAAGGTTCCGCGTCCCTTTTTTTGAGCCCACGATCACGCGGCTCATCTTGATCGAGACCTTTCTCACCAGCCACGACGTAGATCTCGTCAGCTTCGCAGATGCCAGTGAGATCAAACTCTGGATTGTCGTCGAGAGCGTCTTGGACTTCATCAGTGCGGACACGTCACCTCTTCTGGCCATCGGTGATCACGGAGATACTCCAGACAATCGTCCTTGTCTGGCAGAAAGACCTCGTCCACGCTCTCTTTGCTGACCATCTTGGAGCCGGTTACGAACTCCACTCACAAGGACATATTCACTGCTACATATGAGCGATTCTCAAATAAGTTCTGTAGGACTGTCTCTTAAAATGTGGGTGTACTTATGATTGGCTAAATTGCTACACTGATATTGCAGCCTTGCTATCAAATTTGTAAGCAATCTGGTGGTTTGTAGAAATCTACCTTCCGAACTTGTGAACATCCCCAACTCCCTAGTTTGATATATTACTATATGGTTTATACGTGTGAGACGAGACGCACCATCTGTTGTTTGGCCATCGACAGATATCGATCGGACCAGAGTAAACCGGTCAGAGGAGCTGGTATATGTTTCG
>Ga0102942_1000974_pt1 | contig 11000 bp, 9 predicted proteins | sample SalPon2_C_H2O_MG_FD_78171 | JGI IMG/M metagenome (GOLD analysis project Ga0102942, IMG submission 78171) | Salt pond water microbial communities from South San Francisco under conditions of wetland restoration - Salt Pond MetaG R2_C_H2O_MG | ecosystem: Environmental > Aquatic > Non-marine Saline... | reverse complement strand
GACCAGTACGGGGACGGGACGGGCTCAGTCGTTACGCTCACCGGGGCCTTGCTCCGGCACGCGGACCGCCTCGCCGAACGCGGCCTTCACCCGACGGCTATCGAACGGGGGTACCGCGACGGGCTCGCCATCGCCCTCGACGCCGTCGATCACACGGCACGCCCGCTCTCGTCGTTCGATCCGGCCGACGTGGCCAGGACCGCCCTCACCGGCACTCGGAACCCGCAGGTCCGGCGCTCCGTCTCGACGCAGGTCGCGGCGGCCGTCGCCGACGCGGGCGATGGCGCGAGCGAGCGCATCCGCGTCGTCTCACGACCCGGAGGTGCCGCTGCCGAGACCGACCTCGTGTCCGGCGTCGTACTCGAACGCGGGCCGGTTCTCGAATCCATGGCCCGCTCGCGATTCGGAGCGGGAATCGCCCTGCTGTCCTCAACGGTCGACGTCCCCCACGCCGGGAGTCAACTCGGACGCGTCTCCCGCCGCGTCGAGTTCGAGGCTGACTCCTTCGCCGACCGCGAGGCGCTGGCCGAACACGAGTCCGGGACGTTCACCGAACAGCTCCGGGCGGCGGTCGACGCCGGCTGTGGCGTCGTGATCACCGAACGGGCGATCAACGAGCGCGTCCAGTCGGAACTCGCCGCGGCGGGCGTCGTCGGCATCAACCGGGTCGACGCCGACGAACTCGGGCGACTCGCCCGGGCGACCGACGCCACGGTCGTGCCGACGCTCGCACAGGTCACCGCGGAGACGCTCGGCCGTGGCAGCGTCGACGTCAGGCGGAAGGCCGGCCGCGACATGACGTTCGTCACGTCCGACGCCGGGGAATCGGTCCAGACGCTGTTCTGTCGCGCGCCGGACCCCCGGACGGCCGGGGCGTTCGAACGCTCGGTCGAGGCCGCTATCGCGTCGACGGCCACAGCCGTCAGGGAGGGGCGCGTCGTCCCCGGCGGCGGCGCCGTCGAGGCCACCGCATCATGGCGCGTCTCCCAGGAGGCTCGCTCGCTCTCCGGCCGCGAGCAACTCGCCGCCGACGAGTTTGGCGCGGCGCTGATGGCCGTCCCCCGGGCGCTGGCCGCCACGGCCGGCCTGGACGCCGGACGGGCGGCCGTCCAGTTGCGCGTCGCCCGCTCCGAGGGTCGGGACTCCGTCGGCATCGACGCCCTCGCGGGGACGACGGTGGACGTCCTCGGGGACCTGCCAATCGTCGAACCAGTGTCACTGAAACGGAACGTGTTGACGACGGCGACCGACCTGGCGGTTCAGTTGATCCGCATCGATCACCGACTCGATGCCACCGACCTCGGCGACGAGGAAGAGACCGAGCCGACGGCCGACGCGCCCGACCCCGGGCCGGCTTGATACGGTTTACCGGAGAGTCAAGGAGAAAGCCCCGCGCTTTATCGCGGGGATGAATCCGACACGTCCTACACATTCACTCACGTTCCGGCCGCGGCGTGTAGCCGTACAGTTCGACGTTGGGGTAGAGGACCGAATCGATCGTGAGCAGCTGCTCGACGACCGCGCCTGCCGTCTCGGTAGCCTGGGAGAACACCCGACGCGGTTCGACGATACCGGCCGCCCACGCGTCGACCGTGTCGCCGGTGGCGGCGTCCAGCCCGACCGACGACCGGCCGTCCGCAGCGTGGGCCGTCCGCAGGTCCGTCACCGCCCCGAGCGGGTCGTGTCCGGCGTTGCGCGCGAGGACGGCCGGCAGCCGTTCGACGGCGTCGGCGAACGCGCCGACGGCGAGTTGCTCGCGGCCGGTGACGGTCGTCTCTCCCGCCCGGATGCCGGCGGCGACTGCGGCGGCCGGCGCGCCCGCGCCCGGCACCACCTGTCCGTCGATGGCAGCGGTCGCGGCCGTTTCGAGGGCGTCCGCTATCGCCCCCTCCCGTCGGTTCGCCTCCTCGACGGTCCCCCCGCCCGTGACGATGGTGAACACCGGGCCCGGGCAGCCGTCGAAGACTGTCCAGACCTCGTCGCCGACCTCGCGTCGCTCGACGCGCCCGGCCCGCCCCAGCCGGTCCTCGGTGAGGTCGTCGAGCTTCGAGACGACCGTCCCGCCGGTCGCCGCCGCGAGCCGATAGACGTCCTCCTTGGGGTAGGTGGCCTTGTCGACGACCGCCAGCCCCGCCCGCTCGAACGCGTCGACGACCGCCTCGTCGAGTTTCTCCAGCGAGACGAGGACGTCGACGCCGCGCTCGACCAGGCGCTCGGCCGCGCCACGTCTGCGGGCGTCCAGTTCGGTTCGGTAGCGCTCCGCCGCCTCGGGCGAGGTGAGTTGGATGCCCTCGCCGCCGTCGAGCACGCTCGCCGTCTCCTCGAAGTCGATCTCCCGGTCCAGAATCGCGACCGTCGCATCGGTGAGCGACGCCGTGACGCCCGCGCCGTTCGGGCCGGCGTCGGCGGGCTGTGACAACACGAGTCCGCCGTAGGTCGTCGTGTCGACGCCCGGCGCCGTGAGCACCTTCGCGTGATCGGTGTTCGGCCAGTCGCTGTCGCCCGCGTCGGCGAGTCGGCCGACAGTCGATGCGACGCGTGCCGACAGGTCCTCCCGAACCGCGGGGTCGAGGGCCGTCGTCATCGTCGTCGTGGCGACGTTCGCGAGCGTCGTCTCGTCGGTGGCGTCGACGGGCCGGGCGAGTTCGTCGAGGATATCGCCGGCGCGCGCCCGGGCGATGCCGTACCCCACGAGGACACTGCTGGGGGCGAGTCCCTGCTCGACGAGGTCGAACCCCTCCTCCATGAGGGCACCCGTCAGGAGGACCGCCGCCGTCGTTCCGTCGTGAACGCGGCTGCGCATCCCCTCGACGCCGTCGACGAACAGCGCCGCGACCGGGTGGCCGAAGCCGTTGCCGCCCTCGATGGCGTCGAAGAGCCGCCCCGCGTCGTCGATCCGGCGCAGGGCGTCCCGGTTCTGTCGGTCCGCCGTCGCCACGAGCTTCTCCATCCCACCCGGGCCGTACGTGGATTCGACGAGTCCAACCGTTGCGTCGACGGCGCCCCGAACGTACTCACGGGCGTCCTCGTCGCGGATCGTCCAGTCGCTGCGCTCCCGGTCGTCCAGGCGGGCGCCGTCTCCTCGCTGAGCGGCCATACGGGTTCTCGCCAGCGGAGGTTCTTAACGGTGTCCCGACCGGCGCGCCCGCCTTACTCCCGCATCGGCGCCTGCGACAGGGCGACGGTGTCGCCGTCGGCGAGGCCGTCGCTGGTCTCGGCGTGGCGGCCGTTCACCATGACGACGAGGCCGCCGGAGAACGCCCGCTCCCCCACCGCCAGTTCCGTGACTACGTTGCCGACCGTCGCGTCGGCGTCGAGTGCGAGCGACACCGCCGTCTCCCCGACCACCGCCGCCACCTCGCCGTAACACCGAACCTCGACGTCCATGCCCGTGGCTGGGCGGTCGGTCGACAAAAGGCATCCGTCACCGCCGTGATTCGTCTCAGTCGTCGGCGACGGCGTACTCGCGAATCACGCTGTCGTCGACGGTACCGTCGGCGTTCCACCCGCGACGCTCGTAGTACTCGTCGAGCGCCGCCTCGATGCCGGGGAGGTCGTAGGGGAGGGTGTCGGCCTCGCGGTCCATCCCCCGCTTGTTGTTGAAGTGGCGTTCGAGTTCGACCGTCCGTGCGCCGACGTCCTGGAGGTCGGCGTAGTCACACTCGAAGAGTCGCTCTAGGGTCTCCTCGGTCACGTGATCCGTCCCGCCGGCGAACGCACAGACGATGCCGGAGTCCCGGAACGCGGCGTGGTTCTCGCGGTGCACTACGATCTCCGGTTTCCCTTCTAGCGTCTCGGGGTCGACCTCACCATTGTACTCCACGCGGAGCGTCGTGGAGTACATGTGGTCGCCGCCGCGGTTCGCGACGGCGTAACTGAGCCCCTGGCCGTAGAGGACGCGCCCGTCGTGGGCAGCGAACTCCATGTTCTTGACCGTATAGTTCCGGACGCCCAGATCGGCGGCAGCGCGGGAGACGCCCTCGGCGAGGAGGTCGCCGATCCCCTCACGGGTCGCGATTTTCTCCACCGTCTCGTGAACCAGAGTGGCGTTGCCGAACTCGTCTTCGGCGGCCAGATAGGCGGCGACGGCGTTTCCACAGGAGATGGTGTCCATGCCGTAGATATCACAGAGTTCGTTCGATTTCATCACGTCGACGAGGTCGCCGACTTCGCAGTTGCTCCCGAAGGAAAAAACCGTCTCGAACTCGGGCCCCTCCGTCTCCAGGCCCGTGTCCTCGTCGCGCGTCGGGAGTTTGCAGGCGAACGCGCACATCGAACACGACCCCTTCTTGTACTTCTTCTCCTCGACGGCGTTGCCGCCGATCTTATCGGCGTCCTCGAAGTGGTACTTTTCGAAATAGCGGGTCGGCAGCGAGAAGTTGTCGTTGATCATCTCCGTCCCGCCGGTGGTCCCCTGCCGGCGCATCAAGTCGTCGGAGGTGGCGGCGGCGCTGTGCACTTCCCGCTGGACGTCTTCGGGGAGGTCCACCTCCGGGGCGGCGTCGCCCTCGAAAGTGACGGCCTTCACGTTTTTCGAGCCGAGGACGGCTCCCATCCCGCCCCGACCGAACGCCCGACTCTCGTAGGTCATCACGCAGGCGAAGCGGACGAGGTTCTCGCCTGCGGGACCGATGCAAAGAACGTTCTCGGCGTCTAAGCCGCGCTCGCGGTTCACGTACTCGGTCACTTCGGGCACCGTTGCACCCGACAGTTCCGGCGCCTCGACGAACTCGACGCCATCGTCGGTGACGTGAATGACCAGCAACTCGTCGGCTTCGCCGACGATTTCGACCGCCGAGTGGCCCGTTCCGACGAAGTTTCGCGAGAGGTAGCCGCCGGCGTTCGTCGAGAGCAGCCCGTCGGTCAGCGGCGAGAGCCCCGTACAGTTCATCCGGCCGGTGAACGACATCTCCGACTGTTGGAGCGGCCCCGTCGAGAAGTAAATACGATTCTCCGGGCCGAACGGGTCGGCGTCGAACGGAATGCGGTCGTGGGCGAGTTTCGTACAGAGGCCGCGGCCGCCGACGAACGACGCCCGTTCGTCCGCCACACTCTGGGTGGTTGTCTCCCGCTCGCTCACGTCGATGCTGAGCAGTGGCCCCTTTGCGTGATTCATTACTACAGCCTCTAGCGCCGTCGGTCAAAAGTATGTAGGCTGTGGACGTCTGTCACCGCTCGATGCCCACGCCGCCACCGTCCTCCACGATGGCCCGCACCTCGTCGGCCGAGACGCGGGCCATGTCGCCCTCGACGGTCCGTTTCAGCGCGGCCGTCGCAGTGCCGTAGGCCAGCGCCTCGTCGATCGACGCCCCGTCCAGACGCTCGGCGAGAAAGCCGCTGGCGAAGGCGTCGCCGGACCCGAGCGGATCGACGGTGTCGGTCGGGAACGTCTCCTGCTCGGTCGTCGTTCCGCCGTGTCGGGCCAATGCGCCCTTCTCGCCGCGCGTGATGACGACCGTCTCGAAGTCGAATTCGGCGGCGAGACCGCTGGACATCGTCTCGGCGTCGCCGTCGAACCCGAGTACCTTGCGGGCGTCGCGTTCGGCGGCGAACAGGACGTCGACTGCCGGGAACAGATCCGTGAGCGTCTCCCGGGCCTCGGCGGGCGTCCACAGTTTCTCCCGGTAGTTCACGTCGAACGCCGTCCGTGCGCCGGCGTCGCTGGCTGTCCGGAGCAGGGACTCGGTCGTCTCGACCAGCCGGTCGGACAGCGCCGGCGTGATTCCGGTGGTGAAGAACACGTCGGCATCGCGGACCCGGTCCACGGCCACCTGCTCGGGTCTCGCGTCCCGGATCGGGGCCCCCTCGCGGTCGTAGACGACGTCGCGTCCACGCGGCATCCCGCCGCGCTCGAAGTAGTAGGTGCCGACGCGGCCGTCGTCCGTCCACGTGACGAGCGGTTCGACGCCTTCGCCGCGGAGGGCGTATGCGATTCGTTCACCGAGTTCGGAGTCGGGCAGCAGCGACATCCACGCGGCGTCGACGCCGAGGTTGGCGGCGCCCACCGCGACGTTGCTCTCGGCCCCGCCGACGTGGACGTCGAATCGGTCGACCCGCGAGAGCCGGTGGCCTCGCGGCGGCGTGAGACGCAACATCGCTTCTCCGAAAGAGATGAGCTCCGACATATTCGCTTCGAGTGCCTTACCGAGGTTAATACCGATGGTTCCGGCCTGCCGACCGATGTCGCCAGCGCGGGGTCACAGAAGGCCGAGTTCCCGAAGGTCGGTCCGGAGCGCCGCCCGCCCCTCGTCGTCCATCGCCCGAAGCGGCGCCCGAAGCCCGCCGGCGTCGAAGTTCAGGTCACGCAGCGACAGCGCGGTTTTCACTCCCGCCATGTACGGCCCGCGTTTCAGCGCCGACCGCACTTCGAACACCTTCGACTGGAGGCGCTTCGCCTCGGCTTCGTCGCCGGCGTCGTAGGCGTCGTACAGGTCGACAACGAGTTCGGGGAAGACGTTGGCAACGGCGCTGACCATCCCCGAACACCCGATTTCTAGGCCCGGGAACAACAGCGAGTCGGATCCCGCGAGGAAGGTCAGTTCGGGGTGGGCGTCGATGGCCTGTCCGAGCCACGGAACGTCCTTCGACGAGTCCTTCACGCCGGCGACGCCCTCAACGGCGGCGAGGCGGTCGAGCGTCGACAGCGACAGCTCGTTTCCCGTCTTGCTCGGGATGTGGTAGACGTACACCGGAACGTCGACCGCCTCGGCGACCGCCCGGTAGTGACGGACCGCGGCCTCGCCATCCAACGGGTAGTAGTACGGCGTGACGACGACGACGCCGTCCGCGCCGGCCGAGGCAGCGTGGGTGGCGTTGTCGACCGTCTCCCGCGTACTCGGCGTTCCCACGCCCGCAATGACCGGGACGTCGACGGCGTCGGTCACCGTTTCGACGACCTTCCGACGCTCCGCGCCGGTCAACAGCGGGAACTCCCCGTTCGTTCCGAGTGGGAAGACGCCGTTTGCCCCGCCGTCGACGACGAACTGTGCGTGGGCGGCGGTCGCCTCGTGGTCGACGGCCCCGTCCGCGTCGAATGCCGTCACGGTCGGTGGTACGACGCCTCGAAGGTTGAGTGGATCGGCGGTCCCCGGCTTCGGCGCTGCTGGCATACCCTCGTTTCGCCCGGGCTGCGACAAAAAGACGCCGACCGCCAGGCTCAGTCGAATTCGGCGAGGTGACCGAGCACGAGGATGGTCCGGAGTCCCTCGGTTCAAATGCTTTGATGTAGCGATCTATCACGACGCCATCTAGTGATTCAACACAGCCGTTAAGACAGATAGCACGAACTGATGTCGATTCAGGAAACAATCTCGGAAACAGTCGATCGACTCGGAAAATACGGGGACTGAGCCAGGATCGACTGCCATCGTGTCCCTTTCCTGAAACACGGAAGCGCCACACCGCGGCTTATCGGGAACGTAGACAACTAGTCGAGCATGGAAGAACACACAGCATCGAACCAATTGGCGGTGGACCAGCCGACACGGGGCGCTGACCGCAATCGGTCCCTCGCTGATCAGGCCGATCCGGCTACGGATGAGATGCTATTGCCGCAGCTCGACGACGGCATCACGCTGCTTGATGTGGAGGGGAACCGCGGCGTTCCGATGGTAGATCGTACCCGTTCAACACCGAATATTTCAAGAATAGATACAGTATTCGAAAGTGATAGTCCAGCAAGGTGAAGCTGAATACTGAGCTTCATCAACAGCTGCGGTGTTGCCTCTCGTTCCACAAGACGTAATTCAATTCGGTCGATACTACCGCTGAGGCGAACGTTTTCGGGCATTAATCACTCAGAAAACACTTCGACTCACCTTTCAATCCCTATCTGAACACGAGGGGGACCCTGGCACGGGGATTTATTCACCTCGGACTCAAAGTGTGAGGAATGACAACGAATAGCATGGGAGGGAGCACGGCGCTCGACCGTCTCCGACGGCGCTACGAGACGACCGAGAAGAAGTGCCCGGCGTGTGGCTACGTCGACCACGGCGCCAACTGGACGAGCCGAACCGACGGCCGGCGGGTCGTCTACCGGCACGTCTGCCCGTCCTGTGAGGCGAGCCGCGAACATACGTTCCGGCTACGCTGAGACCCCCTACGAGAGCCGCGACATCTCGTCGTCGGTGAGGGCGATGTCGGCGGCGGCGACGTTGGCTTCGAGATGCTCAACCGTCGACGTGCCGGGGATGGGGAGGACGACTGACGACCGGTGGAGGAGCCACGCGAGCGCCACTTGCCTGCGGGTGGCGTCGTGGGCCGCCGCCACGTCGTCGAGGACCGTCGCTTTCTCGCCGAGGTCGCCGCCGCCGAGCGGGAAGTACGGGACGAAGCCGATGTCCGCGTCCTCGCAGACGTCGAGGACGTCGTCGTGGGTTCGGTCGGCGACGTTGTACTCGTTTTGCACCGTCGCGACGGACACCACGTCGCGGGCGCGTTGGAGTTGCTCGACGGAGACGTTGCTCACGCCGACGTGGCGGATCAACCCACGATCCTTCAGGTCGGCGAGCGCTCGCATGGACTCCTCGATGGAGACGTCGGGGTCGGGCGCGTGGTACTGGTACAGGTCGATGGCGTCGACGCCGAGTCGGTCCAGACTGCAGAGCACGGCGTTTCGGAGGTAGTCGGGGGCGCCGTGGCGGAGCCAGTCGCCGTTCGGCGAGCGCAGAAGCCCCCCCTTCGTGGCGACGACGGCGTCGTCCGGGACGCCCGCCTCGGCGAGGAGGCGTTCGCTAGTTCCGGGACCGTAGGCGTCGGCGGTGTCGACGAAGTCGACGCCGAGTTCGAGGGCGCGGTCGAGGACGCGGTTCGCCTCGGCCGGATCGTCGGGGTTGCCGAGGATATCCGGGCCGGTGATTCGCATGGCGCCGAAGCCGAGGCGGTTGACGGTCAGGTCGCCACCGATATCGAACGTGTCGCCGGTGGCATCGAGCGAGCGCATAGGGGCCGTTGATCGGCCGCGGGGTTATATCCGCCGTGTCACTGTGGCGGCGGTCGCCGGAACTCGACGACGACGTCCGTCCCCCGTGGTTCGTTGTCGGAGACGGACACGTCGCCGCCGTAGTGGTTCATCAGCGTCTTCACGAGGGCGATACCCCGACCCTCGCCGGATTCGATAGCCGAATCGAAGAGGTGTTCCTTCACGTCGTCCCGAATCCCAGGACCGTCGTCGGCGACGTGAACCCGCACCGTCCGAGGGGTGCGTTCCGCCCGGACCGAGACGGTCGGTGCCGCCCCGTCGTGGTGTTCGACGGCGTTCTGCAGGAGGTTGGCGAAGACGGCCGAGGCGGCGTCGGTTGCCATCACGTACAGTTCGGGGGGCACGTCCACCTCGAACGTCGCCGCCTCGTAGTCCTCGCGAGCGTCCTCGACTTCGCGGAGGAGCACCGTCGAGATGTCCGTCGACACCGGGGTCCGCTCGCCCGAGAAGAGGTCGGCGAGTTGCTTCATGTCCTCGATGAGCGACGCGATGGTGTCGCTGCGGCGTTCGATGGGTTCGAGGTACTCGTCCGATTGGTCGCCGCGTTGGCCGAGCAGCGTCGTGTACCCCTGGATGACCTGTGCCGCGTTCAGCACGTTGTGTCGGAGGTGGCTGTTCAGAAAGACGAGGGCGTCCCGGCGACGATCGGCCTCGCGGGCCGCGTGGGTCGCCCGGGCGTAGTAGACACCGGCGACGCCGCCGCCGATGCCGCCACCCGACGCCATCACGATGAGTCCGAGTGACGCCCCGCCGACGGTTCGCCCCTCGGCGAGACGGATGCCGACCGTCAGAGCCGTCAGGGCACCGAAGCCGACCATCCCGCCGAGCGACCACCTGACGACGGTCCACGTCCCGGCGACCGAGAGGTCGCTGACCGCGAGCCAGCGACTCAATCCGAAGAGGCCGACCGACAGCGAGAGACAGAGGCCGAGCGAGAGGACGGGAAAGGGGCCCAGTCCGAGCGTCTCGACGTCGTAGAGGAAATGCGCGAGCGAAACGGTGGCCGCGGCGACACCGAGGGTGGCGAGCAGTGAAGGAGCACGACCGGCGAGTCGCCGTTCCCACGCCGAGACGTCCATATCCCACGCTTGGCAAGCATATATAAAACGGTTGGCACCGCCAACGGACGCAGCCGCGGTTCTGTGGCTTTACCTGTCTGGGAGCCGAACCGGAACCATGCCCCCGACGCCGACGGATCGGAACCGTCTCGACGAGGAGGCCAGCCCGTATCTGGAACAGCACGCGGACAACCCGGTCAACTGGCAGCCGTGGGACGACGAGGCGCTCTCCGCCGCCCGCGAACACGACGTGCCCATCTTCCTCTCCGTCGGCTACGCCGCCTGTCACTGGTGTCACGTGATGGAGTCGGAGAGTTTTCAAGACAAGGACGTGGCGACCGTCCTCAACGAGCGGTTCGTCCCGATCAAAGTGGACCGCGAGGAACGCCCCGACGTGGACAGCGTCTACCAGACCATCTGCCAACTCGTCTCCGGCGGCGGCGGCTGGCCGCTCTCGGTCTTTCTCACCCCCAAGGGCAAGCCGTTCTACGTAGGGACGTACTTCCCGCGGGAGCCACAGCGCGGCCGTCCGGGCTTCCTCCAACTGTTGAAAGACGTCTCGAACTCCTGGGAGACCGATCGGGGTGAGATCGAGAACCGAGCCGACCAGTGGACGGCGGCGATCACCGACGAACTCGAGTCGACGCCGGAGAACCCGGGCGACCCGCCCGAGTCCGACGTGCTGGGGACGGCGACGGCGGCCGCGATCCGGAGCGCCGACCGCACCCACGGTGGCTTCGGCTCCGGCGGCCCGAAGTTCCCCCAGCCCCGCCGCCTCGACCTGTTGCTCCGGGCGGCGATCCTCGACGGCGACGAGGCGGCCGGCGAGGTGGTCGGGGAGGCCCTCGACGCCATGGCGGCGGGCGGCCTCTACGACCACGTCGGCGGCGGCTTCCACCGTTACGCCACCGACCGCGAGTGGACGGTCCCCCACTTCGAGAAGATGCTCTACGACAACG
>Ga0102942_1000970_pt1 | contig 11014 bp, 9 predicted proteins | sample SalPon2_C_H2O_MG_FD_78171 | JGI IMG/M metagenome (GOLD analysis project Ga0102942, IMG submission 78171) | Salt pond water microbial communities from South San Francisco under conditions of wetland restoration - Salt Pond MetaG R2_C_H2O_MG | ecosystem: Environmental > Aquatic > Non-marine Saline... | reverse complement strand
GAATCCGGTTCGAGAACGCCCGCCACGGCGTCGGCGAGTTCCGGCACCGGGTCGTGCGTCTCGACGTACGTCGCCAGCGCGAAGTCGGCCTCGTCGGCGCCGACGAGTTCGACCGCTTCGGTCCGGGGGAGGTCCCCGTCGAGCCAGTCGCGGAGGATGTCGCGGGCGGTCGGGGCCAGCGGCGACAGCCCCGAGACGCCACACCGATGGAGGAGTTTGGCAGCCGTCATCGGGGCAACGCCCGCCTCGCGGGCGCAGTCACCCACGCTCGTGCCGGCGGCGTACGTCTCCAGAACGCTCGCGGCTGCCTCGGGTGTGCAGGGAAGTGCATCCCCGTGGGCGTCGAGTCGGGCGACCAAATCGTCGCCCGTCGCGTCCACGGTGGGAACTCCCGGATCACGCTGTCGTTCGTGCACCTCGATTCCGGCGGCGAGCGGGTTCACCACGGTTTCAAGCCGTGTGCTCCTCATCGTTATCCTGGCCTGGGTCATACGGCATCATTATAGTCCAATCCGCTTCGCTCGGCACTACGGTCCGGTAGCTGGTCTATTTCGTCAAAATAGACAACTGGCGGTAACATCATCAAAAATCGCCCTACTCTAGGGTATTACGATTCTTTATCGAGACGTACATTTCAATTATCGGGCCCATAAGTAGTGCTAACACCAACAATAATAATAAGAGAGATATCGGCCGAGTGAAGAAGATTGACCAAGAGCCTCCAGAGATGGCTAGCGATCTTACTAAGTTCGCCTCGGCGATGGGACCTAAGACTACGCCTAGAACAATAGCTATCAAGGAATATCCGTATACTTTCATGAAATAACCAACTATTCCAAATATTAGAACGGTTCCCGGATCTACCCAGTTACGCCTCAGCAAGAACGCGCCGATCATAGCCAATACTACAACTATCGGGATAATGTAATCAGTATCTATCTTTGTTAAGATTTCAAATTTCGTAATGAATCCCAATCCAACTATAACTATAATTATGTTTCCTACCAGTAAGCTGATTAGCATCGCGTATGTGATATGCGCGCTGCTACCGAACATCTCGGGGCCCGGCCTCAATCCATGCATTATTAGTCCCCCGATTAAAACAGCTGTTGCTCCACTCCCAGGAATTCCGAATGATATCGCAGGGATAATCGATCCAGCGACGCACCCGTTGTTTGCAGCTTCTGCAGCAATTACTCCCCGCGGGTTACCCTCACCGAAGCTATCGGAGTCTGGATCAACCCGTACCGCTTCACCGTACGCAAAAAAGTTTGCAATAGAAGCACCTGCTCCTGGAATTGCACCAACTGCCATACCGATAAACGAAGATTTAAGAACGGTAATCGGGTTGCGGATCACCATTTTAATACCTTCTAAGGTACTTCCCTGAATACTCACCGACTTTTTAGAGATGAAACCGGGTTCCATAGAGAGGTTTATCATCTCAGCCAACGCGAACAGTCCAATCAGCACTGCTATGAAACTTAGTCCATCAAACAGTGATAAACTACCCAGAGTGAACCTCACGTCTGGATCAACAGGTGATATACCGATGGTTGATATCAATAACCCAAACGATCCAGCGATTATCCCCTTTCTAAGCGGCCCCTGGGATACCACCGAAATTAGTGCTATACCAGCAAACGCAGCCAAAAAGAACTCCGGAGGGCCAAATAAAAGAACGATGTCTGTAAGTAAGGGAACTAGCAAAAGTAGCAATAACATTGCTGCTGCACCACCGATAGCCGAAGAAGAAGCAGATATAGATAACGCTGTTATTGCTTCGCCTTTCCTCGACATTGGATACCCGTCAAACGTGGTTGCGGCGGCAGCAGGCGTGCCGGGAGCATTTATCAGAATAGCAGCTATACTTCCTCCATACATCGCTCCACTGTATATACATATCAGGAGTATGATGGCCGATGTGGGATCAAGTACGATTGTTAGTGGTAATATGATAGCCATCCCAAGGGAGGGACCTAGACCTGGCAAAGAACCGATGAATATACCTAGCAACAGGCCTACGGCCATCCACAGAATTACCGGCCAGCTTATTGCCAAGGAGAGTCCGTCAAGTAAATTTTCTAAAATCATATTTGATTAGTAAGGATGTACGTGGTGAGTGTACCTTCATCAATCGGCACTCTTGTTACTGTCATGAATGCATAGGCGATGATGACCGAAATGAGTGCCAGAGATACGGCCTCAACAATGGACATATCCCTCAGATAGCCATACAGTAGTACGAATATCGGGGTCATCCATAGAAACCCAAATAAATAGCTTGTAAGTAAGTATGTGCTAGACCAGATCGATAAGTTTAGTCCACGTCTCGCGTTCCTTTGCGGAGCGTCTTCTTCCCCGGACGTTGTTTCAATTTCATCTTCTTCATTTTTGTCAGTGGGTATGCCTTTGTCGCGAGAGTGGTCAGATTTAGAGTTATCTCTTTCTGGTATTAGATAATCTGGAATGTACTTTTCTAGTACGACTGTCAACGAAAAAATAATTACTCCTGTGGCCGCCAACTGAGGAAACAATCCTACTCTAGAAGGAAAGTCAAATGATTTCACAAGCATGAATCCAGTCGGGATCAAAAAGAAGGCTAGCAGGAGGTATTCTTGAGTTTTGCTCGGTAGCGAATTTGTTGACATATAAGTGATTAGCGATATTGGGTATGCGAAGACGTTCTATCGGTAATCCTCCAAATTCACCGACTCCGGCAGTTGCTCAAAAGTCTGGGCTAGGGCTTCATCAACTTCTTCCGGGCCTTGAATCGTTCTTGGGACCCCAGTTTCTTCTGCCCACTCCTGCAATTCACCGGATTCCCACGCCGACGTGATCCCTTCGTGGATCCGTTCACGGTGTTCCAGCGGGGTTTCTGGGGGCATAAACAAGCTCCGCGAGAATGCGCTAATAAAGTCAATATTGTCGTGACCAAGATCCGTTACAGACTCTATATCAGGGTATATAGGAGACCCCTCACTAAAGAAGATTGCTGCAATCTCAACATCATCATCGGATGTCCATGGTTCCATATTTATATCCGATCCTATAGCGGCGTCTATATCGCCGGCCATTACTGACCTAACCGCATCGGCCCCGCCATCAAATGAGACGCTTTGTTCGTACGACCACCCATGTTGCGATTGCGCAATATCCATACAGACCATGAATGGTGAAACGGGCCCTGCACCGCCAACCGAGGAAAACTCACTGTCCTCATATCTGTCCAGCAAATCATCGTAGTTTTCTACCTCATCTTCGGGTCTCGTTGCCAGAACAAACGCGGATCTAGAGTACTGCGCGACACCTGTGAGTTCACTTATATCTTGATTTTCGGGTTCATTTACCAAGGCGGGTAAGACGGTGCCGGGTGGATTCAAAAAGATCATCGTATTGCCGTCTGGGTCGGCCTGATAGACTTCTCCAGTTGCCCGCAGGGTCCCCGCACCGGGTATATTCTCTATTCGTAGATCAACACCGAGATCCTCGGACAACGGCCCAGCGAAGTTACGAGCCATAACATCAGTCCCACCTCCTTCTGAATACGGGACAATGGTCCGAATCGGTTCGGCCGGATAATTTGATCCGGTATCGTCGCCAGAACTTCCGTTACCGAGGCAACCAGCGATTGAACCGACCGAAAGGGCGGCAGATAGCTTAATAGCATTACGTCGTGACAGCGATCGTCGTTTTGACACCATTATCTACTACCGGTGGGGGGGTTATATAAACATTTTCTCACTGAACTGATACAATCGCGGCATCACCTCGTGATTTCAAACGCACGTCTGTTGAGTCAATTTGGTAGGTCGGGAAGAACAGGCCGCATGTCGGGGCTGCTCTCCCCGACAGTTGAAACTCGCCTCCGTATCTACGCTAGGTCGCTTCTGAAGCGTTTGATCAGATAATGCGCTGGTGCGCGTGGAAAGCCGCAACTGCCGCCGGATGAGTTCGTCATGGAGGGAACGATAGACCGTTCGTTGGCCGTAGATATCGGTGTGAAAGCAGTACAGATGGGCCAGAAAGAGTTCAGACGGGTCAAATTCCAGTGTTCGTCTCCTCGACTCAAGAGCAACCACCTCACATTACTCAGCGAGCGGCGGAGCAAGATGCCCACCTCGCGGCGCAATCTCCGCTTCCAAGGGGTTGAAAACGTCTTCAACCGGTTCTGCGAGTGCCAGACATTGTTTTCGTGGCGTTCGGACAGGGATGTCTCAGGTACCGCCTGTGTTCTTGTCGAAGGTTAGCCTATACGGAGCAGACGATTGGCGTCGGGAACCACCGCCGCGTACAGTCCGTATCGCTCGTCATCGGTCTGGCTCACCGTTTCGTCAACCGCGACGTGATTCGGTTCGCACCGCCTATGAGCCGTGGATCGGCCTTCTGCACCCAGTTGTGAACGGAGGATCGATGCAGAAATTATCAGAAAATTTTTTATCGTCTGAAAATGATATTTCGAACCCAATAGAGTCGAATATCGAGTCTCATCACCGGGTTGGGTATCACCTCTCGCTCCACCGATCCTAACCTGAAGCGGTCGCTGACACCAATATAAAGTCGGTTTTGGCAATAAACTACTAAGAAGTCGTACCGCCTCCTTTGTGGTCCTCATCTGAACACCACCTTTGTCCTATACCGAACAATTAAGCTAACCCACACTAAGGGAGAAAGCGAATGCGAGAAGAAATAGTAGAAGCGTTTGACAGTCTCGACAGAATCGAGGACGAGGAGTTGCGTACGGCAGTGATCGACATTTGGGAGACAGCTCTCGAAGAGAATGGGTACGAATCGATATACGACCTGATTTGGTGGCCGCCGTTTTCGAAGGCGACTGGTGAGCAGTATCAGGTTGGCCATGTGCAGGATGTCACGAAGTGTGCCATCGCGATCATGGAGAGTCTTGAAGAAACCCAAGAAGGACTTGACGTAGACCGTGATCTGGTCGTTGCCGGCGCACTGTTGCACGACGTGAGTAAAGCGTACGAAATCGACGGCGAAGACACGGCAGAGCTTCAAGAGTGGTTACCCCATCCCCATTACTCAATCCACCTCCTTGCCGAGGCAGGTGTCTCACACCATCTTCAGCACATCGTCTTCACGCATAGCGAAATTTCCGGGATCGAACCACGATCCATCGAGGCCCGCATCGTTCGTGTTGCAGATGAAATCGCCTGCGATGGTATTTTCTGGGCCAAAACCGGAGGCTTGTGGAAAGACCTCTCGAAGGAGTACAAGATGACAACCGACGAGGCCTGATGCAATCGATCGTATCCGCGTCTACGCTCTTCTAAAACAGATTGTTGATACTGAGAGCTGTATCTAAGAGTCAAAGAGAGCAAGCAGACCGCAGTAGCGGTGCCCGATGTGTTCCAATCTACCGCTCTGTCGGGATCAACCGCAGCGGATCTGCTGGAACAGGTCCGCTGGCGAAATAGTGTCAAATGACCCTGCTGTTGTTCTGACCGCATTGGAAGAACCGATAGCCGTTGGATCTATCGATGGTATTTGTATAGGAACTATGATCGGACATTATACCACAAGACTGGCACGATCGTCGCTCATGCCACGCTGAAACTCAAAATAGTGGTACTTCACGATCCACGTCTTCTTACGCGTTAACACGAGTATTCGCCAACCGAGACTGAATTCGAGTTCTCGTACCGCACGCTGGGAGGGCGCGTCAAGCAATTCGCCAGCACGCTTGACACGCCCTCAATTTCCCTTGTCTAGGCCGATCGAAACCGATGGAGTGTACGTGTCTGGGGGACACAAATGCCGTGAGCGCGGCCAAAAGCCGCGCTCGTACACGCGTGACAAACCAGCAGTATTCAGGCTTGTTGATCGTGGCTTGGACAACCGCTATGCAATTCCCGCAGAATTTGCCACTGAATCGACCGCGCGACTCCTGCTTGAGGGACACTTGGCGAACACGTCGCGATTGATTACTTCGAATGTATTCGAACCAAGTGACTCCTCGACACTACTTCAACGAACGATACGCGCCCCCTATTCACCACACCAACCGTCATTTACCGTGAAACTACCAATTCACACGATCCGAATGTGTGAACCACCTCGGGGCCAAGCTCCGAGGCACTCGCCTTGCGTTCTCTGTAGGGACCCATGTGTCGCTCGGGATCGCACGCTTTCCGTCGTGTCATGCGTTGCTCCCGGCTGTCCCAGAACCAGACTGCGCGATGGCTGGCTCGAGGAGAAAGCCAACGACTTCAGTCGTGAGATGAATCCCACAGTAGCCGAAACAGATATTTGGATTTGTCCCATTAGTTGTGACACCGAGTCTCGGATAAGGATATGCACGCCAGTAGGGCGGTAGAGGAAGCCCGCTATCCGAGTCGGGGGCCGCACTGGCACGGCCCACACTCTCACCGTGTAATGCGACGAGTGGGAAACCTCTCCGTCGTGGGTACGCGGTCTGTGACCGTGGAACCCCACGACTTCAGTCGTGGGAGAATGTCAGACCGTGGTCGCTCCGGCAGGAGTGTGATTGCGATTCGGGTGGGCGACGTGCTGTCTGTGGCCGAGAGCTGATCTTGGTGGTTCTCGTGGTGTTCATAATCGGGTTACTAGTCCGGTATGAGGCGGGTGCAAGCCGAGTGTGACTAGTAGCTGGTGGCATCGGTGCCGACTGTGGCTCTGTCGCTGCCGCGTCTCTCGGTGTGCGAGCATGATGGTTCCCTCAGGCGTGGTAGATGTCGCGCTAGTGAACCGGCCAGCTGTCGGGTCGTCGCTGCCGGTCTGCGGGGTTCGGAATCGACGGTCCCGATCGAAGCTTCCGTCGTCGCGAAGTCACCAGTGTGCCACGTGGCGCGATGACGGCGTCAGCTGGCTGCTACTCAGCACGTTCTCGCTGCCGTTTCATAATCGATCGAATCGACAGACGGCAACCGTGTGTGAAGATTTCGGCGGCTTGCGTATGGCCCACGATTCTATTTGACGATCACCCGCCGTGAGTCTGCGCCGCGGCGAGCGTTCCGGATTCCGGCCGCGTTGTACGCGTGTTCGTCCACATTCGTCGCGCCAGCCGTAGCGTTATGAGACTCACACACCCCCATCACACACACCGCGATTGCTCGTGACACAGCCGCCTTGCGGAGCACGCTCCCGATTATGAAACGCGTTACAGCCACCTAGACGCTCCGAAACCATCGCTCACCGCGTCATTCCGTTCATACCCAATTTTGGAACGCATACGCTGGCCCCCGCCTGATTTGCCCGAGCCGTGTTGACGCCCCTTTGTCTCACGCGTCGCCCCGTCTGCCCTACACCACCTTGTACTGATCCGTCTTCGGGCTGTACAGGTCGCCCTTCCGGCGTAACTGCTCGATCTGATCCATCACTTTCGACTCCTCGATCCCCTCCGCTTCGGCGCGTTCGACGATCGCCTCCAGCGGCGCACCCGCCTCCCGTTCGTACTCGGCGTCGACCGTCTCGATCACGTCCTTGATGCTCTTGATGCGGTCACGCTGGCTCTTCGAGGTACCCGTCTCGATCACGTCGGCGTCGAACTCGCCCGTCTCGGGATCGACGCCGATGTCCTGCAGGCAGGAGCGGACGATGTCGATAACACGGTCGGCGTCCTCGCGTTCCACGGTATCGGAGAGTCGCACTCGCGCGCTCGCCTCCGCCAGCCGAAACAGCGCCTCCAGCTTCCGGGCCGTCACCGGCACCGGCGCGTCCTCGTCGGCTCCCTTCGCGCGCAGGTCGACGTAGAAGTCGCGGATCGCTTCCTTCGCCGCGTCGGTCATCGTCGGGTAGCAGGTGCGCTTGGCGTAGGCGATGTACTTCCGCAGGAGGTCGGGGTCGATTTCCGGGTCGACCGTGTCGGTCACCGCCTCGACCTCCTCCTGGCTGTGATTCGAGTTCGCCACCTTCGTCCGCTGCGTGTTCAACTCGCCCGCGTAGTTGGTCCGCAGGATATGTTCCGCGAGGGCGGCGTCCTCGTCCGGGTCGGGCTGGTCGGTCACGGTAAAGATCAGGTCGAACCGCGAGATCAGGGCCGGTTCGAGGTCGATCTGTTCGCCGATGGGTTCGTACTGGTCGAAGCGCCCGTATTTGGGGTTGGCGGCACCGAGCAGTGAACAGCGGGATTTGAGGGTGGCATTTATTCCGGCTTTACTTATACTAATTTCTTGCTGTTCCAATGCTTGATGCATTGCAGATCTGTCTTCGGAATTATGGATGACCATCCCATTGGCGACGAAGTTGTGCGTGCCATCGACGGTGAGATCGTACACGCGGGGTGGCCCCTCTCGGTCGTCGATTTCCTCGACGATGCCTCGCAAATCACGTCGCACCTCCTCGATTTGATCGAGAGTAACGGCTCGCACGGCATCGAATCGATCCGTATAGACGACGCCCCGAGTCCAACGAGAGAGCGTCGATGCGTTGACGTCGAGATCGTCCGCGATCGTGTTCAACGAGATGTCGTACCGCTCCGCGAGTTCTCGAATCTCGTGCCAGGTTTCGGGGTCGGGATCGTCGTCGAGGAGTTGGCGAGCGTACTCGGTCGCCTCCGTTTCGTCGCAACCGAGTCTGTCGGCCAGTTCGTGTTCGAGTCGTTCGATCCGGTCGTCGTCCGCATCTGCGACGGTGGCCGTCACGTCCGAGACGCGGCGCCATTTCACGTCGCCGCTGACGAGTTCGCGGAGCGGAGAGAGATCGGTCTGCGCGACCCCGGCTACGATGGCCCGAAGACTATCGGCGACGACTGAGCGAAGCGACGGATCACAACCCCAATTTCGGGATACGTTCTGCTGGCTGAGTCCGTTCTCCGTCGAAGCTAGCTCGACCTGGGAGACGTGGTATCGTTCCCGAAGGTCTTCGAGTGTCTCCCACTCCACCGTCGAAGATAGCTCAGACAGATCGGTCGAAGCTGTTTCCCGCCGCTGTTCGAACGCATCGAGGATTTCCCGACCCAAACGTAGTGACACGTTCGCGTCGTCGTTCTCGAAGTTGCAGTACGTCGTGTCTCCGATCCCGCACTCGCTCTGATACAGCCGGAGTGATTCGCGCAGATCAGCGAGTAAATCGCCACACTCGGGGATCACGTCCAGTATCGTCCGGTCGCCGGTGACGTTCTCTCGAACCGTCTCCAGGGACGATGCCTTCCGGTCGAGAACGAATCCGATGTGTCGCTCGAACGCTCGGATCGAGTCGGCGGAGGTGATGGCAAGCACGTGGAGAGTGCGACGGGTATCGCGTTCCCGCGTCTGAAGTTGACTCGATATTCCGAACTCCAACAGGAGATGTTTCGTTCCGAGGAGGAGTTCGTAGCTCGCAGAGGATATCCGTATGTTCCCTGTCTGCGTATCGACGGTCCCTTCGCTGTCGGCGAGTGCCCGAACGAACGCCGCCTTGGCAGTTCTCGACGCGTCCGAGAGTCCCGCCGGGAAGCATTTCTCGTCGTACGTCCGCAGGTTCAGCCCCGCTTCGAGGACGGCGTCCGCGTAGTCCCGTCCGCACAGCCGAACGGTTTCGACGCCATCGGCACGCTGCTCGCTCGGGGCCCGAATCGGCTCCGTATCGAACGCCTCTCGACACGCACGCTCGAAATCAGCCAGCAGTTCCTCCTCGGCGTTCGTGAATCTGATTCCGTAGCTTCCGTGTTCGCGGTCGTAGAACACGTTGCCGTCGCCCGAAAGGTAGCCCAATATCGAACTGAGGGCGGGTGACAGTCCATCTCCCTCCTCGTCCGTCGGCGCCGTCTGTGGTCCTCCGGAATCGACGGCCGTGCTCCCCCCATCCGTCGCCGGCTGTGGCACCGCCTGCGGTACGTACACCCAATCACCGGCGTTCAGGTCGGCGGCCGCCTGCTCCACCCGCTCTCCGTCTTTGAAGACGAAGAATGGGTGATCGTCGGTGGCGGTGAGTCGTTCGCCCGTCTCCAGTCGCACTTCGGTAAGCTCGGTCGGCGCCTCGTATTCGTGAACTGCCGTCACGGGTCGTGACACGATTCGACCGTCGTCGGTCATCGTCCACGCGTCGAAGTCGATGTCTCGGATGGTTCGACCGTTGTCGAGTGCTTCGACCGTACCCGTCCCCGCAGCGTCGCGTGCGAGTTCCTCGATTCGACGGATCGATCCGTCGGCGAGATGGACGAGCGTGTCGCCAGTGACAAAGCGCATTTTGTCGAGTTCGTCGACGGCGGCGATGCCTTGGTCGGCCAGCACGAGCGCCCCGGCCTCCAGACTCCACTGCTGACCCTCGCCGAAGTCGTCGCGTACGGCGGCGGCCGTGAGGCCAGCCGAACTGGACCCTTTCCCCGAGGTGTAGACCGAGCGCGGGGCAATATTCCGGATGTATGACAAGAGCTGGGAATTGTGCGAGACGATACCGTTTCCAAGGTAGGTGTGCGTGCCGGCGACTTCGAGGTCGTACACCCAGTCGTAGTCGGGATCGACTGGTTCGATCGACTCGATACGGTCCCACGTCACGTTGTTCGACCGACTGGCTAGGACTTCGCCACCATCCGGCATGGCGGAGGTCCGTATCGACGATTCGCCGCCCGTGCTGGCGAGCGCGTCACCCCGTCGTGCCGCGACACGATCGCCAGCGTCGAGTTCGTCGGCTCTGACTGCTTCGAGCTGGCCATCGGCCGAAACGAACAGCGGATGTGAGGGTGTTACTTCTATCTCCCGACCGGATTCGGTTCGAATGCGGTACATCCGATCGGGTGCTTCCCGCTTCCAAACCTTTGTCGCCCGTCCGCGGGTGATCTTCCCGCTGGCTGTCACCGTCCGGACGGGGAAGTTGACTGACTGATATACTCCGTCGTCGATCGATACAGGGTTTTCCAGCCGTGATTCGACGAGCTCACCGAGTTTCCGTTCGGTTCCATCGCCGAGCACGACATCCGTGTCAAATTTCTGGCATTTGCCAGTACCCGGATCCCCGATCAACAGCATATGGAGGTCGCCCCGAATCCGCGAGCCGTCGGGGAGGGTCTTGGTCACCCCCGAGAACAACTGGAGGATCATCGCGAGTTTCTCCT
>Ga0102942_1000968_pt1 | contig 11021 bp, 12 predicted proteins | sample SalPon2_C_H2O_MG_FD_78171 | JGI IMG/M metagenome (GOLD analysis project Ga0102942, IMG submission 78171) | Salt pond water microbial communities from South San Francisco under conditions of wetland restoration - Salt Pond MetaG R2_C_H2O_MG | ecosystem: Environmental > Aquatic > Non-marine Saline... | reverse complement strand
CGATCTCACCGACGACAGGGCACACCTGGAGCGTGTCGTCAAATTCGACTCAGACGAGCCCTACTGGATTCCGGTGCGAGAGAACGTGGGTGACGCCTAATGTCCTCGGAATCAGTCCAGCCAGACATCGGGCCACGGACCCTCCGAGCCGCCACGGAACATATGACCGTTATCGAGGAGGCACAATCGCTGTTCTCTGTCACAACTCAGAGCGGCTCTGAGTACACTGTCGATCTTCGAGAACCCGCGTGTACGTGCCCGGACTTCGAGTACCGTGAGCCCGTGTCCGAGTGCAAGCACATCCGCCGTGTCAGAATCGAAGTCGGTCAGGTCGACGTCGAGACGCTTGAGACAGAACTTATCGAGACGGCGGACAATCTCGAATCGAATGCCGCCGATCTCGAAGCCCAGGCACAAGAGCTCACGAATACCGCTTGCGAGCTTCGGGATGCACTAAATCGGTTAGAGGAGGTTTCGGGGCGATGAGTCAAGAGGATGTTCGACCCGAAAGCCAGGGGTTGAGCCGACAAGATGCCCCTCCACGGCCATCGACAGTCTACCAGGGTCGCCGGGATTCAACAGCACCGGTTGGCCAAGAGTGTACAGTCAGAGTCGACGGTGAACCTCTGGATACGCGCTACGACCTACTCAGCGCGAGTCCGTCGGGGTTCGAGTGGGGATACGGAGGAAGTGGCCCCGCGCAACTCTCCATTGCCTTACTCGCTCACGCCTACGATGAGGAGTTCGCCGCTGATCACTATCAGTTGTTCAAGCGAGAAGTCGTATCAGAACTCCCTGAGAACGGCTGGACACTCAATTTCACAGACCTCGATGCATGGCGACGGGAGGTGGTCAACAGTGCTTAGACTGTTTGCTCGTCTTATGATTTGGTGGTTCAGGAAGTGGTACCCTGTGTTTCGGTTCGTCGGACGGACAACGGGGAACGAGACGTACATCGAGACGGCGATTGAGATCACGGAGGAGAATATCGAGCGCATCATGGCGGCCATCAAGGAGGATGAATGATGGACGCGATAAAAGACATCCTTGAACAACTGGGCGTTGACTCGGTTGGCGAAATGGAGGTCAACGAAAACTATACCGTCGACGTCGACGGGTATGACGACCTGACTATCGAGAAGATCGGCGACGGTCGTCTCAGTGTCGGGCACTATTACACGCAACGTGGCGACCTAATGAGCGATCCCGAAGTCGTGTTCGTTGTCGACAACAGCGAGTGGCGGGCTGTTAGGTACACGCAACACCCGCTTGCCTACGAGCACGACGAGGCGGGGCTTGACCTCAGTGAGTTCCTCTCTACCTGGGGCGATAACCTCCGAAATCAGGGTTTCATCGACGCCGCAACACAGCGGGTGAGTAGCGAATAGTTCATCCCAAGATCGCTATCGAATGTGTCAGACAACCCTGTAGGTACGTCAACACAGCGGTGACAATACGTACGCCAGAATAAATGGAGTAGTATGCAAATTAATGTCGGCCGGTGAAAGATACAGACTATGATAGATGCTTCAGATGTATTTTACAACAAGCAAGCAACGTTAGAATTTAATGGCACGTCTGTCGGGGCCACAATCGGTGCCAAAGAAGGTGGAAAACCATATGTGGAATTAAATCAGGAAATACCCCAGAGTTCTGAGCCAAATAATCTCTTTAAAAAAATAGAAGGAACCACTTCTGACGGAGAAGAGGTTATACTAAAATCAGTAAACACTGTCACGGGATTTGATAGTGGTTCTGGTCATAAAATACGATCCGTAAAAGATGTTCGTGAAATAGAAATTGATGGCATCGGTGGAGATGCTTTTGTAGATGAAGAAGTGGTTGTGAAGTTTGACACACTTTGCTTTCTTCCTGAATATCCCATTACCCATACAGGTCACCAGTTTTCGATAATCCAGAGAGGTGACTGGGAAGCGGAGGGGAGTTACGCAAATGATGTTGAAGACAGAGTATCCTATATCAGTGCAAGACGACACCCAATTCGCACAGCTCAAATTAAATTGAAACAAGAGGATCAGAATGGTCCACCAAGAGTACAACTTGAGAAGGCACAATCTCGCATAAATGACATTTTGGACCTTTCTTCGTTTTTGTTGGGTGTTGGTTGTAGCTCATTTAAAATAGAAGTTGAAAAATCAGATGACAAATACATTAGGATAGTAGACACTCATCGGAATATCGGAGGTGCCCACACAATGAACAATCTCGTATGGGGTGATCTCGGTGATTTAGTCGACACAGCATATGACTGGTACTCTGATGAGACGCGAGAAGATTACAAACTGGAGAGCGTGATCGGATTCTATCTTGACTCGATCAATGTCACTCGAACAGTAGAGGGGCAACTCTCAACGTTGTTTAATGGAATTGAATTGTTAGCAAAAAGGCACTCTGATTATGGACCAAATTACGGAAGCACTCCAAAACGGTTAGAATACATTGTCAATGAGTTAAATGTCGAAGTTTCTGACTTAGCTAAAAATTCTGGTGTTTTCCCTGAAGACTATATTCAGAATAGTCACAAGCGCGGAGGGAAAGAAAGGATAATAGAGTTATTGTTAGGGATACTGAGGAGGAATGATCTGTCAATTATTGCTAACCCAATCGAAGAGCGATTAATCAGAGATGAGCCAATACCTGAATATTTTTATTCCAAATCACGGCAATATGTCGTCCACGGCGACAATCATAGCACCTTTGATGGTAGGTATGACTTGCTATTCGCTGACTTAGAATCAACTCGTGTTTTCATGCAACGACTCCTACGCAATCGCATTTTCGGCGAAGTAGATGCTGACAAACATCCAAGGTTAGGTGAATTGGAACCAAATGAGTACGCGACGTTCAACTAATATTTAGAGGGCGTCTCACAAGAAGCGTTAGCAACGAGTGGCGGGCGCTTCGAACGAGCCGAGGAACTGAAACAAGAATTTCGAGAGATGATGCATAGCTAATCGAGGTCTGAGTGCCATCAAACACGACTTAACGGTAATATTTCTGTTTAAGAAAATCTGATCTCCAAGAATAACTTCTCCGGCAGGGTGATAAGTTTCGTCGCGGTTCTTTAGATATGTCCTCTTGGGAAGCTATTGAAGACAGGACTTATCTCGATTCTATTTCTGTCACTGTTGCCGAGGCGGTTCATCACAATGATGAGAAGTTAAGTTGGCGGCTCACCGTAGAAGATAGCTCTGGGAAACAGTTTGAGCTGGAAATCTAGAACAAGCATAACGCGCTGACAGAGTGGGAGGAAGGTGCGGAATACGTGATCCGGGAGGGGTATGGACAGACTTGGGACAATGGTCGGAAAAAGAAGTTACATAGCTCTGGTAAATGGAGCGCGGATCGCGTGGATTCCACTCCGGATTATCGTCTGATGGTGATGGGCGATAGCCACGTTGGACGGAAGGAACACCCCAGCAAGCCTCATCAGTCAATTGACTGTGCTGGGAAATTCGAACAGGCAATTGAGGTTGCCACAGGCCACGATACCGAGTCTATACTTCATACTGGAGACGTGTTTCACGATTACGCTACCGAGGAGGATTGCGATACTGTTGATTCGGCGTTCCAGCGGATGCAAGATGCCGGTATTGATTTCTACTATATTTTGGGGAACCACGAGTGCGACCGCGGGACTCGTCTCCTCAAGCGATGGGAACGTCGAGGCGTTGCAATTCACCTCGATATGGATGGCTCAGACATTACAGATGACCTGAAGGTCTACGGTTACGATCACCGGCCTGGATCGAAATTCTCGGTCGAGGAGATGGACGTTCCCACCCTACTGATGGACTCGGTTTCGATTCTCGTGTTACACCAGACACTTGTCCCGTTCCGCTCCGGTGCGGATGTGGACTTAGACGAAATCAACAGCAAGCCCTTCGGTAGCTTCGATTACGTAGTGTCTGGACACCTTCACGATCCAGAGCGGCCGAACTGGGACGATGGTGAGTTCCTCTACGCTGGTTCGACAGAAGACCTCAGCAAGAACAGTGACGCCTCAGATCCTTCTGTATGGTTCTTGACCGTCAATGATGCCGCAATCGAGACTTACCGCCGAAAACTATAGATGCTATTCTTATCTGTATTTTAATAAGACCTATGCAAACTCAGTTTGTTCCCAGTTGATATCTGGGTCTCCTGGGACATCTGGATTCCCTTTTTTCAGAATCAGACAACGATCAATTGGGACCTTTGCTTTGTCTTCTTTCTCTTCTTTTTCGTAGTCATATTTTAGCTGGTTGAACACAACGTAGCCCCGGTTATCTACGTTGTAATCATCTTCAATCACTTCGTGTACATCGAAACCCGTGTGTTCCAAAGCTTCCTTAGCGATATATCCCGCTGTGTTCAGCGTTCGCGGTCCGCCAGCAAGATCCTTCTTTACATCCCCAACGACTAAAACGGCGATCCCATCATCTCGTAGGACACGGTACATCTCTTCAACACAATCCCTCATAAATGAACGATACTTTGCTACGTCTGACGTGAGATCTAAATTGTTCCGTTCCTTCTTCCGATCTTCATTAAGCCACCAGAGACGGATCCAATTATTCCAAGTGTAGTCTAAAACTCGCATATATGGTGGCGACGTGAGAATTAGATCAACAGATTCGTCTTTTACATCTAACTCGCGTGCATCGCCTTGTAGTACTCGCGTTCGGTCGCCCAGATCACTCGGTATTTGATCTTTGGTTACAATCTCTTGTTTTCTTGTAGCCTTTGGGTGAATATCGACCTCAGGCTTTTTGAGATTATGTTCCTCAGCATATTCTTTGACGTAGTTCACAGAACCCGCATACGTGTCCTTAGTTTGGAGTGATAAGAACATTTCACTGGGGCCGTGCAATATTCCACACATCACAGCCTTCAGGTAGCGGCTTTCTCTGGACTCATCATCTCGTAGCACTTCTCGAAGACGAAGAATCTGATCTAATGTATAGTCTGAATAGAACACTCTCAGATCGTCGTTATCCAGGAGAGACATACCTTTATTATCTATATTTTCGGCTTCCGTTACCTTTTCACGAAGATACCGATCAAAGGTGGCTGTCTCCATAGGATTGCACTTTGCCGCCGCAAGGATGTAGGCGTATGTAAATGCATCATTGGCAATCGTTTGCCGACCATGCAAGGCACCTTCTAAAGGAGCTGTTCCCCCTCCGCAAAAGGGATCCATAATAGTGTCTCCAGGGCTACTAAAACGCTGGATGAAATAGTGAGCGAGTGCGGGAGGAAACCCGCCAACATATGGCGCGAGCTTATGTAGGCTATGACCCCATTGTCGTGGAGCTTCTTTCCAAGTTGATTTCAGATCAGAGGTGTGCCGTTCCCGAAAGTCGATATTCAATTCAAGTGACGAGTCCGGTTGAGACATAAGAGTGTGTAAGTATTGGGTTTCGCGAGGACGTGGTAAGCGTTTTGTTCCTGTTACTCCTCCGATTTCTCAACGGACTCTTTGGAGAAGAGTTCTAAGACGCGTGAACCGGTCTTGAGGGGTATCGAGGCACGCTGATGAGCAAGCGTGACTGGGATCGTAGCATCGTCGTAAAGGGCCGTTTCGACGCTACGAAGAGTATCGAGTGTGCTTCTCATCAGCGGATAGCTATCTGGCGCGTGACTTGGGCCAGATTCTGGGATCTCGGGTAGTGTGAGGACGAAGACACGCTCTGATGCTGATTTATAAATGAATTTGCGTCCGTAGTACGTCTTGCTCCCATACTCCAAGTCAGTAGTTCCAGACATCACATAGTTATAGATATAGTCGTTGTCCATACCGAGGACGCTACCCGGTTCCATCTTTTCCTCAATATTCTCCGCATGATCTCGGAAGCTCCCCGATTTTTCAATTCCACAAATAATTGGGGGTGTATAACCTTCGGAACGTTGACTCTCGTATATTTCATTGATTGTGTCTAAAATGGGTTCGTGAAGCCAGGCGGGTGTGTCGAATATCGCGAGCGGGCCATCCATTACAAACCCTGTTCGGGAGAGTCTCTCTGGGCTGACTTCCGAAAGGTAGCCAAGATAGGCACACATCGTTAGATGTTCCAGCACATTCATAACAGCCGAAATAGCGGTTTCATTCGACTGATTAGCGTTCACACGCTCATGAGTGCGAAGTGCGTCGGTTGGATAGACCGTTGCCCCACATTCATCACACTGACCTAAATCCGTAGCGTGAGAGTGAATATGCGGTTTCGTTCCAGAGGTTGGGCAATCTGGATTGGGGCATCGATATACGTCCACTGTTTTTGGCCCAATTCCTCTTTCATTCGATTGAATAACTCTGAGGAATACATCTAATAGAGATTGACCTTCAATTTCTCGGTTGCAAAAGGACTCATAAACCTTGAGTCGCCAGCTTTCTTGGACTGTTTCGGCATCACCAATAGTATAATTCGAGCTTGGAAGTACAAGATCTTGTAGAGCACTTTCATCAAGATCTTCAATCTTTGCGGGATCGACGAACCGTTCCTTCTTTTGCTCATCTATTAGATTTAGATGTGTAAGGACAGCCGCAATTTGAATGAACCCAATACGGTTGCTCGGGTAATCATCATTCGTCGCAACCTCTTGTGGAGAACCATCTATGGATAAGAGATATTCTGGGCGCTCACCGTAGTCTTCCAAATCGTCGATTAAAATCGAACACTCTGAGATCGGGATTTCATCTGGATCCGTTTCTTTTGTATCGAAATCTTTGAGCTCTTCTTGTACAAGCTCATTCTCAACTATTGGTTTGTGTCCAAGCCGCTGGGCCTTCTCAAAGATGTCTCCGCGTTTTTGAGGCATGGTTATGTTATTGCTGATCAGTCAGAGAGGATTGATAGCCCGCGGCACGCTGGGCATCCTCCACTCTCTCAGCGTCAAACTTGTCAATCTGTGTCGGGATAATAAACCGACCAGATTTAGTTTTAATCCGAGCAAACCCGATGTCTTCCGCTTCTCGTGTTTGTCTCTCGAAGTCTTCGAAATTATAATACTTTGAGAGTTCGCGAGTTTCATTCGTGCTGTTTAGATGAGTAACTACCCAGTTCGCCGTATTTGCCAACACACGATCATCGACGCTACTCACTTCTTGTGTCGCGTAAATTAACCCGATGTTGAATTTTGATGCTTCCTTAGCTAAGCGAACATACGGATCCTGGTCAGGCGCTTCATCCAGGTTATCACGGTTGAATTGGTTGTGCGCTTCTTCGAGGTATATCTGAATGTCGTGTAGTGTTTTATCATCCGTGAATCGGTCGACAGCGCGGTTGAATATATGACGAATTACCGTTTCCGAGGTGATTTTCACAGAGCTTTCTGTTCCGGATGACATATCTACGATGACCATCTGACCATCAGCTAATTTATCATATATCTCGCGAGCGTAGAATCCCGATTCATTAGCATCATGGAAGTTTCTGGCCGATTGAAGAATCCGGTAGCCACGTCCGGTCTCCGCGTTGAAAACGACAAGCACGTTTTCAAGCTGGGCATCGACCCAATCTTTCTCTTTTCCGGTGGCATCCTTGTATGTGTCATTTATTTCGTTACGATTGTCCGCCACCACCTTCCAGAACGCTTCAATGTCGTCTTCGCTGAGATAGACATTACCGTTGCCAGTGCTCAGTGTGAGATTGCTATTGCTCTCGATATAGTTCCGCACTGATTTATGAGTTGGAACTGTTGACGAAAAGTCGCCAGGCATTCCAAACCCAGCCCTTTTCAGAGCGGCATAGAAAGCACTTCTTCTTCGTTGTGCTCGGTAGTAGGCGCTGTAATTGTCGTCCCGGTTATCTGGTCCAACCACATCCGCACCTTTGAAATCCTTCTTGTATCCCGCATCGTCTGGAACGTGGTTTTGTATTTCGCTCCAGACAGCTTTGATATTGTCTTCTTCGAAGAAATTCATCCGGAGTGACTCGGTGTCGGAATTACCACCGCCGCCCCACTCATACACTGTCGTATATTCCTGACTGAGCTCCCGAAGAGCCATCTCGTCTTGTTCATTCGGATTAGCATACTCTCCAGCGGGATCGAACAATAACTGTCCAATTTCCTCATCCTCCTTTTGAGCATGCTCAAAGATGGCTGTAGCCAGAATCTTCATTGTATTCGATTTACCTGTACGTGTCATCCCAAAGACAGCCGTCTTACTCCCGATCACATCACGAATATCAATCGGGACTCGTGCTTCGTCTCCGATAGGTGTGCGTTCAGTCGAGCTGTACCGAACTCGACCGACACGCACGCCTTCCTCATCATCCCGGGTCTGAATTGAAGTGAGTTTGTTCAACGCCTGTTCTTGAGGCTTGTAGACTTGATACCGGGCCGATGAATAGAACGTATCCACGTCAGTTCCAAATTTTAGCTCGTTATCTTCCTCGTACACTGTTCCCAAAATCTTAGCTTCGATCCCGGAGAACTGAATCTCATTTCGCGTCAATACGTCCAAGACATCTTCATTGTTTGTAGGTACTTCAGGGGACTGAGAGTCTGTATTTCCGGTTACTTTCTTTCTCATAGCCTCCGCTCGAACTTCCATCAGATCATCTTCATTAGGAAGTTTGGCTGGGCCTTTTGCACGGAGGAGCATCGCATATGCATCGTCTTCGTCGAACTCATTAGGATTCTCCCAGTCAGCCGCTGTTGCCAAGAGATAACAATGACGAGGTACGCCGCCAGCACGATCCTTCCATCGATCATTGCTGACGATGACGCATTCGTCATAATCCATATAATAGACACCGCCAATCAGTGTCGAACCATCAATTATCGGCTTGAGATTACTATCCCCGAGGGCCATCGAGCCCATGAGGCTATCTGACATAGAGTCCCTTTTTGAAGGGATGTCGGATAAGTTTAGTCATTAGTATCGTTCACAACGGATAGCCTCAAAGAGCTGTGTTATATGCCGAACATTGATTGATTGAATCTTTGTAGCGGGGGAGGTGCCGATGCCATCAATCTCAATGTAGTACTGTTAGTTCTCGCCGGGTTTCAATTCCCCAGTTGGAGTGATTGAAGACTGGTCTAAACCACTGAATCGAATCTCCGTTTCCGCGTACGTACATATCGGCTTGTGTATCCGTATGTGCAAAGCCTCTCAACTCCCCGCCGCCAATATTCTACCACTGGGAGATAGATGGGTTCACAAATCGAGATACCGCCTCGGCTGGTCAGAACGGTGTATCGGAAGGCCAGTGAGCGGAATCAGTCATTTGAGGAACGGGAGGACTGGGACAACAGTGCCAGAACGTGGGGCGTAGACCCGGAAGACCGGCATGCAATTGGACTCTTGGGTGAGATGGCGTTCGCTATTTACGCTGATCTGGAAATCGATACGGAACTTGTACCATGGTCAGATGGAGGCGTTGATTTCGAGGTTTCTATCGATGGCATTGAGCGGACGGTCGATGTGAAAACCAGTCGAAAAGAGCCGTATGCCTTACCGGTGAAGGAGTGGCGTGTTGATTCGGAGTATTATGTTCTCGCCCATTTGGAGGGTGCGTTGGAAGCTCCGTTAGAAGATGTCACGGTGAGTCTCGTAGGGACGGCAACGAAAGAGATGGTACTTGAAGCGGAGCGGAAGAAGTCAAATTTTGACCACTACAACTACGAAGTACCGGTTTCATCGCTGAATCCGATCCCAGATAGTGCATCTATCGTCAGTGAATGAACTCTCTGTTAACGGAGTTCGGATTTCCGCGAGCCCTCGAAAATTGGTCGAATAATGCGGTCGATGCCATTAATTTTGACGTAGTGCCTGATCAGCTCACGGTAGAGTGTCCTGGATAACTCGGGCAACAGAGAATCAAACTGGACAATCCGCTGAATGATCTCAATTCACCTCGGTATTTATCCACCAGCCGTCTGTTTACCAGGTACTGAAATCATGGACGATGACGAAATTGATGTCTGGGAACTTCAAGAGATGAGTCCAGAGGAGATAGAAGAAAAGTATCCAGTTTCAGATGATCACCCATTAGTGCAAGAGACGGGCCAACGTCACTCCTCCAGTCGTATGGCACCGGTTCCAGGGAATACGATCCGGTATCTGTTCATTGAAGGAATGAGCGAGCGGGTGAGGGAGCTAAGCGAGGAATTACAACAGGAAGTGCGAGAAAACGGGAATAACAATACGGAGCTTCCGATTAGCGATATTGGGCTTAGGTTGTATGAGATACACGCTATGGCACTGTCTTTCTTTGAAGCAAGCTCTTATCTCTTGACGAGAGACTGTCTGAGAAGAGGAAATGAGCCAAGTGATGGGATCCGCCAATGGTACAAAGAGAGTGATAAAGACAATATTCAGTGGGGGATGTCATCTGAGAGGGTTCTTGAAGCTATATTAACCGATCTGGAGGAAAACGCGACCGCGGCTCAGTATCAGTCTATGCTTTACCAAGCTGGTCTCTTGGACGATCATCTCAATGATGTAGTTTATCGGGTCCGAACTACCAGGAATGATTTCACACATAACCCTCTCCGTTTGATGCGAGTATTCGAAGATGACGAGATTTTAGATATGATTGTCGATTGTATTGGTGTGGCTGAAGGCATAGAGGACCTGTTGGACAGTGAATTAGAAACTGATGAGTCGATCTATCGGGCCTTTGACGCAATATAAATCTCGGGGCGAGATTTGAACCGGTTCTGAATACTCTCAACGGGTCTAATCGAGACATGCGGTCCGATGCCATCAATTTCAGTGGTTACGGCTAAATCAGAGAGCGATCCGGAACGTACTCGTGTGACACCCGAGAATGTATCATCGCTTATTTATAGGCTCGTGTAGTGATTTCGGGATGAGAAGGACCGGAAACGGTCGAGAACCAGCAATAGTGTCCTTGAAGCGTCCGATTTGGACCGGTATCAAATGGGACCTTGGTAAGGACGAGAGCCCGGGTTCAAATCCCGGCCTAGGCTCTTTCTGCCGTACACTCCTTGTGCGCACACTTTTCTGTCTACACTCGTCTGAACGAAACCCGTTCAAGATTCGCTTCTCT
>Ga0102942_1000966_pt1 | contig 11042 bp, 10 predicted proteins | sample SalPon2_C_H2O_MG_FD_78171 | JGI IMG/M metagenome (GOLD analysis project Ga0102942, IMG submission 78171) | Salt pond water microbial communities from South San Francisco under conditions of wetland restoration - Salt Pond MetaG R2_C_H2O_MG | ecosystem: Environmental > Aquatic > Non-marine Saline... | reverse complement strand
CCTCGTCGAGGGCCACGACGGCTGGTTCGTCCTGGAAGTCAACCCCACCGCCGGGTTCAAAGGTCTCTACGAAGCGACAGAAACGAGCCCCGCACCGTACATCGCCCAACTCGCAATCGAGCGCGCCGGAGGAACGGTCGACCCCGAGCGCGTCGACGGGTTGTCGAACACGCTTGATGACTCGATGCCGTCGTCGATGCCGCGACCCGAGCCGCCGACCAACGAGGAGATCCCGATGATCGGCTACATCGAAGAGGTGGTCGTCATCGGCACCAGCGGGTCGAAACAGACGAATGCCAAATCCGATACCGGTGCCACCCGGAGCAGTATCGACACCCGGCTGGCCGCCGAGATCGGGGCCGGGCCGATCAAAAGCATGACCAGAGTTCGCTCGGGCAGCAGTAAAACCGGGAAAGCCCGACCGGTGGTCGACCTCGTGATCGGGATCGGCGGCAATCAGCACACCGTCACCGCCAGCGTCGAGGACCGCGGCCATATGGACTATCCGCTCTTGCTCGGGCGGGACATTCTCCAGCATTACCGGGTGGATGTCCGCAGGCGGGCCGACAGCGAGCGGGCCGGGCGTGACGAGGAGTATCTCGAAGAGTGACCGCGACGTAGATCCCACAACACTCAGATAAGCCTACATCCGTGGGGTTGCTATGGCGAGCTATGCACCACGCACGTCGACAGTATCTCCGCTCTCTCGGCGGGGCCGGCTCCGTACTCATCGCTGGTCTCGCTGGCTGTACCGGCGGCAGCGGCACCGACGGCAACGGCACTGACGACAGCCCGAACGAAACGCCGCCGGGGACGAACGGCTCTGAGAACGGCTCCGGTGGCACGCGCCCCGCAGGGACGGGTGGTCCCGGCGTCACGATTGTCTCGACTGACAAAGACCCCGAACTCCCCGTTCGACCTGCGTTCGACCTCGTCCGTGATACCGCCACCGCAGACCACCCGCCGCGGCTCCGGACAACGCTCGAAAACACGGGTGACCAGCCGGTGACAGTCGGTGAGGGGCGAGCGGTCCACTTCGAGTATGTCACTGCCGACTCCGGATTACTCACGCTCCTGCCGGGCGACGACGAGCGCGAGTATCCCGCCGAACCCGACTGCTGGCGGCTGACCGAAGGGATCGCCATTACCGGGGAGTATCGGACCTTCGAGATCGAAGCCGGTGGCTCAAGCAGTCGACTCGTCGATCTGTATGCCACGCCCGAGGCCGATGGCTGTCTGCCTGTCGGGGAGCATCGCTTCGAAACGATGATCTCGATTGTCTCGGCGGGTGCTGAGCCGCAATCCTCCGCAGAGTGGGGATTCTCTGTGCTGTTAGAGTAGCCTCGGGGTGACGAGGTTGCCAGATCTACTCGCCCAACTGCTCACGCGCCGCCGCCACGATCAGCGGGAGATGCACCGTTGCATCGCCCAAGACGGTCACGTTGCGGGCCTCCTTCGTGAGTTTCCCCCACGACCGCGCCTCGTCGAGGGTTGCCCCCGACAGCCCACCCGTCGACGACGAGTCCATCGTAATCTGGACCCCGTAATCGTACGCGCCGGGCGTCACCAACATCGTCTGGAGCGTGAAGTTCTTCGGGACCCCACCACCAACGAGCAGACAGCCCGCGGTGTCGGCGTCGTAGGCCAAATCAGTGAGGGGGGTCATGTCCGCCAGCGCGTCGAGAGTGAGATCCGAAATCTGTGAATACATCCAGGCCTGCAGGCCGAAGACCGAATCCTGTACGGCGGGACAGTAGATCGGCACGTCGTTCTCGTAGGCCGCCGCCGCGATGCCGGCGTCCTCCTCGATTTCCTCTTGTTCGTTGCGCTCGGCGTTGGCCTTCCCGAGTTCCGCACACAGTTCGGCGATGCCAACCGACTCCTGCTCTGCGAGCGGCGGAAACACGTTGTCGCGGAGATGCGACTCAAGCAGTGAAAAGTACTCCTGAGGGAGATAGACGTTGTAAATCCGGTCGACCTGTTCATCCCTCAACTGTTCGTCGAACTCCCGCTCGTCGAGGTCAGGATGCTCGTGGTCGCCGTGGTGGTGTTTGCCGCCGATAGCCTCGATGGCGTCATGGGTCAGATTTGCACCCGTGGTGATCAGGGCGTCGACGTGGCCATCCCGAATCAGATCCGCAACGATCCGCCGCATCCCGGTGGGGACCATCGCCCCAGCCAACGACATGAAGACGGTGCAGTCGTCGTCTTTGAGCATCTCGGTGTAGATGTCGACTGCTTCGTGGACGCCCGCCGCGCCAATTCCAGCGTGACCGTACTGGTCGGCCAGCTCGCCGACGCTCATCCCGGCCCAGACGTGGCTGTGGCCGATTGGATCGTGGTCGAAGGTGGTCCGCTCGGGCTCTTCGTACTCGGAGGCCTCCCCTGCCTCCTCGGCTGAATCGTGGTCGTCTGTCATTGCCCGATTTGGGTCGGCCACCGGTTTGAAGCGTGCGGTTCTGTGGGGCTGCTGGCCACCGAAAGCGGGCAGAGCCCACTTCCCGATGCTGTGTTCTCGTCCACCACGACAGTATTCGACAACGAACGGTCAGGAGGCGCAATATATAACGAGCGATCCACGAAAGACGAGACGGTAGCATGGTTATGAGCGACCTCTCGGCTGGCAGGATCTACATCGTTGCCACCCTGATCGCCCTCGTAACTGGCGTGGTCCCCTGGCGGCACCGCGAGACGAAGGCCGCCCGTCCGTTGAGCGTTGCCGGGTTTTCGGCGGCCGTCTGGTCGTTCGGACTGTTCCCGTCGACGCTCCCGTGGGAGACGGTCGCCCTTGCCGGGATTCGGGTGCTGTATGTCGGGGTCGCTGTCGGGCTCCCTGCGGTAGTCGTCTTCGCGCTCGAATACGCCGGCCGCGAGGGGTACGTGACGCCGAAACGCTGAAACTGCTGGCGATCCACCAGACCTTGCTCGTGGTGTTCGTCTTCCTCAATCCCGGCGACCTCTTTTTTATCGGCCTCGATCCGGCCGCGCCGCTGGGTGTCGACCAGCAGTGGGGGCCGGCCTTCTGGCTCCACTCGGCGTACGCCTATCTTCTCGTTTTGATCACCTCGCTGCTCGTCGTCGACCTGCTGGTCCGGACGAACCGCGCGCTCTACCGGGGGGCGCGCGCTTCGAAATCGGCGACATCAGCAAACAGTGGTCGGCGGCCGACTGAGTCGGCTGGCCTCGTCCGACTCCGACAGCACCGGACGCGCCATGACTGTCACGTCCTCAAGACACACGTACCCGGAGAGTCACGTCTCCGTATGTATCTCGCCGAGGAAGCGTGGCCGGATCTCGAAAGCTATTTGACCGAGGAATCGCTCGCGATCGTCCCGCTGGGGTCGACTGAACAGCACGGACCCCATCTCCCCGAAGGCACCGACCACATCATTGCCGAGGGGTTCGCCAGCGCCGCCGCCGAGCGAACAGGATACCTCCGGACGCCGACGATCAACATCGGTGTCAGCCCACACCACCGCCAGTTCCACGGCACGATGTGGGTCGAGCCGCCGGTGTTCCGCGACTACGTCGAATCGTTCACCCGGAACCTCGCGTATCATGGGATCGACCGCGTGATCTTCGTCAACGCCCACGGCGGCAACGTCCAGCATCTCCGTGAGGTCGGCCGACGGCTCCGCGACGACGGGACGATCTACGCGATCGAGTGGATGTGGAACGAGAGTATTCCCGATCTGGTCGACGAGGCCTTCGCCCAGAACGGGCCCCACGGCGGGCCGAAGGAAACGGCGCTGATCCAGCATCTCCGGCCCGAGCTAGTCCACGAGGATCGACTGGCCGAGGCACGTGACGGTGGGCTGACGAGCTTCGATGAGGCGACCATGCGGCAGCACGGAGCCCGAACCTTTTACGACGCCATCGACAACGCGGAAAACGGCGTCCTCGGCGACCAGACCGACGCGACCGCCGCAAAAGGCAAACAGCTGTTCGAGGCGGCCAGCGACCAACTGGTCGACCTCTCGGAGTGGCTAGCCGCCCAACCGTTTGCGGATCTCATGCCGAAAGACCACGTCTGACCCGTCGCTGATTCGAGCTGAGACGTGAGTTTCACATCCAGAAACTGGGCGGTCCGATTTAACACTCATCCTGCAGTCGGTGTCGACAGACACAATGTATCGACACCGACAGACGAGCGATCGAACGGGCGACCGATCAGGACGGGCCGCGAAAGCCAGCCAAGCGGTGAGCAACTGATGCACACCCTCTCGACGCGCCCCGATCCGACCGAGGAGGCGGCATCCGAGCCACGGACGATTCAGTTCGGTACCGACGGTTTCGACGACGTGCTCGACGCGCTGGGCTCGGAGACCGCCCGATCGATCCTCCGAAGCGTCCAAACCGAACCGCTGACGGCCTCGGAGATCGCCGACTGCGTCGACACCTCGATCCAAAACGCCAGCTATCACCTCCAGACGCTCACCGATGTGGGTCTGGTGCGCGTGGTCGACACCGTCTACTCCGAGAAGGGCTGTGAGATGAACCTTTACTACGCCGTCGACACCGCGCTGCTGCTCGAAACCGCACGACCGGAGGCGTACGTCGATGAATAGTAAAAAGCTCGCCGCGGCCGCCCTGAGCGCGCTGCTACTGGTCGCAGTCGTGCGACGGTGGCGGGAGTGATATATAAACGACTCACACCGGGCAGAACCTTCGATCCGTCCGAGCCGATGGCTGCGTCGAGTAATCCCGGGCCGTTGCCTCTCGTTTTTAAATAGGCAGCCATGGGTGTTTCGGATCCAGAAACAGTGGCTGAGGGTCATAAGATCGACTGTTGTTAGGTCGACCATGGAGCAGCAGGTTTCGAGACGCCGCCTGCTGGCGACCTGTGCGGCGGGGGCGATAGACGGGCTGGCGGGCTGTGCGGACCCCGATGTCGCCATGTTCGTCGAACAGGTGTCGACCGACCGCGCGATCGCCGAGCGGGCACCGAGCCAGCCCGGAGTCCGGCGGGGAGTACGCGTCGCTACGAGTGGTTCGATTGGCGTGCGGTCACTGTAATCGTCCCCGATTCGAGAGTTACTTCGAGGTAGTCCCGAACGAGGAAGAACTCCTTGCAGTGGTTGCCGTCGGGATCGATACGGAGTTCGCTTCGCACCACCTCCGCGTTTTCGAGCCGGTTGAGCCGCCGGTACACCGTTGGTCGAGAAAACTCACAGCGCTCGCTGAGCTCCCGGCCCCGATAGGACCCCTCGCTGAGTACCCCGAGGATGCGTCGAGCGTACTCGTCGTTGAGCAGCCTGAGTAGGTCCGGCGGCTCGCCGCGCGTCCGGGCGACGACCGGCTCGCCGGTCGGCTCGGATCGCGGCTCGGGCGGCTGGGCGACTGCGTCGTCGTGGCTCGTTAACATCGTATCTCGATGTACGCCCCCATACCCCCTGTTCCCGCGGTCATTGTAGACTGATAGCGCCCAAGCATCGAGGCTATCTATACTGACAGCGGCGACGACGTGGCTTGAAACGGCCACTCAGAGCCGCTGTGGGACCGACCCGGCCAGCGGGTTGGGCTGGCCATCGTGAACGTGACCGAACGCGAGCCGTCGACGGGCCATGAGGTGACAGAGCGGCGGTGATCGGTCAGCAAGGCAGGTCTCGGCCGCTTCGCCGACAGCCACGGCGAGCGCACGTTCCCGACGCCGTCGGCGGCGCTCGTAGTCGGCGAGTGCCGCCCCAACGCTGTCGGGACCGTAGGCCAGCGCGTCGGCAAGCACCCAGCCGTCTTCGATTCCGAGGGAAGCGGCCAATGGATCGCCGGGAACCGAGCCACGGGCTGCCGACCCGACGCGGACGATCCCGTTGTCGGCGGTCGCCGTCGGTGCCTGCAGTCGACTCCGGCTGTACCGGAGGTCCCGCTGGTCGAGCGCCGCAAACGGCGCACTCGACTGGTCGGCTGCGGTGGCGATGAACTCGAAGAGCCGACCGAACTGTCGTTCGAGTTCGTCGATCGACAGCGCGGCCGCGGAGTCGGCGTCAGCCGTCGAGACGAGACGAACGTGAAAGCCCTCGGAGACGGGAACGAGCAGTGCGGCACGGCGGTCGGCCCATGCCTCTGTGGCTCTAGGGGGTATCGGAAGCGCGGCTGGCCTCCTGAAGCGCCAGCTGTGGATGGCTGTCGAGGCCTCGGGCCGTCCCGAACGCAGCGACCGAGTGGTCGTCACCACCGCATCGAACGGTTCGGTCACCGCATCCTCAAACGTCGCACACACGCCGCCGTCGGTTGGTTCGACGGCGGTCACTGATCGGTCGGTCACGCGAATACTTTTAAGAACGTACTGGTCGATCAGCTCGCCGAGCCGCGCGTCGTCGACTGCGAGCAGCGAGGGCCGACGGTCGCTGTTGGTCGTCCACAATCGATCGGTCGTGAGACAGTGACGGCCCTTGATAGGAGTCCCGAACTGTTCGACCGGCCGCCGGAGGCCGATCCGTTCGAGCAACACTAACCCCGGCCGCCACAGCACTGTCCCGCCCGTGGTTGTCGTTTCCTCGCGGGTCGATGCCACCACCGGATCCAGCCCTGCCTGATCCAGAAAGCCAGCGGTCGCCACAGCGGAGAGGCCGCTTCCCACGACCAACACCGACCGCGGTCGTCCGAGCGGCGACTGTGACATGGGTCGACCGACGAGGGGCCACTCCCTAAAGCGGGAGCGGCTGTTTCTGACTCAGAAATTTCTCACCCGGCAAAAAGTGTCCCAAAAGCGACAGATCGACCGTGCTGTCGGTCCGTATCAATATGTATAGCCATCTTTCACGGGAAATGGTAATCTGTGTTTCCAGTAGCTTTGGGTGAGACACCGTTCTGTTCCTATCTGATGACGGCTCAGCCACTCCCCACAACGGACGCCCCGTCGAAGACGGAGTCGACGCCCGAAACGGATTCACACCCCGAGTCGGCCGAACGCAGTGCGTCCACGACAGCGGGGGTCGACGAGCTGCTCGGGCTGCTCAGCGACGAGTACGCCTGTCGCATCCTGTGTGCACTAGACGACGAGCCGCAGTCGGCCGACGATATCCTCACGCAGTGTGAGATGTCCCGCCCGACGGTGTACCGTCGGCTGGAGCAGCTAACCGACGCAGGGATCGTCGAAGCCCAATCCGCCTCCGCAGCCGATGGCCACCACAAACAGGAGTTCCGCTGCAGTCTCGGGGGGCTGTCGGTTCGGATTCGGGAGGACGGCGTCGACGGGACCGTCCACTCCACCCACACCCACTAGTTCTTGGCGCGGCCGTCATCACTACTCCCAAACTCACTCCCCAAACCCACTCCCCAAACCCACTCCCCAAACTCACTCCCCAAACTCACTCCCCAAACCCACTCCCCAAACCCACTCCCCGAACTCACTTCCCAAACCCACTTCCCAAACTCACCTCCCATATTCTCCCTTTGTTCAGTTGTCTCGAACCGATGCCAGATTTCCCGAACCCCTACTCGGCGTCGAAAAAGAAGTCGAATACCTTGCGTTCGCCAAGCCGGATGTGTTTGTTGACGGTGGGTTGGGTGATTCCGAGGCTGTCGGCGACCTCCTCGCCGCTGTTCTCCCGCGGCCACTCGAAGTAGCCCATCGCGTGGGCCGTCTCGATGGCCTCGCACTGTCTGTCGGTCAGCCGTTGTTCGATCCGGCTTCGGGCATCACTCGGCGTCGACGCCGTCTCCCGGTGTTGGCGTTTGGCGGTGAGCTCCAGGGCCGGGAACGCCGCCTGGAGGCGGTCGACGATCGTCCGCACATCAGCCTCCTGGGGGAGTTCGACAAGCAGGGTGAGGCCGGTGGGTGTCGCCCGGCCACGCCGGAGCACGCCACCGTACTCCGAGATCAGCGAGCCGAACCACGACGACCCCTGGCGCTCGACGACGAGTTCGCCCTCCTGACGTGAGACCACCGTGACGGATCCAGGAAGGGTCTCGGCGGCGTCTGTCTCGACCGTTTCGGGAAGTTCGCCGCGAAGACTGTAGTAGACGCTGACCGAGCCGTCCTGTCGGCGCACCGTCCGTTCGTGGCGCACCTGACAGCCCGTCTCGCGGGCCAACCGGGCGACAGGCAGGCTCATCTCCCGGCCCTCGAAGGCCAGTTCGACTGTGTCGTCGGATTCGAGGGCCCGCCGCCGCTCGATGGCGGTGATCGCGTAGCCGATCGACCGGCTGAGCTGGGCCAGCACCTCCCGCTCGCGCTGGCCGAATGCGCCGGGATCGTCGGCGAGGATCGTCACCACGCCGTAGGTGATTCCGCTGTAGGCCAGCGGCACTGCACACACCGCACCGACACTGTTTTTGAGCAGCAGCTGCCGCCAGTCGCTCCGTCGACCGCTTCCGATGAGATCCGAGACCACCTTCACCTCGCCGGTCTGCCACGCCTCGACGGCGGGATGGGGATCGGTGTCGTCAGCACTGCTGGCGAGAGCTTGCTCGACGTGATCGCGGTCGATCCCGGCGACCGCCCGCGGCGTCAGCCGGTCGGTGCCGACCTCGGCGGCGGCGATCCACGCCCCCGAGACGGGTTCGACGTCGACCAGTTCCGTACAGACCGCCTCCTGAATCCCCTCGCGTGAGGAGGTCGTCGTGATGGCGGCCTCGACGCGCTGGGTGAGCTCGGCGACCGCATCAAGGCGCTGGGCACGTTCGGTCTGGGCTTCCAGCTCCTCCCGTCGGGATTCGAGCTGTCGCTCGCCCCGGAGGCGGTTGAGGGCGGCTTCGAGGGTCGCTGCGAGGATGCTCGCGGCGTCAGTGTCGAACGTCTCACCGGATCGCCAGACGGCCAACACGCCGTTGCCGCCCAGCGGGAACACCAGCAGCTCCTCGGAGGGACCGACTGCGAGGGATGGCTCGTCGTCGATCTCCACCTGTGCCATCCCCTCGCCGATGAACACCTCCCAAATCTGCTCGTGGTCAGCGCTGAGCGGCGGCAGCTCTGCCGGTGGGGGCACCTCAGGGCCGGTCGCCCGGGGGGCGAGGGTGGCGGTTTCGGCGTCGTAGTGGTAGACCGCCGTCGCCGGAAGCTCGAAAACCGAGGCGGCGGCCTCGACAGCCAGCCGACTGGCCTCGTCGACGGTGTCGGCGGTCGTCAGCTCGGCGGTCGCGTCGTGGAACGATTCGAGGGTTCGGTGGCGATTCTTTCGGTCAGTAATATCGCGGCTCACGATGACCATCCGCCGCGGCCTCTCGGCCCAGTCTGTCAGGTAGAAATCCGAATGCACCCACCGAACCTCGCCGTCCGGGCGCTGGATGCGGTACTCGATGCTGTAGCTGGCGGCCGGATCGTCGGCTTCGACCTCCGCTATGAGATGCCGGATGAACGCGACGTACTCGTCGTAATCCTCGGGGTGGACCGTGCCGAAAAAGCCCTCCTCGTGGCGTTCGTGGAGGGCTTCGAGCGACTGGCCCCAGATCTCCTCGTAGCCCGAACTCACGAAGTCCGGCTCGGCGTCGGTCGCGTCCAGATCCGCCACTGGCGCGAGATAGATCGCCTCGTCGATCCGGTCGACGATCGCCTGCAGGCGGCGCTCGCTTTCTCGGACCTCCCGAGCGCGCGTGAGTCGACTGAGCGCGGTCTCGGTCTGCTCGGCCAGCGTGGCGGCGACGTCGACGATCACGTCGTCGTACTCGTGGTCCTGATGGCCGACCGCGAGCAGCCCGTGCTCCCCGAGTGGCAACAGCAGTCCCTCCAGAGTGGGGTCTGCACCGTGATCCGCCGGGGAATAGTGGCTTATCTCGTCGGCCTCGAAGCGGTCATAGACCTCACAGTCCGACGGGATCGACGCCCAGAACCCCCGCTCGTGGGCAGCGTCGGTCGCCGCAACCGGATCGAGGCGAGCGGCTTCGTCGTCGTGGAGCCAGCAGATCGTCACCGGGAGGTCGAGCGCCTCACGAGCGGCCCCGACCGCAATATCGGCCACTGCCTCGCGGCTGTTGGCCCGCTGCATCCGCCCGGTAGCCTCCTGTAGCGTCTCGACGGCCGCTTCGTGGCGGCGGCGCTCGGTCACGTCGGTATACCAGACGTAGGCGTCGGTCGTTCCTGGATCGTCGTTGAACTGGATCACCCGAAAGACGAACTGCCGGAGGCCATTGGCTGTCCGCCGGGGACCTTCACCCTCGATGGTTTCGCCCGCCGCGGCCTGCTTGCAGATCCGATCGTTGGCCTCGCGTTCGCTTTCGGGGACTACGGCCTCGTCGACCGTCGAGCCGCACACCGTCTCGGCGTCGAAGCCGAAGACGTTCTCAAAGGCGGGGTTGACCTCACGGATGATCGGCTCGGCGTCGCCGGGCTCTGCCCGGCCGCCCGAGGAACTGTGTTCCTCTCTGTCAACGAATTCGAGGCCAACGACGGGGTCGGGGTTGTTCTCGAACAGCACCGACCGCTGGTCGCGCTCGCGTTCGAGGGCCCGCTCGCGTTCCTTCCGGTCGGTGATGTCGGTATACCAGACGTAGGCGCGGCTGTCGTCGCCGGTCTCGTAGGGCAACACCCGCAGCAAGAAATCCTTGCGGCCGTCGGCTGTCTGCCGTCTGACCTCGGTTTCGAGGGGATCTCCGGAGAGTGCCCGATCCTGAAGCTGCCGGTGTCGCTCCCGGTGGTCCTGGGGGACGACCACCGCCGACAGCGGGCGGTCGACGGCCGTCGCTTCGTCGAAGCCGAAGACCTCCTCGAAGGCGGTGTTGACCTCCGTGATGAGTGGCTGGTCGTCTCCGCGGGCGACCGTAACGATGGGGTCCGGCGAGTTCTCGAACAGCACCGACCGCCGGTCGCGGGCGGCCTCCAGCCGCTGCTGTCGGGCGCGGCGATCGGTAATATCCCGGACGCTCGCCACCACACAGTCGGTGTCGTCGACCGCCGTCCGGTCCAGATGGACTTCCACCGGAAACGTCTCGCCGCCTTTCGTTTCACCGCGCCACTCGAAGAGCTGTGAGCCCTCTTCTGCGGTGCGTCTGATCCGCTCTTTGGCCTGTTCGTAGGAGTACTCGTCCCCGGTAGCGACGACACAGTCGACCGTCCGGCCGAGCAGTTCCTCGCGGTTGTAGCCGGTCAGCTCACAGAACCGGCT
>Ga0102942_1000965_pt1 | contig 11045 bp, 11 predicted proteins | sample SalPon2_C_H2O_MG_FD_78171 | JGI IMG/M metagenome (GOLD analysis project Ga0102942, IMG submission 78171) | Salt pond water microbial communities from South San Francisco under conditions of wetland restoration - Salt Pond MetaG R2_C_H2O_MG | ecosystem: Environmental > Aquatic > Non-marine Saline... | reverse complement strand
GGGAGCGAAAACGCGCCGGGTCCGTTCCGGACGAGACTGCCGCAGAGCCAGTCGGGGAGGCCGCCGGTCACGGAAATCGATGCTGCTGTCTCGTCGTGTAGCGAGTGGAACCCGGGATGGGAAGCCATACCGTTGCAATGGGTGGCAACGGCTAAGACCTGACGCCCCTGAGCCGGGTATCAGTCCTGCGTCGAGTACGCGTTCCCGCTGACGACGACGCAGTCGTCCCGCGGCCCGCATACACGGTACGTCGAAGAATCAGCGCGGCGACGGCGGAGCGACCGAAGCACGTCGGCTTTCACCCACGCGAAGCCGACCACGATGACGGCGAAGCCGGCGACAGTCACCGGGCTGAGTGTCTCACCGAGCAGGAGCCAGCCGCTGACAGCCGTCACTGCCGGGACCACGTATGAGACCAGGCTGGTCTCAGCGGCCCCGACTGTGCTGATAAGGCGGAAGTAGAGGAGGAACCCGGCCGCGCTGGCGACGATGCCGAGGTACGCGATTGCCGCGAGCTGTTCGAGCCCGACTGTAACGGTTCCGAGCCGTTCCGAGGGCAGCCCCGCGCTGACGGCGTGCAGGATGCCCGCCCCGAGCAGGGTCATCCAGGCCTGGAGGCTCACGAGCGGGAGCGAACTGGTGTAGCGTTCAGTCAGGACTGCACCGGCGGCGAAGGCGACAGCCGAACTGATGAGCAGTGCGACGCCAAGCAGTCGGCCGCCGACCGCTCCCGGCGTGGGGTTCGCGATGATAACCACGCCGATGAACCCACAGACGGTGCCGATGAGTTCGTGCGGTCGAGCCCTGTAGCTCGGGATCAGCGTCGATGCGAACGCCGGCGTCACCACCGGCGTGAGACTGAGCAGGATCGCGCCGAAGGAACTCGGGACGTACTGCTGGCCGAGAAACAGGAGCGCGAAGTGTGCGCCGATGAGGACGGTACCGCCGATGAGAATCAGCGACCAGTCATCGCGGGTCTGTGGGCGCAGTGCCCGGCCCCGCCAGAGGGCATAGCCAAGCAGGACGACTGCAGCGAGATCATGTCGAACAGCTGCCAGCAGTACCGGCGGGACGCTTTCGAGACCGGTCTTGATCGCCACGAAGGAAAGTCCCCAGATGAGTGCGAGCGCAGCAAACAGCAAGCCAATATATCGTGTCGAGCGTGTCATTCCAGTAGAGAACAATTGTATGTGCTGGAGGGGTATGAAGCTTCTATCGCCACTGTGACGCACACACACGGCCGCTACTGTCGAATCTACCGTTCAGAAATTTCGACAGACAGTGTGTGTCCACAGTACTATCGGAGCCAGTTGTACCGAGACGTATTGTTCTACTCGGGTACGCAACACGGAGTTCTCATTCGGTCACCGAGCAGTCTTTCAGTTCGCTGTCAGTAGTGTCAAAAACGAGGGCGATACCCACGTCGGCAACCCCGGGCGGATGCTCCGGGTCGGCACCCAAGTGGATGGCCCTGGTCAGGTCGACATCGTGTCGAAATGCCAGCCGGGGTCGGTTCCGGTTTCGTCGATGTGCTCGGACCGGCACGCCGGACAGCAGTCGGGGACAGCGGTTTCGGACCGAGGAACGTACACCGCGCCGTCACACTCCACACAGGCGTCCGCGACGACGGTCACGCAGTCCGCACAGAGATTGAAGTCGTCGACTGTGAGGTCTCGCAGGGGTTCGAGTTGTTTGTCCAAGAGGTACTCGTCGATAGCCGCCTGACAGTTTTGGCACAGTTGCATAGCGATCCAATTTGACGCATGATACCGTGACACAAATAGTTGCTGCCCGGTTATCGATCCTGAAGTTACCGGCGGGTGGCGATCCGACGACAGAACCGGCGGAAAGTGCCAAATATCGGTGCGGGCTACGGCGCACGGAACACGCGAATCGTGTCCCGAGACGTTGGTTCTCGAATGAGCTGCGCGAACCCGAGCTCTGAGAACACTTGTTTCCAGTTGCGGTGATACAGCGGGAAGTCGTCGTCGACGTAGCTCACGGCAGTGTCTTCGCGTCCACGTTCGGGGCTGTTGCCTTCGTTTTCAGCGATTACGAGGAGGTTCCCTGCGACGCGAGCGATCTCCTCGAACACCCACGCGTCGTCCGGGTGGATGTGCTGGAGCGTTTCGACCGAGTAGACCACGTCGAAGGCGTCGTCCTCGAACTCGGTCACGATGTCCTCAAGCGCTCCGGTGTGGAACGTCCCCGAATCCGCGAGCCGAGGGTAGTGTTCGGCCATCACGTCGAAGGACTCGTCGTTGATGTCGATGCCAGTGAGGTTCCCGTAGCCGTTGGTCTGTAAGTGTGCGAGATGGCGGCCCGAACCACACCCCAGTTCGATGATCCGAGCGTCGTCGTGGACGTAGTGGTCGAGCACGTTGCCCAGCGTCTCGCTCACCTCGTTCGGCCCGAGTTCAGCGTAGTACGCCGGCGAGAACTTCCCGGAGCGGGAGGCCCAGTCGTCGCGAACGTCGTCCGGGTCCATACCCACCGTACACCGTTGCGGAATAAATGTACCACGAAGTGCGTGTCAGACGATCCGTGGATGCAGTCGAGAAGTCACGACACACGGTTCTGCAATTGGCCCTCCTGCCAAACGGACAGCGGATGAAACTGCCAGTGTCGTGGCCTACGACTCGTGCTGGAGCAACCGGTCAGCCCGCGTTTCAAGCTCCGTCTCGTCGATCTCGCCCGACGCGTACTGCTGTTTGAGGGTCTCCAGCGAATCCGGTTCAGCGGTCGCCTCGCGCTGTAACTGCACGTACAGCAGGACACCGATCGCCACAACAGCGATGATGAACGCCGCGAGCAGCAGCCACCAGCCGCCCGGGGCCATGCCCATGCCCGTCGCCCCACCGTGGGGTCCCATCGGTCCGTGCTGGAGTAGCGTAGTTGTTGGCGGTCGCATCTGGTACACCTCTGTTTGTATCTACGGGGTTCAAGCCATAATTGCGTGCGCTAGTTCCCGCAGACTGAGAACACAGAGCGGGCCGAACAGCGGTGAATGTGGCGCTGAGAGGGGGCTGTAGCCGGTGATGTCCGTGGGTCGCGACACCGACTCACCCGACTTGGAACTCACGTCCGTGCCAGTCGTCGATTCGAAGTTCGTACGGCGTCGTCGTCGATGCGTCGTCCCAACTGACCGGATTAGGGGCGAACTGCGTGTTGCTCGCCAACGAGGCAAGGGCCGGCTCTACCTCGTCGTAGGTCGCCTCTACCAGCACACCCGTAACCACGACGCTTCGCCAGACCGACTCGGGTTCGGTCTCCTCGTACACGGTGAACCCGACGGTGGCGTCAGCCGTCAGATAACGGTGTTTCCGGCTCTCGTCGCGCTCTGAAAGGTGAAACGCCAGGCTATCGGTCGCCGGATCGTAGCCGAAGGCGACCGGGAGCGGATACGGGGTCGCCCCTGTTGGACCGGACAGTGCCAGCACGCCGATTCCGTTGTCAGTGAGGACGTCGACAACCGTTTCGTCACGTAGTTCTCGCATCCCGACTGCGATGTTAACTGGAAACTACTTGGGATGCAGACTGCATTTTCACTCGGTGGGAACGTGAGAGTTGCTTTTCAAATAATGGGTAACAGAACAGGTATGGGCACAGGTTCGGCGGGAGGGTTCGCTGAATGGGACGAAGAACGGTACAGCACGGATATCGAACGGTTCGACGAGCAGCACAAGCGCCTGTTCGGACTGCTGAACGACCTCCACACGGCGATGAACGAGGGCCACTCCGAGGCGGAAGTCGGTGACATTCTCCGCGAACTTGAACGCTACACGGAGTATCACTTCGGTGACGAGGAAGAGTTCATGCAGAACTGTGGCTACGCCATGGACTGCAGCGACTGTTTCTACAACCACCGCGAAATGCACGAGGAGTTCGCCGGGAAAGTGCGGGAGCTCCGCGAGAAACACGAGAACGGGGAGTACGTCACGATGGAGGTCCTGACAGTCGCCCGGGACTGGCTCGATGCGCACATCGCCGGCGACGACGTAGACCAGAACTACGCCGACTACTTCCAGAGCGAGGTCAGCGACGAGTATGAGTACGAACCCGGACAGCTGTATCAGGACCGAACGACGTCGGAAGACCCGGTGCCGGTTGACCGCCAGCCCCAAGATGCCGGCGTGCGCCTCGACAGCGATATCTACGACGGGGGCTCGCTTTCGGTCCCGGAGGGGTCAGTAGCGGCCTGGTTCGAAGAGATCGCTACAGACCACGGGGACCGAACCGCGGCACTCGTCCGGGACGACGGCGAGTTCGTCGAGCGGAGTTTCGAGGAGATGGCCGAGCGGGCGAAGGCGGTCGCGGGCGGACTCCTCTCGACGGAACTGCGTCCCGGGGACCGACTGGCCATCAGAGCGCAGTCCCAGTACGAGTGGTCCGTGCTCGACCTGGCCTGTCACTTCGCCGGGCTCGTCCCGGTCGCGCTCTACCCGTCCGCGAGCGACGACCGAGCAGCCCAGGTTATCGAACGGACCGGCGCGACTGGACTCGTGGCCGCGGGAGACGTGGCCGAAGACCTCGCCATGGCCGTCGAAACCGTGCTCGATTTCGAGGCGCTACCGACTGCTGAGGCGAGAGTGCTCCCCGGCCTGCAGACTGACGGTGACGAGGTTGCGACAGTCGCGTTCGACGTGGCAGCCCCTGCCGAGAAGGCCGGCTGCGCGCTGACACACCGAAATCTGCTGGCGGCAGCAGAGAGTCTCCGCGAAGAACTCCCCGCCGGTCCCGGCGCGACCGGGACGTGTTCGCTCCCGCTGGCACACATCTATCAGCGCGTCTCGACGTACTACCTCTGGGCGACCGGGAGCGCCGTCGCCTACCTCGGTTCCGAGGAGTTCGTCGACCAGCTCGCGGCCGTCGAACCCGACGTGCTCGTCGGCGTCCCGAAGATGTACCAGCAGCTCTACGGGACGGTACAGGACCGTCTCGGCGACATGGGCTGGATGAAGCGGAAGGTCGGCGGCCGAGTTGCATCCTACGGACAGGGTATCGTCAAGGGGCGGGGACCGCCGCTGAAGTACAGGGCCGCGAATCGGCTCGTGTACAAGCCGCTGCGACGGGAGATGGGGCTGTCAAATCTCACCTACGCCCTCTCCGGGACCGGCCGGCTGGACGATCATCTGCTGTACTTCTTCCGGGGGCTGGGCGTTCCGGTATGCGAACTATACGGCTCCGTTGGAACAACCGGTGTCGGCGCACTGAAGCCGGCTGGGTCCTTCGCCGAGGGGTCAGTCGGCAACCCGATGCCGGGCGTGGAAATCGCTGTCTCCGAAAGCAGGGAGATACTGGTCCGTGGCCCGACTGTCCTCGGTGGGTTCCTCGACGGCGACCGGACTGGCGCACAAACGCTCCGGGACGACTGGTACCACACCGGCGACGTCGGTGAAGTGGGGCCGGACGGCCAACTGTCTCTCACCGAGTGAGCCGGACGGATGAGCGGTGAACAGCCCTGTTTGCCCTGTAGTCGAACGAGGTCGTGGTTCGAGCCGGGTCAGACGAGCCGAGAGCCGAATGCGACAAGCGGCACGAGAACGAGTAGGTACGCAGCCGCCGAAATCGCCCAGTCGCGTCGGATATCCGCTATTCGAGCCGACGGTAGTCGGGACCGCGGGAGCACGACAAGGGCGAAGAAGCCGACCATCAACGCGTACAGGACGGCGGCGGCGACCGCTGTTGCCAGTAGCGACTGCCCGCCCACGAGCCCTTCGCTGGTGAGAAGCATCCAGACGAACAGCGGGCCAGTCAGCCAGCCAGCGACGTAATGGACGACGTTCGCGAGGCGTCCCGGAGCGTCGTCCGGGACGCTGTCTGTTAACACACCGGAGGCAATGAACGGCGGTGTTTCGCCCTCCGGCAGTCTGGCCATCACCAGGTCCATCGCAATCGTCGCGACGACACCGGCGGCCACACCGACAACAAACCGGAGTGACACCGTAAGCGTCGTAACGAGAACTACCGACTCCATATGTCACCGGCAGGACTGGGCCGTATTTTGTCTGGCGGTTCGGGCCGACAGTGATACCGATTTGTTGGGTGCGAAAGCCTGTGAGGCCGTACACCGTAGTGACCCCATGCGCACACAGGATGCGGGACACCGAGCGGCAGCGGTCGCCGCCATCGCTGACCGGGATTACCGTCGCGCTGGTGACGAGTACACGCGGGCCGGGTGGCGTGTTCTTTCAGACCCGCGAGAGGGCATCGAGCCGTTCAGTGCCGACGAGAAGGGATGGGTCGGTGACGGCCTCCAGTACCTCGCGACGAGTGCGGTCTGCTACCGCGTCGCCGGAGTGGACACGCGCGCCACCCGCCGCGGCGTCGAGGGCGTCGCCGTGGCCAAGGACTTGACCAACGGGCTCGAACACCCCGTTCAGCACGCCTGCCTGAAGGAGTTCGTCGGAGACTTCCGAACAGTCGCAGGACTCGACGGTGTCGAGGCGGCGTACCGCGAAGCGGAATCGGCCTACAAGGACGCTGGAAGTGCTGTTGACAACCCGCAAGCGTGGGGGACGACGCCGCTGTTCGAGGCCGCTGCGACCCTCATCCAGCAAGTCGCCCGTGGCCCCGCTAACGGCGAAATCGCTCTTCCCTGGGAAGACCTCCACGGGACGGACCCAGACAACCCCGGCAGGTTTCTCGCACAGCGCGCCGTCGTCAAACGGCAGCGGTTCCCCAGCCTCGTCCAGCAAGTGATTACCGACGGATTCCTTGCCGCCCCTCGCGGGACGACGGAATACGACACCGACCACCACCGCTGTCCGCACTGTGGCTCGACAGATGTGAACTGGGTCGCAGAGAGTGTCGTCTGTCTACGGTGTTCCCGTCCGACAGCCGAGACGAACTAATACGCAGCATCTGTTTTCAAAGTAGCGAAGGATATCGATATTACGTATCCATATTTCGGCGTTCTAATATCTGATATCCGCTATAGAGATCTATATTCGGTTTTCTTGGTTACTTTACCGGTAACATCCCTATCATAGACAGAGGGAGGTTTACTCAGCCCAGTAAGAATCGAGGAGTAGAGAAAAAAGAGCTATACGGACGGGTCGCGCTGGTCACGTCGTCGGTTCGGTCGACTCGGGCAGTGACGCCGAGTCGGTGCGTTCCTCGATTAGCAGTCGCCGATTGACGATGTGATCGACGACAGTAGTGCTATCGAGAATTTCCGTTTCACCGTCGTGGGTATCCGGGTCACCGGTGTACCGCCGTATCTTGAACGAGTCCATCGCGTTCCGGTTCTCCGAGACCGGTTCGATAATGTCGAAGTACTCGCCGGTGGCGGTATTACGATAGGTTTCGCCCGTGGCAAAGCCGACGACAGGGACATCGACGGGCCATTCCCACGAGAACTGTCGGAGATACTGGTCGAACTGCCAGACGAGATTCGCCGGGTCGAGACTGTCGTCGAGCGCTCCCACGGCGACCGAGTCGAGTGTCCGGTCCCAGTAATCGACAACGCAGTCCTTGAGATCGTCTTGCAGACAGTCCTCGACCAGTTTCTGCTCGATAGGGTAGCCGATTTCGATGGCAACGATGGCGTGTCGGTCGAGATGGGTGAGACAGCGCTGGCATTCGACCTCGAACACGGACAAGCCGAGTGGGTTATCCGCAGTCAAGTGCGCCAGTTCGTTCCCGCAACTGGGGCACCAGAGAAACAACACTCCGTTGTCCGCACCGGATAACTCGCCGAGCACAGTCAGGTCATCAAACGCGGTGTCTGGATTGTTCGTCAGGGAACCGGATTCCGACTCCGGAACGGCCTCTGCGGCATCGTCAGCGTATCTGGCCAGCTTCCGGTCTTTCAGCAGCGACTTGATAACCGAATCGTGCGAGGAGTGCGACTCCGCATCACGTATCTCCTCTATCTGCTCTTTCGTCCAGTCACGTACGCGTATAGTTGCCATTTGTCACACATTCAAACCAGGCTACAAAAACATTTTCCATTTATAATGAAGGTTAACCTTGCGCACAACCGTCACGCAGAGATCAGTTAACGACTGGCAGCAGTGATTCGGCGCTTGATTTCGGCGTTCGAGACACGTATCTGGGTGGCTGCCAGCCGATGGGTGATGAGGTCGAGGAGGTCCAGTTCCGACAGTAGCCTCCGGGCGTGTGTCTGGCTCAAATCGAGACGCTGGGTCACCTCGTCCAGTGAGGTGGACTGGGTAACAGCCTGCGCGAGGTCGGCCACAGTCACGTCCTGAGAGATGCCGATTCCGTCAGCGACGAGATTGTCGTCGGTGTCCTGTGAGTCCGCCTCAGCGAGCAGGTCAGCGACAGATCTGGCCCCCAGTCCGTCCGCTTCTTCGGATTGGGTGTTGTCGCCCACCCCGTCCTCAGAAGGGTCCGACTCGACCGGGGAGCTGGCGTCGGTGTCGGTCTCGGAATCCGCCTGCACGTCGGTAAGGCTGAGTTCCCCTGCCTGTGGCGTCGTATCAGTCGGATCGTGGATATCGTACTCCACCATATATCGACGCACAGTTTCGGACGTCACGTCGGCGTCAAGTGCCTCGGTCATCTCCGGGAACGTATCGCAGGCCTCGTAGGCCGCCTGAAGCGCCTCGGGATCCTTGTATGCTGGCACGGAATCCGACTGCGAGAGAGTGTCTGCCAGTTCATTGGACGTGCCCCCCTGATCGTCTGCCGGTACTGGTATGTCAGTTCCGACGGGGACGGTAATCGTCACGTCAATCTCGATCCGTTTATCAGTCAAATCGAACTCCTCGGCGTCGACAGATACGTCGTCGTGTATCGATACGCCACCGAATACCGGCGTCGCAAGCGTCAGATCGGCACTGATTTCGTCGTTGTCCGCTGTCGTCTGTCCCTTGACGGAGACCGATTTGACCTCAGTGTCAGACGAATCCAGGCACTCGAGCACCTGCGTGAACGTCTCAAAGGCGTCACTAACTACCATATCACACTCACGCACACAGTTGCACTATTACATACGGGAACCGGAGATATTTGCGACAGCACGCTGTATAGCCAGATCTGGACCGTCAACCCCGCTGCAGTCGAAATACCGTGTGTACAGAATGTGCACACTAACGGTGAAATCGAAATATAGCCCGTCTATTTACACCCTTAGAGTGTTATCTATTCGCGGTCGGAAAGGGCGACTCTCCGCAACGCGTAGAAGAACTTAATATACACCCTAAGGATGTAAATTTGTGCCAGCCGACAGAGTGGCATTCACAGCCGGTAACGGAACTACAACCGTTTCCAGAGTTCGGCACTCGCATCGCCGACGGCGGTCATGTCTGAGTCATCGACTCCAGTGACGCCCGATGTCTGGTCGTACACAGGCTCCCCGTCGATAATCGTCCGAGTTACGTCCGCACTGCTCGCGGCGCTGACGACGTAGTAGGGAGCGCTTTCGTCTAGCACCGGGTTCGGCCCCAGATTCAGCGTGACGAGATCACCGCGTTTGCCGACCTCGATACTGCCGACGGCGTCGTCCATCCCCAGCACCGCCGCACTGCCGATCGTCGCCCATTCGAGGGCAGTCGCCACGTCGAAGCCGCTGGGATTGCGCTGCTTGAGCTTGTGGATACCGACAGCCGAGCGCATCGTTTCGAACATATCCGGATCCCACCCGTCGTCACCGAGTCCGATGGTCATCTCGTTGGCTTGCATCGTTTCGACGTCGGCAATTCCGACGGCGTTGTTGATGTTGGAGTAGGGATTGTGAGCGACACGGACATCGTTGTCAGCCAAGATTTCGATTTCGGACTCGGTCGAATGGACGCAGTGGGCGGCGATGACTTCGGCGTCGAAAAAGCCCATGTCTTCGAGCGCTGGCACCGGTCGTTTTCCGTACTCTGCGATAGACTCGTGAACGTCGACCAGCCCCTCCTCGAGGTGTATCTGGATCGGGCGGTCGTCTTCGATAGCCCGGTCGACACACTCCTCGACGATGCCTTCGGTGTTGGTAAACAGCGTGTGGAGACAGTGATGGCCGGAGACGGTGTCGTACTGGTCCTCGGTTTCATCGATGAACCGCTGATTTTCCGCGATGCCGTCCCTGGCCTGTGCCTCGGAGTTTCGGGCAGTCGTCTCGAAGGTAATCATCCCGCGGATCGGCGTCTGTGCGACGCCTTCGGCGACCGAATCGAGACCGCCCGGCAGCGTGTTCGGCCCGGAGTAGTTGTCACAGAACGTGGTGACGCCGCTCTGAAGCATCTCGGCGCAGGACCCCAGTGCGGACAGGCGAGCGTCACGCTCGGTAAACGCCTCGTCGACGTTCCACCAGATATCGACGAGCGCCTCGTAGAAGCTCTCGGGTTCGGCAGCGAGCGGCGCACCGCGAATCGGGAGCGCGTACATATGGGTGTGGCAGTTCACCAGTCCCGGGATGACGACTTCGTCAGTGGCATCGATCACGTCAGGAGCGGACGCGTAGCCGTCCTCGATAGCGACGATTTCACCGTCCTCGACAACGACGTGTACCTCCGACCGGACCGTACGCTCAGCGTCCATCGTGATGAGCGTCCCTGCGTTCAGTATCACAGGTTGGGCGATACCGCCAACCGACTAAAAGCTACTCCGCCTCAGAGCGGGCTTTGCGGCCGCTCTCTCACAAGCCGTGTGTGGGCCGTATGTGGCGTCTCACACACTAACTGTTTTCCTCGTTGGCTCTGGCCGTACTGGCATGACAGATGTTCACATCAAAGACGCACAGGTGGTGACGGTGTCGGGCGTCCAGCGCGGTGAGATTGCGATTTCCGACGGAACGATAGACGCCGCTGGTCCGGCGTCGTCAGTCCCGACTCCCGGCGACCCGGATACCGTCGTCGACGCGGACGGCATGGTCGCGCTCCCGGGCGCTATCGACGTACACACGCATATGCACGACGACGAGCTGTTTCCGGACGGGATCGACTTCGCGTCCCAGACCGCGAGTGCGGTCGCCGGCGGGGTGACGACGGTCATCGAGCTACCGACACAGACACCCGTCACGACTCCCGAAGCACTGCAGGAGAAAGCAGCGACGTGCTCGGCGCTCGCACACGTCGATTTCGGCCTCGTTG
>Ga0102942_1000962_pt1 | contig 11103 bp, 13 predicted proteins | sample SalPon2_C_H2O_MG_FD_78171 | JGI IMG/M metagenome (GOLD analysis project Ga0102942, IMG submission 78171) | Salt pond water microbial communities from South San Francisco under conditions of wetland restoration - Salt Pond MetaG R2_C_H2O_MG | ecosystem: Environmental > Aquatic > Non-marine Saline... | reverse complement strand
ATGGAGCGACTACCAAAACGCCCTACAAGACGCAGAAATATACCTACTAGACTCCATACCCAACGAATGGGAAGCAGGATATGAATCCCACCTAGAATCCATGAAAACAGCCATGATGATGCAAAGCTGGATACAAGAAATGGACGAAGAACGAATCATGAACGAATTTGGGACAGCACCAGGAGGAATAAGAGCCAAAATGCAAAACGCAGACTGGCTACTATACGGAGCCAAAGAATTAGTCAGGATGAAAGAGATGGAATCTGAAGAAATTGACAAAGACATAGAAAAACTAAGAGTCAGAATGGAACACGGAATCAAAGAAGAACTACTAGACCTAGTCCAATACGACCAGATTGGCCGAGTCAGAGCAAGAAAACTCAACGACCACGGCATTGAGACACAAAGCCAAATCAGAGAAGTAAACTTCGAGAAACTAAAAAAATTAATAGGTAAGAAAACAGCTAAGAAATTAAAGAAACAGGTTGGCCAAGAAAATATTTTCGACAGAGAAGATATTACAGATTGGTATGACTAAACAATTTCTATCTTTCTAAATCTATCCTATTCTCTATCTCATCAACTAATTCGGATGTCCCTGCGAAGAATGGTTCTCTCTGATGTAGTTCTTCCGCTTCAACTTCAAGAATAGATTTCTCAGTGTTAGAAGATTTTCCTCCAGCCATTTCTATTATGTAGGCAACCGGGTTGCATTCGAACATTAACCGGTATTTTCCATCGGCTGCATCAGTTCTATGAGGATAACCGAAAACGCCTCCGTGATGGATTACTTGGTTTATGTCGCCTACAAAAGCTCCGCCATACCTTAATTTCAAGTTTTCAGAAAATTCGCTTTCGAGTTCTCTAAATTCTTCTGTCCAGTTCTTGTTACCTCCAAAACCATAGACATTAGCTTCAGATACTTCAATATTGCTCGAGGCTATATGAACATCAACTGTATCTCCTTCAGACTCTTCAACAACATACTCATTTACCTGGCCGTCTTCAGCCCTCATAATAGTTATAAGAGGTCCGAAAACTACATAGAATGCTGAAACCAGGTTTTCTCCTTTACATGGGAGGTCTGTGTCGTAGATGCCTACGATTGTTCCTACTAAGTTGTTTGTGGGGATGTTGGATGATCCATCGAGAGGATCTATTGTTACAGAGAGCCCTTTACCACATTCAATTACTTTATGTTCTTCTTCGGAAGCAAATTGGCCTACACCTTCTATTGATGTGATTTTTTCTTTTAAGAACTCGTTGGCCCAGACATCAGCCTCCATTTGCTTTTCATCACTTGGATTCTCTTCTCCAACATATTCTCTACGGTGAAGAAGACCTGAAGAAATATGAGGTGCTACTTCAGCCACCGAATCAAAAATCTCATCAATTACTTTCTCTTCTTCAACCATTTTGAACAAATTCACCAGAATCTTCGTCTTTGAAAACTACTTCTTCAAGTTTATCCAAAAGTTTTTCTGGTTCTTCTCTCTGGAATATATTTCTTCCGACAGCTAATCCGTTTCCTCCTACTTCTATTGTATCTTTTACATCCTGGAGGAATTCCTTGTCGCTTCTTTTGCTTCCTCCGCTTATAACAGTTTTTAGGTCGCCAACCTGGCTCTCCAAGTATTTCCAATCCTCTTGACGACCAGTATACTTACATTTAACCATGTCAGCGCCAAGCTCTAATCCTAGGCGCGCTCCATAAGCCACAACCTCAGGATCCTTCTGACCACTGTAATCAGAATTCTCTTCAATTCCTTTACCACGCGGGTAACTCCACATCACCACAGGAACACCATACTTCCGAGCCTCTTCCTGAACTTGTCTAAAATCTTCCCACATTTTATCTTCATGGATGCTGCCCGCATAAATAGTATAACCTACAGCCTCAGCACCCAATTCCTCAACAGCATACTGTACACTGCATTGCTTAGGACTATAGTAGTCTTCTCTCTTCGCTAAAGCAGAATTACCGTTAATCTTAACCAGTAACGGTGCGCCGTTAGAAATACCTTTATCCTCCTCCCACTCACGGTAATACTCAGCATTACCCTTCTGCAAAGCAATAGCAGTCACAGCATCATGCCTACCAACCCTAAAAACATGTTCAGGGTTTGCACTCTCCGGCAAAGGTTCAAAATCAACAGGTCCATGCTCAGTACCATGATCATAAGCAAGGATAAGAGATTTTCCATTTCGTAATATCGAGGCTTCAGAGATATTCTTCATACCCTCCAATTATTGTCTAGAACTTAAAATTCCAGTGGAGAACATTTCACCAACTTGGAGGAATAGCTTTCTAGATAGAATTAAAGTATAAGGATTGCCGGCCACTCAGTAAATATGAAATCCAAAACGAAGTTGGAAGCTCCACATGAAGGCGGAAACATAGAGGAAATCTTCGCAGATTTAAGAGAAATAGATGTCAAAGTAGAAGGAAGAGGAAGAAAACTAATTTACGAAGGTAAACAACTGGAATTTACAATTACTGAAGATGAAGTAGAGTACAAATTGCCGAACGGCGTAAGTATGGAAGAAGATCTTGCCGCATTAACATATCTCCAGACAAAGATAAAGAAAGAACACAGATATCAACAAAGCTACGCAAGTTTACAGGAAGCAGATCCAGAAATCAACAAAAAATATGGTACAGGAGAAGCATAAACTATGAGCCTCAAAAAATCAGATTCACAACTCTCACAAGGAGAATCAGCACCAAGCTTTGAACTAGAAAAACCTAATGGAGAAGAAGTAAAACTCTCAGACTTGGACAACTACGACGGCGTACTGGTCGTTTTCATGTGTAATCATTGTCCTTATGTCAAAACACAAACCGAAGAGCTCAGAAAACTGACAGAAGACTTCTCAAGCATAGCAATAATCGGAATCAACCCAAACACCGAAACACATCCGGAAGATTCAATCGAAAAGATGAGCAACTTCATCGAAGAAAATGACCTAGATTCTCCACATTTCTACTACCTGACCGACCCTAATCAAGAAGTAGCTGAGGCCTACGGTGCCAAATGCACACCAGATCCATTCCTCCTAGACTGGAGACACAAGCTCTACTACCACGGAAGACTGAACGACAAGATGAGTCCAGAACAAGGAGTAAAAAACAGAGAAATGAAAGAAATAATCGAAAGTATGTTGAAGAGGAAGCAACCACCCGAAGAACAAAAACCAAGCCAAGGCTGCTCAATTAAATGGAAGAATTAAACGAGAAAAGTTTTTAAATTCAATAAAAAACATTTTATCGATATAAACAGAAGAAGCCATACAAAAAAATGAAATTAAAACATAAAGTCGAGGTTTTGGACAATAAGACACAGAAATTAATCTCAAATTATAGGAATCCTCTTTTAATTGAATTCTTCCAAGGAATAACCTCACTAGGATCCCCTCCGTTAGTAATATTGATGATTTCTGTTCTCTGGTCAGTAGGAGAAACTCCAACAGCACAAACACTGCTATTAGGATTTCTTATCAGTGGTACAATCGTAAGAATCATTAAAAAAACTACAAACAAAACTAGACCGGAAAACCATACAGGCACATTCTATTCAGAAAAATCATTTCCCTCAGGACATTCCACATCAGCCTTCATGACCGCCACCGTCCTAAACCACTTCTACAACAAACCATTAGCATTTTTCACTTTAGCAGCCACAGTAGCAACCTCAAGAATATACTTAGACGACCACTACCTCACCGATATAATAGCAGGAGCCGTAACAGGGTCAATTATAGGAACAAGCTTAATAATTAATATAATCTAGTTAGTTATAATAAAATTAGGAACAGTCAATCAGTATGAATATCTCAATATATCCGAAAGAGCATGAACTCAGGGAAGCCAAGCAGACAGTGGAAAAAGCATTGGAAGGAGCAAAATATGTTCTAGACAAGGAGGAAGACCTGAAAATTAACCTGGGCTACGCAAGTATAGAAGAGGTAGGCGAATTCGGAGTGTTCGGCTCCGCAGTAAGCCCAGAAGAATTAGAAATATTCTTCAACTCCCAAGTAGATGACTGGAAAGACAACTTAGAAGACTTAACAGCTGATTTATACGGTAGAACATGGTTCTATGAAAACTCAGAAGTAAACTTTGTCTGGCAACAAATCTTAGCCTCCATCACAGGACTAACAGTGATAGAAAAAATCTCTAAGGAAAGAAATTTTGAAATAAGTAATTTTAAGCAAGAATGGGCTGAGAAAAAAACAAGTATCTCCAAAGAAGTATCAGAAAAAGAAGAAAACCTTTCCTGGCAGTTAAAACTCGGAATAGGGCACAAACTACTTGAAGCACACGAGCTTAAGCATTTCCCTCATTTAAACCGCAGTGATGTTTTAGAAGCTGGAGACGCATTATTCAAATAATCGCTGATTTCTATTCAAACAATGAACTAGCAGATTACCTGGTTGACCAAGGCATAATAAGGTCTGAGAATGTTAAGGATACATTCCACAGCTCCGACAAAAAAAGAGTTCATACTCCACAAACATTCCTGTTAAGCTTACACCGATAAAGCAATTCCAATAGGCAGCCTAACAGTTTCAGCACCGCATATAGTGGCAAAAGTAACAGAAACACTTGAATAAAACGGCAACGAAACAGTACTGGAGATTGGAAGCAGATCAAGATACCAAGCAGCAATACTAGTAGAACTAGCGGAAAAAATAATCGGACTAGAAATAGAAAAGAGACTCACAAAAAATTCTAGAGAAAAACTACCTGAAAATATAGAAATTATACACAGAAACAGTTTCAAAACTGTAGACAAAATATTTGACAGTATACTATTTTCCTGTACAGCCAAAAACTTCGAAAAAGCACCCAAAAACACAACAGAAACCAGCATACCAGTCAAACCAACCATAGAAAACAACAGACAAATTTCAAAGAAAAGATGGCAAAACAACTGAGCACGGCAGCATCAAATATATAGAAATGCAAGATTAAAAGAATCCCAAGCTGTAAGAAATACTATGGCAACAGCATTCATAGGACGCTTTCAACCACTACACAATGGACACAAACATGTCATAGAGAACCATCAAAATGAAGAACTAATGATAGTCCTTGGAAGCGCTGGAAAAAGCCGGACAGACAATAACCCACTCAATGTAGAGGAAAGAAAGAACATTATCCACGAATGCTTCCCAAAAATAGAAATATACGCAGTAGAAGACAACGAAAGCGACAAAAAATGGATGAACGAAATAATAGAAAAAACAAGAGCCGACAAGATAGTTTCCGGCAACCAAAACGTCCTAAACATTTTCAAACAAATGTCAAACCTAGAAATCAAAGAAGCAGATATGCATGACCCAGAGATTTATTCAGCAACAGAAGTAAGGAGAAGAATCAACGGAGGCGAAGAATGGAGCTACCTAGTACCAGAATGCGCCAGAAAACAAATCAAAGACTTGATAGAAACCATAAAGAAATCAGGAACACAGTACGAATTCAAACCAGGCTGGAAAAAAGAAAACGCATATCATGGAACAGCAGATAAGTAACAGACACCCAATATTAACTCATGAGAACTTCAAGAATCCCGTCAATCAAACCAACCACCACAAAAACCATTTACATACACCTCAGCAGCTTTCCCACCCGCCAAACCATTAAACTCACCTGCTCTAACCGGAGCCTCCCTCTTACTCAATCCTTGAAAAATCAGACCCGCGACAATACCTGTTAGGACACACCCCCCTTCCTGTTCCTCCAAGTGTCATACCAGGATGACCACTCAAAACCCTCTCAACGCATTCTTTGGAATAAATCTTATCTGTAGAGTCAGAAACTAAGATAACCGCATTTTCTCTTTTCAACAAAGTTTTCTAAAGACCCAAATTTCTTTTCTACCAACTTTACTTCGCCTTTACAAGTTGTAATAAATGCATTAAAAATATTAATCTCTAACATGTGCTCGATAGCATCAGCACCAATTATCAAAGGATTTATCTTCCTTGCAATATCTTGAAGTATTAAATCTTTAGGATTACCAAGAACAGGTCCTAAGACTGCAGCATCGCACCTACCTTATCTTTTCAAGACAGTTTTTTACCCAAAAAAATACCTAAATATTTCGGCAAGATAGCCATCAACGAACAAATTTTCTGAACAACCTGCTACAAAACCCTTAACAAATCACGAGTCATAAGATAGTAAATAATACAAAGAAAAATACTCTATACATTCCTATGATTTACCGTCACATACATTACAATTATGGGCTTAAAGGCAGCACAGCCTTTTAATTTTAGATGAGATAATTAAGGTATGAGAAGAATAGAGGCTGATAGAAGCCACCGGAAAAAATTCAAGCAAATTATGGACGATATAGAAGGAGAGGAAGAACATGATCCTGATAAGATAAACGAAGCTATGAGAAATTTAGATAATCATGAAGGATGTGTCTTGAATAAGAACTCTGAATTTGTTGTTTTAAAAAAATTAGCAGGTAGTATAAGTAAGTATGTGACTTATGACTCCCAAAAACTGAATATTGCAGGAGAAAAAGCACCTCTAGGAAGTTACATAGTTGGAAGAACACCAAATACAAGTTCAACGAATCCAAGAAACCTCGAATTCATAATATACTCTTTACAAAACGGAAGAATATCGAAAGACAAAACAGGACAAAGTGCACCGGCCCACATTTCTAGATTTGACCTCATAATTCTCAATCAGGATAATCAAATAGAAATATTCAATATAGGCAGAAACGAATTAGAGCTAGAGGTTAAAACCAAGATAAAATTTTAAAGAGTAAAGAGCGAGAGGTTAAGAGATAGTCTTTTTATTTAAATTTCTACAAAATTGGCCAAGAAACTTTTATTCAGTCCTCTCTATATCAATTGATGTGAAATTATGACAAAAATAGTTGTAAACGGAATTGGAACAATCGGGAAGAGAGTAGCGGAAGCCGTCAAAAAACAGGAAGACATGGAACTATACGGACTATCAGATGTCCAAGCCACAAGCCAGTTAAAAACAGTTCTCAGCGAAGAAGGACCACTCCACGGAACAAATTTATTTGCCTCAAATCAAGAAGGAGCTGAAAACATGGCAGAAGACGGCATGCATGTCGAAGGAGTCCTCAAAAACCAATTAGACGAAATAGACCTAGTAGTCGACTGCACCCCGCCAGGAATCGACCAGAAAAACAAAGAAAACCTCTACAAACCAAATAATGTCAAAGCAATCTTCCAAGGCGGAGCACCAGACGATATTACAGAAGTCAAGTTCAACGCCTCCGCAAACTACAAAGAAGCACAGCAAGAAGACTATGTCAAAGTCGTAAGCTGCAACACAACTTCTCTCTCCAGAACACTAAATAAGGTAGACGAAGAATTCGGAATAAAAGATGTAACAGCCAACCTTGTCAGAAGAGGAGGAGACATACCACAAGACGGACGAGGACCGATCAACTCCACAATACCTGTAACTGATGTCCCAAGCCACCACGCAGCAGATGTCCAAGCAGTCATGCCAAACCTAGACATCACAACACTGGCAGTCAAAGTACCAGTAACCTACGGACATGTACACATGGTCACAGCCAACATAGAAAATGAAACAACGAAAGAAGAAGCACTGGAAGCATTCCAAGAACAGGAAAGAGTAAGAATCCTGAAAGGAGGAGAAGGATACGACTCCACAGGCAAAGTCCACGAACAAATGAGAGACCTAGAAAGACCAAGAAGCGACATGCCAGAAGCAGGAGTCTGGAAAGAAACAATAATGGCAGAAAACGGAAAACTACGATGGCTACACATGGTACACCAAGAAAGCATAGTAGTACCAGACAACATCGACGCAATCAGAGCAATGTTCAACATGGAAAACAAAGAGACTTCGATAGAAAAGACAAATAAAGCAATGGACATCAGATAAAACATTCTTCACTTAATATCTCTATTAATGAATGAGAAAATCTTGATGTTGGGTTGGGGATACCCTCCAAACATCGAAGGAGGACTGGATATCCATGTCAAGCATCTTTTCGAGGAACTCCGAAAAGAAAATGTAGACGTTGATTTAGCCCTACCAGCAGAAAATACTCCCAACAAAGAAAACATGATCTCTCTTGAGACTGAGAATGGCGATATGATGTGGAAAGCCAGGCAGATGAGCTCTCAAGTCGCTTCAATAGCGGAAGAATATGATATTATACATACTCATGATTGGTTCGGAGCTGAAGCCGGATACAAAGCGCAAAAACACTCCAACTGTAAATGGGCATCCACTATACATTCACTAGCGTCAGGAAGAAGTCGGAAATCTGGCGGAGAAATAATAGAACTGGAAGAGATAGCAGTCAAAGAGCCTGATAAAGTGATAGCGGTGAGCGAGAAACTAGCCGAAGAAACAAAAGAAGAACACGGCAAGAAGCCGAAAGTTATCCATAACGGTTTTTCCACTCCAAAAACATCTGGTAGAAACATCAATGAAGAATTAGGAATTAAGGAAAATATGGTTTTCTTTGTTGGCCGTCACGCTGAGCAGAAAGGCATTGAGCACTTAATTTACGGATTTAAAAAGTTCCTAGAAAATAATGATGCGACTTTAGTTATTGGAGGTGATGGAGAGATGACAGAACCTTTGAAAAAGTTTTCTGAGGTGTTAGAGATCCAGGGAAATGTGGTTTTCACTGGATTTATTCCTTCAAAGGAGTTAGGCGATTACTACAAAGCTGCAGACTTGTTTGCCTCTCCTTCTATCAACGAACCATTTGGGTTAACTATTACCGAAGCACTTGAATCAGGTACTCCTGTACTGGCGACGGAGAACGGAGTCTCAGAAGTTATAGGCGAGGAACACATTATAAACGCAAATCCTAATTCAGATTCGTTAGCTGAAGGAATCAAGAAGGGCTTGGAGATGGAAAACGGTTTTGAAGTTGAAGAAAGGAGCTGGAAGGACATGACTGAAGAAACATTGGAATTGTACGAAGATTTATGATTCTGTTGGGTTTCTTGATTGTTTCCAGCCTTTTAAACCCGCCTCATAATCTTTTACATTTTGGAAACCTATGCTTTCTAGTTTTTGGGCCGCTTTAGAACTTGCAGAACAGTTTTCGTCTTTACAGTAAACTATTATTTCTTCTTCCTTTCCAAACCGATTCATTGCTTCAGAAGCTATATCCTCAAGTGGTAAATTGACTGCTCCTTCGATGTGTTCTTCTTGGAAGTGTTGTGTAGGCAGAACATCGACGAGTTTGAAAGGTTTTCCAGAGTTTTTTAGGCTTTCAAGTTCTTCTGTTGATATCCCATCCATTTTTATTTACCATTTTTTGAGAAGATTTTTATATCTTCTGGGACGCCAGAGTGAAATACCTCAAGACAATTTTCACCAGTTAAACTTTTTCTATCCGACATATAATACGATTTTGTAGATTTTCCATCGTTTTGTGGAAGGTATATTCTCTCACCTGCATCATCTAAAACTACGACCGCTGCTTCCTCGGCATCAACCCTAATCAAAAACCCTTCATCCACTTCAACCACTTCATAACTAATCGACATAGACTGGAATTAGACTGCATCAAATTTTAAACCAACCAAAAGAAATTTGAAACAAGGATTAACTATATACATGCCCTTCTCAAATAAGTAGTTATGGAAAACAATGTAGGCGACACGGAGCAGATCGTTCGCATTATTCTAGGAGCAGTACTTGGCATCCTATCACTGACAATTATTGTACCACAGATACCAAATGTAGGATCACTACCAGACATTGCATCACCAATCCTAGGAATCCTTTCGATTATCCTGCTGTACACAGGATATGAAGGAACATGCCAAATCTACTCCGTACTAGGAATCAACACAGCAGAATAAAAGATTTTTTATCTTTCTTCTTTCTTCAGAATCAAAATCCCTTACATAATAAACCCATGACAAACCAAGATAAACCATGTTGCCAGTAACCCTCTCTTTCGAAGTTCATCAACCTTACAGATTGAGGAAAGACGGAGTAAATGAGGAATCAAGTACGCTTCATGGCCGTTATTTTGATGATGAGATGAACGAACACTTCTTTAGAGATGTTGCTGAAAACTGTTACTTTCCAGCAACCGAAAGACTATTGAGAGAGGCTCGGAGAAAGGAAGGCGATGATAGAAATTTCAAAGTGAATTTTTCAATTTCTACTTCCTGGATTGAACAAGCAAAGAAGTATCACCCTGAACTTATTGACATGTTAAATCGTTTTCCAGATAATTCTATTGATTTTATCGGCCAAGCACACCAGCACAGCTTGGCTGGACTATTTAATGATAAGGAAGAGTTTCGTTGGCAGTTAAATAACCAGAGGAAACTGGTTGAAGATACTTTCGGGCACCGACCACAAGTCATGACTAATACAGAACTCATTTACCACAACGAGATAGGTAAGATAAGTGCAGAAGAAGGATACGAGGGCATATTCACCGAAGGAGCACCCCGCATGCTAGGCTGGAAAAGCCCAAACCACGCATACACACAGCCAGACTTCGTCACAGAAAACGGAAACAACATACTTCTACGAAACAGACAATTAACCGACGATGTAGGATACAGATTCAGTGCTGAATGGTGGGACGAACACCCACTAACAGCAGAAAAATACGCATTATGGCTATCCCAAGCACAAGGAGACATGCTCAACCTATTCATGGACTACGAAACCTTCGGAGAACACCACTGGAAAGGCACAGGAATCCTCTGGTTCCTCGAATCACTACCACAACAAATACTAAAACACGACAACCTAAAGTTCGCCAAGGTTAGAGAAGTTGCACAGAACACCGATCCGGTCGGAGAGTTCGACGCATTCGAATACAATACAGTAAGTTGGGCTGACCAAGAAATGGACGCATCGGCTTGGCTAGGCAACCCTATGCAAAAAATGCTTTTCGACAAAATACAGGAACTCGAACACAAAGTCAAGAAAATAGACGATCCACAAGTAATAGAGGTGTGGAGAAAATTCGCCACATCAGACCACCTACACCACATCGCCACAAAATCCATGGAAGACGGAAATGTCCACAACTACTTCTCATACTTCGACCACCCACACCAAGGATTCGCAGT
>Ga0102942_1000959_pt1 | contig 11108 bp, 8 predicted proteins | sample SalPon2_C_H2O_MG_FD_78171 | JGI IMG/M metagenome (GOLD analysis project Ga0102942, IMG submission 78171) | Salt pond water microbial communities from South San Francisco under conditions of wetland restoration - Salt Pond MetaG R2_C_H2O_MG | ecosystem: Environmental > Aquatic > Non-marine Saline... | reverse complement strand
TCGGGGTCCATCAGCCCGAAGCTCAGCGAGCCGATCTCCTTGGGTGTTTGTCCTTGCATTATACTGCGTCCTCCAGTTCGATCCGCGGGGCGATACCGAGCGCCTTCATCTCGTCGAGCAGCAACTTGAACGCGTAGCTCATCTCGACCTCGTGGACGTCCGTCTCCTCGTCACAGTTCGGGCAGTACACCCGGCGCTGTTCGACGTTCTCGACGGCGCTCATTCCGCACTGCCCGCAGACGTAGATGTCCTCGCGATCGGACTCGTCGAGGAGCCGTTCCTTGAGCGTCATCGCCGCGCCGTGACCGATGAAGACGTCCCGCTCCATCTCGCCGATCCGGAGGCCGCCCTCGCGGGCCCGCCCCTCGGTCGGCTGCCGCGTCAGCACCTGCACCGGCCCGCGCGAGCGGGCGTGCAGCTTGTTCGAGACCATGTGGTAGAGCTTCTGATAGAAGATGACGCCGACGAAGATCTCCGCCTCGATCTTCTCGCCGGTGACGCCCGAGTACATGACCTCCTTGCCGTTGGATTTGTACCCCCGCTCGATCAGGGCGTCGCGGAGTTCGTCCTCGTTCTCGCCGAGGAACGGCGTTCCGTCGACGCGTCGGCCCTCTAGGGAGCCGACCTTGCCGCCGAGCATCTCGAGGATGTGGCCGACCGTCATCCGCGAGGGCAGGGCGTGGGGGTTCAACACGAGATCGGGAACCAGCCCCTCCTGGGTGAACGGCATGTCCTCCTGTGGGGCGAGGTGGCCGACGACGCCCTTCTGGCCGTGTCGCGAGGCGAACTTGTCGCCCAACTCCGGGACGCGCTCGTCCCGGACCTTCACCTTCGAGAGCTTCGAGCCGTCCTCGCCCTCCATCAGCGTGACGGTGTCGACGATGCCGGACTCGCCCGAGCGCATCGTCACCGACGTCTCCCGGCGCTTCTGGGGGCTGAGCCCGCCCATGTCGTCGGGCTCCTCCAGGAAGCGCGGCGGCGACGTCTTCCCGAGCAACACGTCGTTCTCGCCGACGTCGGTCTCGGGGTTGACGAGGCCGTCCTCGTCGAGGTGGGTGTAGGCCTCCTCGCCGCGAGCGCCGCGGACGTCGTCCTCGGGGATCTCGAAGCGGTCCTCCTGACCGCCCGGATACCGCCGTTCCTCGCCCTCGTAGGTCCGGAAGAAGTGCGACCGGGCCAGCGCGCGCTCGACGCTCGCCTTGTTCATGACGAGGGCGTCCTCAATGTTGAACCCCTCGTAGCTCATCACGGCGACGACGAAGTTCTGGGCGGCGGGGCGGTCGTCGTAGCCGATCTGCTCGGTCGTCTGGGTCTTGACGATCGACAGCTGCGGGTAGTGCAGCAGATGCTGTCGGGTGTCGGGGCGGATCCGGTAGTTCGCGCTCGGCAGCCCCAGCGACTGTTTGATCATCCCCGATCCCATCGTGATCCGCGGCGAGGCGTTGTGTTCGGGGTAGGGGATCATCCCCGCGCCGATCCCGAACATCAACTGGGGATCGATCTCGAGGTGGGTGTGATCCTCCGTGAGATCGTCCTCGTCGACGGCGACGAGGATGTCTTCTTCCTCCTCGGCGTCGATGAACTCGACGTAGCCGCGATCGACGAGCGATTCGAACTCGAGGTCGCCGTCCTTGACGGCCTCGAGTTCCTCGTCGGACATGATCGGTTCGCCGTCCTCGACGACGATGAGCGGCCGGCGGGCGCGGCCGGCGTCGGCGTTGACGATGACCTCGTCGGTCCGGTCACGAACCGAGACGTTCACCATCTCGTCGATCTCGCCGCGGCGGCGGGATTCTCGGATGTCGTTCGCGAGTCTGTGCGGGTCCGGATGGGTGCCGATGAGGCTCCCGTTGACGTACACTTTTGCTTCTCGTCCCTGGCTCATGTTAGTCGTCCGCCGTGTGTGTTTCGACCGTCTCGATTCCCGGAATGCCCTCGACGCCCATCGAAGCGAGTTCGCGTTTCAGATCGCGCTCGTCGTCGACGTTCTGGGACAGTTCCATCGCCTGTGCGAAGTTCTTCACGAGACCGCAGTTGGGTCCCTCCGGCGTCTCGGAGGGGCAGATCCGCCCCCACTGAGTGGCGTGGAGGTCCCGCGCCTCGAAGTGCGGCTGCGAGCGGCTGAGCGGCGAGCGCAGGCGCCGAAGGTGGCTCAACACGCCCATGTAGTCGGTCCGATCGACCAGCTGGGAAACCCCCGAGCGGCCGCCGACCCAGTTGCCCGTCGCGATCGGGTGTTCGAGCCGCTCCGTCAGCACGTCCGAGCGGACGACCGTGCTGACCGAGAGCTGTCGGTTCCGCATGTTGGCCCGTTCGAGTTGGTACTTCACGTCCCGGGCCAGTTTGTTCAGCGCCGTCCGGAACAGGTCCTTCATGAGGTCGCCCGACACTTTCAGCCGCTTGTTGGCGTAGTGGTCCTTGTCGTCGGACTCGCGGCGGTCCAGCGCCAACTCGAAGCACGCCTCGGCCATCCGACAGAGGTAGACGGCCTTGTTCATCCGGGTCTCCTCGTCCTCGACGCCCTCCTCGTGGAGGTGTGGCAGGAGGTACCGGTCGATGACGTAGTTCGCCCGCTTGAGCTGGTAGTTTTTGCCCTGGCCGGCGGCGACGCGCTGGCCGAGCGTCTCGATGGCCTCCGCGGTCGAGCCGACCTCGGCGGCCTCCAAGTTCTCGAGCATGAACTTCACGATCTCGGGGTCGTCGCTCACGCGGTGGACGATCTCCTCGTCGGATTCGAGTCCGAGAGCGCGAACGAGCGTCACGAAGTTAATAGAGCCCGAGACCGAGGGGAACGACACCTCGAGGATGCCGCTTCGGTTCCGCTCACACAGCACTAGGGCGCGGTAGCCGCGGCGCTGGGAGAACGTCTTCGCGATCTGAATCTCGTCGCCGTACTTCGTGTCGTACTCGGCGAGGATCTTGTTGGGTGCGAGGTCCTCGCTCGTCATCAGCACGCGCTCGGAGCCGTTGACGATGAAGTAGCCGCCGGGGTCGGCGGGGTCCTCGCCGATCTCGATGAGTTCCTCGCGGGTGAAGTCGGCGATGTTGCACTTGTTCGAGCCGACCATGATCGGCATCCGGCCGACCTTCGTCTCGGCCTGGTCGACGACGTGTTCTTCCTCCTCGTCGCCGCCGCGGACGATCGACATCTCCATGAACACCGGCGCCGAGTAGGTGATGTTTCGGAGGCGTGCCTCCTGAGGATACAGCAGTTCCTCGGAGCCGTCGGCCTCCCTGACCCGTGGCGTCACGACCCGGACGTTCGAGAGGTCGACGCGGACGGGCTCTTGGCCCTCCTTGTCGCCGATGTCTGTGTTGATCGACTCCTTCTCGTCGACCACCCGCTGCATGCCGCGGTCGAGGAAGTTGTTGAACGATCGGAAGTGATGCTCGGCGAGCCGTTCCCGCGAGAAGTACTCCCGCGAGATCGCGCGTCGGTCCTGTCGATTCATTCGATCACCGCTCGAAACGCTCCGCCGGTCATTCTACCACCAGCCGATACACGATCGCCTCGTCCGTGGTTCGGGAGTCCCGGACGATCTTCACCACGTCGCCGACCTCCGCGTCCTCGGGGAGCGCGGCGTCGCGGCGCTGTATTTTCGGTAAATCTGTACGTCCGATGTCGTACTCCGCGAGCACGTCCTCGACCGACTCGTGATCGAGGACGGTGTGCTCCGGAACCAGGTTGTGTTGGCTTACGTCTACCATGTGTTGGTCTGGCCGGGGAAAGAAGCTGTCACGAGATACTACAGTTCGCTACATCGGCGAGGAATTTAAGCGTTGTCAAATCGGACGGCGGTAGCTACTCGGCCCCGCCTCCCGTGCGGGCCGAAAACTGCTGGTTGAGTCGCTTTCGTCTCCGTCCCTCAAAAACCCTCGTGTCGGTGTCGTACAACTGCGCCGCCGGATCGATGCTCACAGTACGTGTTCGGTGTCGTAGGAGCCGAGCACCCGGACCCATCCGTGGGTCGCGATGTCGCGCAACTCCTCGATCGCTTCCTGGGCGCGGTCCTCGTAGAGGCCGGCCGCGAAGTCCAGGTGGAACACGTAGTCGCCGAGGCGCTCCCCGCTGGGTCGGGATTCGACCCGCGAGAGGTTGATATCGCGGTCCGCAAACGGTTCGAGCATCTCGAGCAGGAGGCCGGGGAAGTTCGTGTTCGGGTAGACGATCACCGTGCTCTTGCCGCCGGCGTCGGAGCGCTCGGACTCGGGTGCGAGCACGACGAAGCGGGTCGCGTTCGAGGTGCTGTCCTGGATATCGCGTGCGAGCACCTGCAGGTCCTCGCCGGCCGTCGCTGGGTGGCCGATCGCCGCCACCGCCGGGTCCTCTCGGGCGCGCTCGACGCCCCGCGCGGTCGAGGCGACCGCCTCCGTCGCCGCGCTCGGATACTCCTCGCTCAGGAACTTCCGGCACTGCGCGAGCGCCTGCGGGTGGCTGGCGACGACATCGAACTCGCCGGCCTGGGCGAGCAGGGCGTGTTGGATCGGCGTCACGATCTCGCGGACGATCGCGACGTTTCGGTCCGCGAGGGCGTCGAGGGACTCGGTGACCGACCCCTCGATGCTGTTCTCGATCGGGACGATGCCGCGTTCGTACTCGCCGCCGGCGACGCCCTCGACGATCCCCGTTACCGACTCGACGAACTCGATGTCGTCGGCGACGGACGTCGCTGCGCGGTGGGAGTACGTTCCTTCCGGACCGAGCGTGAGGGCCCTCATTGCCGTCCGGTACTCCGGCTGGATTTAAAAGGCGTTGGGTCGGCGGGTACCGCGGGGTGCCGCCGTCGGCCACTGCGGTCGCCGTCGAGCGATTTTATCGTCACCGAGCGAACCCATCGTCGGGATCCGCGTCCGCGTAGGTGCCCGCCCGCCACGCGGTATCGAGGGCGGCCGCCGTGACGAGGCCGACGACGACTCCGACGACGAGCAGCGCCGGCGACGGCGGTACCGTCGCGGCGGCGGAGCGGACGCGGAGCGGCCCGTCCAACGCCGTGCCGAGTCCCCACCCGCCGGCCGCGAGGACGGCCGTCGCGGCGAGGCCGCCGAGTTGGATGCGCTCGCGTCCCGGACGCGGGACGACCCGGTTCGCCCGGTCCACCGCCGCCGACAGCGTCGGAGCGTCGAGGACGATCGCCGGGAGGACGAACCCGCCACAGCCGGCGGCGATTTCGGCCGGGGCGGTGTCGTTCTCGGTGAGAAGTCGGTCGGCGAGCGGCCCGACCGCGACCGTCGTCTTCATCCACCGGTACAGCGGCTCCGAGCGCGCGCGGACGACGCCGAGTGTCGCGGAGACCGAAACGGGGTGGCCCCGAACCCGGCGGCCGACGGCGTAGGCGATGGCCGCGGCACAGGGCACCCAGACGGCGGCCGAGACGGCGGCGACGGCCGCGAGGACGACGGCGAGAAGCACGACCGCGCCGAGCTCTCCGAGGACCGCCGAGTCGGCGATCGCCGAACTCGACGCGAGGACGACAGCCAGTTCCCAGCCGGCGGCGACGGTCGCGCCGATACCGATGACTGCGGCGAGCGTCCACGCGATCGCGGCCGGGGAACGAACGTACGTACGGACGCCCATGGACGCGCTTCGGACGGACAGCACAAAAAGGGTTTCAGCCCGCCTCGTCCGGGACCGGAACGCCGTCGTCCGGATCGTCGAGTTCCTCGAACGATTCCCGGAGCTCGCGGATCCGATCGCGGATGTCGGCGGCGAGTTCGAACTCGAGGTTGTCGGCGGCCTCCTCCATGCGGCGTTCGAGCCGCCCGAGGAGCTCCTCGGCCTCCGCCGGCGAGTCGGCGTCGACGCCGGAGACGCCGTCGGTGTCGGTCTTGGAGCCGGGGAGATTCGTTTCGCCGACGGCCTTCTCGATCGTCCGGGGCTCGTGGCCGTGTTCCTCGTTGTACTCGGTCTGTATCGCCCGGCGTCGCCGCGTCTCCTCGATGGCCGACCGCATCGAGTCGGTCGTCTCGTCGGCGTAGAGGACGACCCGCCCCTCGACGTTGCGGGCGGCCCGCCCCATCGTCTGGACGAGCGTCGTCTCCGAGCGCAGGAAACCCTCCTGGTCGGCGTCGAGGATGGCGACGAGACTCACCTCGGGGATGTCCAGGCCTTCACGGAGGAGGTTGATCCCGACGAGCACTTCGATCTCCCCCAGGCGGAGCGACCGGATCAACTCGTGGCGTTCGAGGGTGTCCGTCTCGTCGTGCATGTAGGCGACGTCGACGCCCGCACCCTCCAGATACTCCGTGAGGTCCTCGGCCATCCGCTTCGTGAGCGTCGTCACGAGGACGCGCTCGCCCTCGGGGGTCGCCTCGATGCGCTCCATGAGGTCCTCGATTTGCCCCTCCGCGGGGGCGACCTCGATCTCGGGGTCGACCAGGTGGGTCGGCCGGACGATCTGTTCGACGATGGCCTCGGAGTGTTCGCGCTCGTAGTCGCCGGGGGTCGCGGAGACGTACAGCGTCCGGTCGGTCTTGTCCTCGAACTCCTCGAACGTCAGGGGTCGGTTGTCGTAGGCGGTCGGCAGCCGGAAGCCGTTCTCGACCAGCGAGTCCTTGCGGGATTTGTCACCCTCGTACTGGCCTTTGATCTGCGGGATCGTCTGGTGGGACTCGTCGACGACCGTCAGGAAGTCGTCGGGGAAATAATCCAACAGCGTGTAGGGCGGCTCCCCCGACTGCCGGTCCGACATATGCACCGAGTAGTTCTCGATGCCCGAGCAGTAGCCGGTCTCCTCGAGCATCTCGAGGTCGAACGTCGTCCGTTCCTCGATGCGCTGGGCCGCGACGAGATCGCCCTGCCGTTCGAAGTAGCTCACGCGCCGGTCTTTCAGGTCCTCGATCTCCTCGATCGCACGCCGGAGTTTCGCCTCGGGGATCGAGTAGTGTTCGGCGGGGTGGACGAGCGCCGCCGGCTCCGTCGAGACGACCTCGCCGTTCAGCACGTCGACTTTCATGATGCGGTCGATCTCGTCGCCCCAAAACTCCACGCGGAGGGCGTGGCGGCCGTACATCGGGTAGACCTCGACGGTGTCCCCGCGGACCCGGAAGGTACCCTGCTGGAAGTCGACGTCGTTGCGCTCGTAGTTCAGTTCGACGAGCCGTTTCAACAGGTCCTCGCGTCCGATCTCGTCGCCGGGTTCGAGCCGCATCGCCATCCCCTCGTAGTTGCCCGGATCGCCGAGCCCGTAGATCGCCGACACCGAGGCGACGACGATCACGTCGTCGCGGGTGAGCAGCGACCGCGTCGCGGAGTGTCTGAGCCGGTCGATCTCCTCGTTTATCGACATGTCCTTGTCGATGTATGTGTCGGTGCGCTCGACGTAGGCCTCGGGCTGGTAGTAGTCGTAGTAGGAGACGAAATACTCCACCGCATTATCCGGGAACAGATTCCGAAACTCCTCGTAGAGTTGCGCCGCGAGCGTCTTGTTGTGCGCGAGCACGAGCGTCGGCTGTTGGAGCTCCTCGATCACCCACGAGACGGTGTTCGTCTTGCCCGAGCCGGTGACCCCGAGGAGGGTCTGTTTCTCCGCGCCGGCGTCGTAGCCGGCGACCAACTCCTCGATCGCGTCGGGCTGATCGCCCGCGGGGTCGAAGGGGGCATCGACCCGGAACGGGCGCTCGAGGTCCGGGCGGTCGGGTTGGAGGGGACCGCTGTCGCTCATTGTCGAACGGTGGGCGCTCGCGCACTTGAGCCGTGGGTTTCCGGCCAGCGGTTCGGACCGGCGATGCGAGGGGACGGGGACGCCGATGCGTTCGAGCGGGGCGACGACCGGAACCGCGTCCGATCCGTCGGTCGTCCCGCCCTGCGCGGTGACGGTATAGCGAACAGACGGGGACCGCGTCGGTCGCCCCGTCCCCGTGCTCCCGCCTCGGGGGGCGACCGCGGTTCGTCAGCGCACGGGCAGCCTGGTCGCGTGCCGATATATAAACCGTCGCCCGGTGGCCCCGGAGCACGACCGACGGTCCCCGGAGGCGAGGCGGAAACACTAATCGGCTTCGAACCCCCTACTCGTGATATGAACCGTCCGAACCCGAACCGTTTCGTATTGACGAAACGCGGGGTGCGCCGCTGATGGTGGGCGAGTTCGAGCGGCCACCACAGGGGGAGTTCGAGCGGAAGATACGGTCGTTCCCGGAGTTCTTCGACCGTCTGGAGTCACAGGGTGCCCTCGATTTCTGGGACGCCGTCGACTCCGAGACCGAGATCGAGGGGCTCGTCTACCACCACCGTGGAGTGCAGGTCCCGAGCTACGACGGCCGCTTCGTCCACGAACCCGCCGAAGAGGGCCGCGACACCCCGGCGTTCAGCGTCGAGTTCGGCACCGTCGGCTCCCGAAGCGTCTGGGCGGTGTTTGACCGCACGCTCTCGTGGGACGTCTATCTCCTGTTGTACGAGGAGGGTGCCGTCGTCGCCTGGATGAGCGACGCCGAGTTCGAGTCCGAGGACTCGGCCCACTTCAACTCGAAGGCCAGGGCAGTCGAGGCCGGGCAGTTCTCCTTCGGCGTCTTCTTCCGGTTCGGCCCCGACTGGGTCGAACGCGAGGAGTGGGGTCAATCCTCGAGCGCGCCGGCGATGCTCCAACTCGGGGACGGGCGACTGCTGACCCCCGACACGGAGTCGGCGTTCTACGAGAACGCACACGCCATCCCCGACGAGTTCCGACCCGCCGTCGACGGCGGCGCACCGTCGTTTTATGGCCTGCTCGATGCGGGGCTCTCGGCCGATCCGGAGGCGTAACGCCCGGGCAGGCCTCTACGTCGATCCGAACGGCTCGTAGCCGGGTCCCTCCGCGAGGACGAACTCCACGGCGTTGATAACGTAGTGAGCGACGACAACGACCGCCAGGCTCCCGGTGACGACGAACGCGGCGGCGAGGACGAATCCGAGAACCCCCGTCGCGGCGATCCCGAGCCGCCCCTGTGCGCCGTGGCCGGCGGCGAAGGCGGTCGACGAGGCCACGGCGAGGCCCCACGGGGAGAGCCCGAAGCCCTCGGCGAACGCCCCGATCAGGACCGCCCGGAACAGCAGTTCCTCGAAGCCCGCGATGACCGGCAGGACGACGAGAAGGAGTAGCACCCAGCCGACCGGGGAATCGGGGGCGAGCAGTTCCCGGAGCACAGCGCTCGGGTCGGCGTCGAGCAGTCCACCGAGAAGCGTGTTCGCAGCCGCAACCGCGAGCCCGATGCCGGTCCCGACGACGAGCGCGTCCGCGGCGGCCGTCGTCCCGACCCCGATCGCCGAGAGCGGAATTTCGGCCAGCCACACGCCGGCGACGAGGACGGCGGCCAACAGAGCGTGCGAAGCGCCGACGTTCGCCAACATCGCAATCGGGGAGGGTCGTGGGTCGGCGCGTCCGACACCCACAGCCACCGCGTCGAGGTGATCGGCGCCGTCGGGAAGCGACACGGGACGCGGCGTCGGCTCGGCGAGTTCGGAGACGACGCGCTCGGAAGCGCGAGCCGAGAGGAGAACGACCGCCAACACGACGAGGGTGAGCGCCGAGAAGGCGACCCACCGGGGCACGCCTTACTGGGGGCTCGGGCTGCTGGCGCCGCCGACCTCGCGCTGTTCGAGCGCGGAGCCGGTGATGTTCTTGAGGCGGTCGATGAGCGAGTCCTTCGCAGGCTCGCCGGCCAGCGCGACGTCGAGCACCTCGGAGATGTGCGAGACCGGGATGATCTCGATTTGCTCTTTGTACTCGTCTTCGATCATCACGTCCTGCTCGTTGGCCTTGGGGATGATCACGGTGTCGAGGCCGGACTTCGCGGCGGCCTCGATCTTGTGGGTGACCCCGCCGACGGGCAACACGTCGCCCCGGACCGACAGCGACCCGGTCATCGCCATGTCCTGGCGGACCGGGATCCCCTCCAGCGCCGAGATGACGGCCGTCGCGACGGTGATCGAGGCGGAGTCGCCGTCGACGCCGCCCTCGCCGGCCTGGACGAACTGGATGTGGACGTCCTTCTCCGAGATGTCCTCGTCGGAGAACTTCTTGATGATCGCCGAGACGTTCTGGACGGCCTCCTGGGCCATCTCCTTCAGTTGGCCGGTCGCGATGACCTCGCCGGGACCCTGACTCGGCGTGACTTCGGCCATCACCGGGAGGACGATGCCGGAGTCCTCGCCCATGACGGCCAGGCCGTTGACGCGGCCGACCACGTCGCCTTGGTTGACCGTGAGCTCGTAGTCCTTGCGGCGCTCGATGTAGTCGTCGGCGAGTTGCTGTTCGATCGAGCGCGAACGCGCCTTCGCTTGCAGCACGTCCTCGCGTCGGGTGAACTCGCGGCTCTCGGCACGGGCGATGTCGCCCGAGACGCGGACGAGGCCGCCGAGGCTCCGGAACTTCAGCGTCAGGTGACCCTTCCGGCCGGCGCGTCGGCGGGCCTCGAGGATGATCTCCTCGATCGCCTCGTCGGTGAAGGGCGGCAGGCGGCCGTCGTTTTGGACCTCCTGGGCGACGAAGCGGGCGTACTTCCGTCGCATCTCGGGGGAATCCTCGATGGTGTCGTCCATGTAGACCTCGTAGCCGTACCCCTTGATGCGCGAACGAAGCGCGGGGTGCATATTCTCCATCGCGTCGAGGTTCCCCGCCGCGACCATGACGAAGTCGGTCGGCACGGGTTCGGTTTGGACCATCGCCCCCGAGGAGCGCTCGCTTTGGCCGGTGATGGCGAACTCGCCCTCCTGGATGGCGGTCATCAGCTTCTGCTGGGAGCGGATGTCGAGGGTGTTGATCTCGTCGACGAACAGGACGCCCTTGTTGGACTTGTGGATCGCGCCGGCCTCGACGCGGTCGTGGCTAGGCGTCTCCATCCCGCCGGACTGGAAGGGGTCGTGACGGACGTCGCCGAGCAGCGCGCCGGCGTGGGCGCCGGTCGCGTCCTCGAAGGGAGCGACCTGCTGGTCGGCGTTGTTGACCAGCAGGTTCGGCACCATCGCGTCCGACCCGCGGCTCATGTACTTGAACGCGAGGTAGATGACGCCGGCGGCGATGATGCCGAGCAACAGCGCCTGCGCGATGAGGATCGCGTAGCCGAAGACGACGGCGATGATGATCCACATCAGGAAGCTCCGCATCTGGTTGCGCTTTCGGGCCTCCTCCTTGTGG
>Ga0102942_1000957_pt1 | contig 11113 bp, 10 predicted proteins | sample SalPon2_C_H2O_MG_FD_78171 | JGI IMG/M metagenome (GOLD analysis project Ga0102942, IMG submission 78171) | Salt pond water microbial communities from South San Francisco under conditions of wetland restoration - Salt Pond MetaG R2_C_H2O_MG | ecosystem: Environmental > Aquatic > Non-marine Saline... | reverse complement strand
CGGACCCGGCGGCGGCCGCTCGGAGCGACGTCGTCCTCACGGTCACTGACTCCCAGTCACCGGTTTTAGACGCTAAATGGCCATCTGAGGCGGGACTCATCGTCGCCCTCGGATCGTATCGGGAGCTGCCGGACGACGTGATTCTGGACGCGGAGCGGCTCGTGGTCGATCACGTCGAGCAGTGCCTCCAGCGCGGCGCGTTGGCCGATATGGCGGCGCGTGACGAGCTCACCGCGGCGGACTTGGACGCGACGATCGGCGAAGTGCTCAACGACGAGCGCGAGACGCCGGTCGACCCCTCGGAGCAGACCGTGTTCGTTCCGATCGGCCTCGGCGCCCTCGACATCGCCGTCGCGAAGGACGCACATAATAATATAAAATCCGATAACTCTACGGAATTCAACTTTAACTGAGAGGTTTTTCCTCTCGATCCGAACCGCGGGCGCTACGGGGCGAGCAGCGATTCGAGCCGGTCCCGAAGGTCGTCCCTGCGGACCGTCTCGGCCGCGACCTCCGCCCCGTCGGTTCCCATCTCTTTGAACCCGGTCCCGGTCGGCACGAGGACGACCGACTCGTCGGCGGCGATCTCGCCGCGCTCCGCGAGGCGCGACACGCCCGCCAGCGTCGTCGCGGACGCCGGCTCGACGCAGAAGCCGCCGTCGACGGCGAACCGGCGCTGAGCGGCCCGTATCTCGTCGTCGGTGACGGAGACGACGTCGTCGGCACGGTGTCGTACGGGAACATGGCGATCAGCACCGCCGCCCACGCGACGAGTCTCGATCGGGACTGCGTCGTGTTCGTCCCGGAGGGGACTCCGTCGGTGCGGCTGGAGCTCATCGCGCAGTACGAGCCGACCGTCGTGCGGAACGGCCACCGCGCTCCCGCGGTCCTTGTACGCGCCGGTCGGGTTCTCGCCTTCGTCTTTGACGAACACCCGAGCGCCCGCGGCGTCGTCGAGCCCGGGGCTCCTGACGAGGGGCGTGCCGCCCGCGGCCCGCGCGACGCCCTCGGGCCGATCGATCGGCAGCAGCGCCTCGTACCGCCACATCCCGCCCCGGTCTCGACAGTCGCCCTAGGAGAAGGCCGTCGCGTCCGCCTCCAATACGAGTTGCCGCAGCGCCTCCTGAAACGCTTCCTCGGTTGTGGCGGCTGGGCGGACGCTCGCGTCCACTGGTTCCTCCTCGTCCATACACATTTAGTAGCAATCCCGGGGTGATAGCGATTGTGTCGCCCGATGACGGAATCACCCGCGAAGACGGTGTGAACAGTAGTCATCTCAGTTCTCCACCGTCCGTTCCAAACGACGCACAGCGAGAACATAGGACTCGACAACGACGGCGGACATCAGTGGACATGATGGCGCCGACACAGACCTCTCGACGGGACGTGTTTCGACGGATCGCTCAGCGGTCAACACTCGAGTGGCCCTCCTACGACTCGACCCCCTTCTACGACAGACAGTCATTGGGCGGGATTGAACAGGACGTCCGCACTGTCGCAGCAGCCTGGTTCGATCACGACGCTCACGGGTCCGTCGACGAGTTCGTCTGTCACCTTCCGCTGGCCTATGTCGACTTCCAAGCATACGATCGCTACAGCGGAACGACGCGATACGGGATGTCTCAGCTACTACGGGCGTTTCTACTCAAAGAACTCCACGGGTGGGACCACGAGACAGCACTCGTTGAGTACTTCCAACGACGGCCAGAACTCCGTCGAACCCTCGGCTTCGAGACCGTCCCCGACCAGTCAACGCTGTGGCGAAGCTGGCGATGCCGGTTTCCCACCGAGCTCAGGGAGACGATCGAGAAGGCTGCGAGGATCATCCTGATCAGAGCCGACCGAACAGGCGTGTCGGTCCCACGTGAGCCACCGACCACGCTGGATCACCCGGAGACGGATGAGGAATCACAGCTCGATGACCAGACCCTTCTGGATCAGGCCGCAGAGATCACCGATCAGGTGGGTCGACTCGTCTATCCGGCATTCTCGCTCGACCGTGGCGAGGGGTGCGAGATCCACGAGCACGCGTTCTGGGACTTGCAGACCTATCTCGGCTTGCGTGAGCATCTGGCTGCGAACGAAGGGCCCCGGAGTTTCGTGCACGAATCACAACGGGAGCGGACACCGCTTGGACACGCCCACAGAGAGCACATCCGTGACCTCTCGGTCGATCAGATCCGTGAGATGTACCACCACGCTGTCGAGCGGCTCATCGACTGTGCGGCGAAGACTGACGAGTTCTACCGAGCAGGGATCGTCGCGATCGACACCACGGAGGCTGATCCGTTCACGGGGGATCGAACCGGCCACGAAGACGAGATCGTCGGCACCAAAGAGAAGACCGACGAGTACGCCTACCAGTGGGCCACGGTACAGTTGGTCGGGAATGTTGTCCCACTGGTGCTTGACGCTCGTCCGGTGAAGAAAGGCGACAGTCGAACGGAGATCGTCGATGACTTACTGGATACCGCCCAGGAGCTCGTGCACGTCGACGAGGTGCTGATGGATCGCGAGTTCGACAGTCAGCACGTTCTCAAGGCGGTGTCTGACCGCGGTCTGAAATACGTCGTCCCCCAAGCGGATGCAGACCAGCGAGAAGGCCCAGGCCAAGCGACTGCTGAAGGCGGACGAGAACTACTACACGACGGACCGGAAACTCCACCTCGGCAACGACGAGTGGCAGCCAACGACGCTGGTCTACAAACGCAAGGAGAACTCCGAGCGGACGGATTATCGCCAGTATGCGGTGTTCATGACGAATGCTTCAGCTGGGGCAGTCAGAGAGTACAACTACCGCTGGGAGATCGAGAGCGGCTACAAATCGATCAAGCGGTTCATGGCTGCCACTACGTCGAAGAATTTCGGGCTTCGATTCTTCTACTTCGCTTTCGCCTGTTTGTTGTACTCGATCTGGCGAGCGGTCGATCTACTCGTTCAGGTCGAGTTGACTGGCGGGTATGAGCACTCAGCGATGATTACAGCGGACAACACGCTGACACTGCTGAAGAAGGTAACTGGAATCGGGTAGTGGGGTACTCTGTTTGGGTTAGCGTGCCGTCTGAGTGGCTACACTGCTAGAAGTCTCGCAGTTTCGCCCATAAGGTTACTAGTGTGACAAGAATGGCCATTTTGGGAGCACTCTGAGGTCGTTTCGCTGATCGAATCGGTCAAATTCACGCATCACAGCCTCGCTAAAACCGCTGTAGTCTCAACTCCCAACGGAATGAGATTGTGTATAGCGCTATACAGTTTATAGTATCTTATATCGGCTTCTAACGGTCCCAAACCCCAAAAACAAGAGTTTCGACGGTTAGCACATTTGCTGTGTCTTAGTGTAGAAAGACACAGTACACTGAAGTGGGTGCCCGCCGTCTGCCAACCCGACCCGATGACAGGCACCGAACCCCCGGGTTCAACCGACGAGACCGACCTCGACGCCGCCATCGATGCACGAGTGGCCAGTCTCGACTCCGGCAACTACCGGGCGAACAACCGCGTCGTCCTCGACACGTTCGCGGAGTTCCTGAAGAACCATCGGGGCGTCACAGAGCTCGAGGACATCGAGGTCATCGACTGCCGTCGGTACGCCCAGCACCTCCGCGAGCGCGCCCACGACGACGAGGACGACCTCTCGGCGGCCTCGGCCCACGCGAACGGTCCGTACTTCACCATCGTCCGAGCCTTCCTCGGGTGGTGCGTCGACGACGAGCGGATCGACGCGAACCCGGCCCGACCGAATCGGGTGAAGGAGGCGCTCCCGGAACACCACGGGAACTACGACCGACAGTTCTGGTCGGCCGAAACGCGGGAAGCGCTGCTCGAGTTCGTCGAGGAGCGGGCGTACGCGACGCTCGAGGGAGCCGACGACGACCGCGAGCGGGCCTTCCGAGACCGGGCCATCGTGACGATGCTCGCGCTCACCGGCGCTCGCGGCGCCGAGCTGTTCGCCGACCCACGAGACGACCACCGCAACGGCCTCCGATGGGAGGACGTCGAACTCGAACGGGGGATCGCCGTCGTGTTCGGGAAGACTCGCGAACGACAGCCGATCCCACTGACCGACCGGGTCGTCGATGCCCTGAAACGCCACCAGACCATCCTTGACCCAGCGGGCGACGACTGGCCGGTGTTCCCGACGCGGCACCACGCATCGCTCGCGAAGGCCGCCAAAGAGGGTCTCGAAGCGCAGGGGTGGGAAGCCGAGGAGATCGAGACGACGCTCGACGAGTCGACATCGATGGCGGTCCTCCGTGAGCACGGGATTGCGCCGCCAGCGCTCTCGAAAAACGGGGCGCGGTCGCTGATGAAACGAGTCTGTGACGCGGCGGACCTGGACATCGACGGGGAGTATCTCAAACCCCACGGCGGGCGACGTGGCCTCGGCAGCGACCTCTACGCGCAGGACGCCGAACTCGCCCAGGAGTTGCTCCGCCACGAGTCGATCGAGACCACTCACGAGTCCTACCGCGAGCAGAACGTTGCCGAACGTCGGGAGCGACTGGAACGAGCGCTCGACGAGTAGTATCGGCTCTACCTGCTATCAGGTGGTTGTGAGGATACAACTGAGACCGCTCTGAACGGTTCGGCAGTGTCCTTTTGCGGCTCGGCAGACTTCGTTCGGATAAGACTCCCGGGCTCTGGTGAAATCCTCAGGGCGAGACAGATGTCGCGTGCTGAATATAGAAGGCGTATTCAGCAAGCCACTCCCGGGATATCGGCACTGGCCCGGCCTCCAGTAGAGACAGTTACTCGAACCGCTCGGGCCTGATCCCGGCCAGTCGAAGCGCGTTCGTCGTCACGCCGAGGCTCATCCCCATATCGCCGACGACCACTGCCACCGCAACGTTCACCAGCCCGAACGGCACCCCGAGTGCGAGGAGCGCCTTCACCCCGATGCTCGCCCAGATGTTCTGCCGGATGACCCCGTTGGCCGTCCCCGACAGCGCGTAGAGGTAGGGCAGCTTCGACAGGTCGTCGGCCATCAGCGCCACGTCCGCCGACTCGACCGCCGTGTCGGTGCCCGCCGCCCCCATCGCGACCCCGACCGTCGCCGTCGCAAGGGCAGGCGCATCGTTCACCCCGTCACCGACCATCAGCACGCCGCCGTACGCCGCACCGAGCGCGGCCACCGCCTCGGCCTTCTCCTCGGGAAGTAACTCGGCCCGAACTTCGTCGACACCCGCCGCCTTGCCGACCGCTCGGGCGGTCACCTCGTTGTCCCCGGTCAGCATCACGACCTGCTCGACGCCGAGATCGTGAAGCCGTTTGATCACCCGCTTCGCCTCCGGGCGTATCTCGTCGGCCACCGCCACGACACCGACGAGGCGCTCCTCGGTGCCGACGAGGACGACCGTCTTCCCTTCAGACTGGAGTGATTCGACCGTCTCACCGCCGACGGTGGCGACCGTATCGTCGCCGGACGCCTCGACTGCGACGCCGCCGTCTGAGGCGACGTGACTGTCGAACGAGACGCCCAACTCCTCGAACAGCGCGGGCTTTCCGACGAAGTACGTCTCGCCGTCGCGGTCGGCCCGCACGCCCTTCCCGGTCAGGCTCTCGAACCCGGAGACGGCCCCTGACTCGACACCCTCGGCCTCGGCAGTCCCCACGATTGCCTCCGCGATGGGGTGTTCGCTACGGGCCTCCAGGCTCGCCGCCACGGAAAGCACCGACTCACGGCTCTCACCCTCGGCGGGGACGACGTCGGTGACGGTCAACTCACCGTGCGTGAGCGTCCCTGTCTTGTCGAACGCGACCGCCCCGACCGTCCCGACCGATTCGAGGTACGTCCCACCCTTGATGAGGACACCGTTCTTCGCGGCGCTGGTGATCCCCGAGACGACGCTGACGGGCGTACTGATGACCAGCGCACACGGACACGAGAGGACGAGCAGCGCGAGGCCGCGCTTGAACCACGTCGCCCACTCGCCTGTGAACACGAGCGACTGGCCGGCGAAGTTCAGTGAGATGGCGCTGTCGATGAGCAGCGGTGGCACCACGGTGATGAGGACGGCCAGCGCGACCACCACCGGCGTGTACTGCCCGGCGAACCGATCGACGAACCGCTCGTGGTCAGTCTTGTCTCGCTGGGCGTCCTCGACCAGTTCGACGATACGGGCTAGCGTGCTGTCCTCGGCTGCTGCCGTCACCTCGACTTCGAGGTAGCCCTCCTCGTTGATGGTGCCGGCGTACACTTCGTCGCCGTCGGTCTTGTCCACAGGGACACTCTCCCCGGTGATGGGCGCCTGATTGACCGCGCTCTCGCCCTCGACGACCGTGCCGTCGGTGGGGATGCGGTCACCCGGACGGACGATAGCGTGGTCGCCGATGCGCAACTGCTCGACTGGGACGGTCACTTCCTCTCCGTCCCGGCGAACGGTCGCGGTGGTCGGCGAGAGATCGACCAGTTCCCGGAGCGACGACCGGGCACGATCCATTGCGTACTCCTCCATCAGTTCCGCGACGCTGAACAGGACGGCCAGCATCCCGGCTTCGAGGTAGAGCGCCTCGCCGAACGCGACGCTCGCGGTCAGTGCGCCGAGAATGCCGAGGCTCATCAGCAGGTCGATGTCCAGCGAGCGGGTGCGGGTGGAGTAGTAGCCGTTGCGGAGGATCTGCTCGCCGCTGATCACCGCACCGGCGAAGTAGAGTATCTCGGCGGTACCGAACCCTCGCCCGAGGACGGAGACGAGTGTCACGTCGAGGCCCGACAGCAGGAATTCGACGGCGAGGCCGACGAGCAGGAGACCGCCACCGAGCCACGTCTTGAGCGCACGTGGACTCAGCCAGACGTCCCGTGCCCGACGCTCCTCAACGAGTTCCTCGTCGCCCGTCTCAGAACCGGTCTCCTCAACGGTGTAGCCCGCCCGTTCGATGGCCCCGACGAGATCGGCTCGCGAGGTCTGGCCCGGGTCGTAGGTGACGATGACGGTGCCGGTCGTCGGGAGCGTCTCTCGTTCCCGGATACCGGCGACACCGTCGAGTGCGTTCTCTATCTTCCCCGCACAGGAGGCACAGTCCATCGTCGGCACGTCGAACCGCTCGGTACGGAGGTCGTCACGTGATTCGACGTCGTAGCCGGCGGCCTGTACGCGTTCGATGAGGTCGTCCACCTCAACCGTCTCGGGTTGGTAGTCGATTCGGACGGTGCCGGTCATCACCTGCGGCTCGACGGCGACGACCCCGTCGAGTGTCGAGACGCTGTTGACGATCTTCTCGGCGCACGAGGGACAATCCATCCCCGGCACGTCGAGGGTCACGGTTCGGGGAGAGAGGCCGTCCGAACCGGGTGCGTTCGGTTCCATTGGAGAGAGGAACGATTCCCACGGATATGCCGCTTGGTTTGGTACGTACCAAACTCGGTCAGGTGTTCGGGGAGGGCAGAGCTGTGGACGGGTCGCGCTCGGCGACGTAGGTTTCGGCCAGCTTCGCCTCGGCGCGACGAAGCCGATAGGAGAGCGTCGACCCGGGGATCCCGAGTCGGTCGGCGAGTTCGTAGGTCTCGATCTCGCGGGGCGTCTCGTAGTAACCGTGGTCGACGGCGGCTCCGATGGCGGCGTCCTGTTCGCCGGTGAGTGCCACACTGCGTTCACCTGGCGCGGTTTCCTCGGCGTCACCGACCCGGACGAAGGTGACGCCAGTAGTGTCGTCTATCTCGGTCTCGATGGCGTCACGGAACGCGTGGTAAGTGGTGTCGTCGGGGGCGATGATGCGCCACTCGTAGCGGCGACCGACCCACGTGGTCTGGAAGATGAGGCCGTCGCCGAAGTGGTCGAGCGCGAGGTGTGGGATGGAGGTACAGGAGGGGGTTCGCGTCCAGTAGGAGTAGAGGACGAGGGCGTCGTCGGTGCGGTCGAGGACGTCGGCCTCCCAGTCGGCCTCGCAGTCGCGGCGGGCCAGACAGTCGGTGTAGTACTCGGCGCTGGCGACGGTCTCAGTCAGTTCGTCGAGCGCGTCGTCACCACCGGCCACGTGGTCGACGCGCCAGAGGTGGTCAGACGACACGTGACACGAGAGCGAGCGAATCGTCGTCTCCGGGTTGGCCGCGAGGATGTCTGCTACCGCGTTGGTACCCGGGGCGTAATCGAGGGCGAAGACGAGTTCACGCATACGCCTGTGTAGCGCAGAGAGGAGTATGAACGCGTTGCCGACGAGCGATGGCAAAGAGGGTTAGGCCGGGCCGACGAACTCACGGGTGAATGGATGCCAGGAAGTGGCTCCGTCGGCACCAAGTCCTCGTGTACGGGGTTGCCGTCGCGCTGGCCGTAGCCGCTGGGATGGGGCGTCCAGCGTGGGCCACACCCATTGAGGGGGTCATCAACCCCGTACTGGCCGTCTTGCTGTACGTGACGTTCCTCGAAATCCCGTTCGTCCGGCTTCGGCAGGCGTTCACGAACGGGCGGTTCATCGGAGCCGCACTCGGGCTGAACTTTCTCGTCGTCCCAGTTGTCGTATGGGTGCTGACCCGGTTCCTCCCCTTCGACCGGGTCGTCCTCGTCGGCGTCTTGCTGGTGCTGTTGACGCCGTGTATCGACTATGTCATTACGTTCACCGACCTCGCGGACGGCGACGCCGAGCAGCTCACCGCGACGACGCCGATACTGATGCTGGTGCAACTGCTCCTGCTGCCGGTGTACCTGTGGCTATTCGTCGGCCCGGAGTTCGCAGCGGTCGTCGAGGCCGGCCCGTTCGTCGAAGCCTTCCTGCTGATAATCGCGTTGCCGTTGGCGCTGGCATGGCTCACCGAGGCCGGAGCCGAGCGTTCGTCGCGCGTCGCGGGATGGCAGGCGCGGTTGGGGTGGCTTCCCGTGCCGATGATGGGGGTGACGCTGTTCGTCGTCATCGCCTCCCAACTCCCTCGTGTTCAGGACGCCTTCGGCCAGATTGCGGTGGTCGTACCGGTCTATGTTGCGTTTCTGCTCGTGATGCCGTTGCTCGGGCGACTGGTGGGCGGGCGCCTCGGGATGAACCTTGGCGAACGTCGGGCGCTGGTGTTCACGTCCGTGACGCGGAATTCGTTGGTGGTCCTGCCGCTGGCGCTGGCGCTGCCGGCGGGCTACGAATTGGTGCCGGCGATCGTGGTGACGCAGACGCTGGTCGAACTGTGTGGGATGGTCGTCCTCACTCGAGTGGTGCCGGCAGTACTGCTCCCGGAGCCATTAGTCGACGACAGCACCCCGAGGGTGTCGAGCGGTGAGTGATTCTCGACGATAACCGATACGCGCTGTGTATGCAGCACGGCAACAACAAACTATCAGCGACTGAGGATTTCAATAGAGCCGGCTCCCGAGGAGCTCGCCGACCGCCCAGGCGCGTCGGCAGGAATCCACGGCGCCGTCACAGCCGACGACATCGACAGTGGGTTCTCCGATGATAACATCGAGGTCTAGATGGAGCCCGCGGTCGCCCACATCGAGCCGGAGGCGGTGGACGACGAGGGGTCGTACTCCCAGACGGCCTCCAGCCGACGCGGACGGGCCCAGAGTAGCCGGCAACTCGTTCTACATGCAGTCACGGGAGCTCTTCCATCACGTCGACGAGTTCCTCCTCGCTCTGCCAGCGATACAGCCGCCCCTCTTTATCGAACAACTCGAAGACACCGTCCTGCATCCAGCCGAAGGGGTGTTCCTCGTCGTCGTACTCCCGTTTGAGGACGTGACTCTTCGCGAAGAACTCCGTCGTCCCGACGAGCAATCCCTGCTCGACGAGAAAGTCGCTCGGCTCCTTCTCGGCGACCCCGACGAGATACGTCACGATGTCGCCGATCAGGCAGAACTTCTGGATGCTGTTGTCCCACTCCCCGCGAATGTCGACCATTCGGAAGGCGTAGGCATCCTGTCGCCGGTTGAGTCGGTCGACCACGAGGTTCAGCCGACGGATCGGCTCCCGGTCGTAGTTCCCCAGCACAAAATACGAACGGTTGTTCTCGTAGACCGGTGTCAGCTCGCTCAGAGCGTGGAGGATCTCCTCGTTGTCCGCCAGCGAGATCTCGTCGTCGTCGAGTTGGTCCTTCGCACTCTTCAGAACGCCCTCGGGAACGGGCGGCTCCTCGTGGGGCATACGTGGTTGGTCTCACTGTCGTGAGATATGATTTATGGAGTAATTTACCGAGTTAGACGCAATCAGTTTACTCTAAAGTGGTTTACTCAAGAGTAAACTACTTGCCGTCGAGGTGCGTACTGTGTCGTATGAGTACCGACCTGGGGACCGCCGGGGAGATGGAGACCCGCGAACTCGTCCACTTCGTGACCCAGCAGACGCGGTTCGCACTCATCAACAATATCCTCCAGCATCCCGAGCAGCTCCCCTCGATGTACGAACTCGAGGAGCTGAACCCGAGCGTGAGCGACGCCACTGTCTACAAGCACATCCAGAAGCTCATCGACGCCGGCGTCGTCGACGAGGTCGCCCTGGACGATGACCAGCGCCGACAGGGCTACCCCTGGAAGTTCTATGGTCTCACCGAAGCGGGACGGGAGTTCCTCAAAGAGCACAACCTGCTCGCTGCAGAGGAGACCCTCCGGCAGATCTACGACACCATCTCCGACAAGCCCGAGAAGATGGTCAAGTACGAAAACGCCCCACGGCCGGACAACGGCTGACGGTACATTCGATTCATGAATAGTTTGCTATTCGTACTCGTCAGCAAGTGACGGGGAGAAATCCGATTAATCAACAAATCTGTGCTGTTAGGCGTTGTGTTAGTTAATAAGAGGTGACTACGGAGCACGGCCGGATGTAATCGAGGGGCGTCGTGAGGAGTTCTCCCGAGGTCTACTACTGGTGCTCGACTGGGATATCCACCCGCCATCGATCACAGCAGACGGCGCCCCGTTAATTCTCGTGACCTCGAGAGGTGACTAACGCGACCCCTCCCGCTGACGATCCGGCTGTCCTGAAGCGTTCAGCACTAGGTTTATATCGCTCGGTGGACTTCCTTCCAGTATGACCCTCGAAGAGACGGTTGATTACCTCGCCGAGGAACTCGACCTCGAGCGAAGTGAACACGTCCGAGAGGTTGGCGAGTCGGTCGCAGAGCTCCGCGACTGATCAAAACAGTTCTCTGAAGTCCCGGTCGACACCTGTCTCCAGATACTCAACGAACTCCTGT
>Ga0102942_1000949_pt1 | contig 11161 bp, 8 predicted proteins | sample SalPon2_C_H2O_MG_FD_78171 | JGI IMG/M metagenome (GOLD analysis project Ga0102942, IMG submission 78171) | Salt pond water microbial communities from South San Francisco under conditions of wetland restoration - Salt Pond MetaG R2_C_H2O_MG | ecosystem: Environmental > Aquatic > Non-marine Saline... | reverse complement strand
TAAGCCGTCACGGCGACTCGTCTTGGGTGCGTGCCCCAAGTCCCCGCCCGAGTACTCCCAGCTGGGAGCGATGACCGCGCGGAGAACCCAGGCACGGTACATCCGGTCACACGATGTGACCCGCCCGCCGCCGCGTAGGTGGCCGCCCGCCACGAGGGTTTCCCGGTCGACGCGGCACGCCGCCAGGGATGAGACCGGTCGTTAGTGTTGCGGGCGACATTAACATCTTTAACGTTATATTTTAAATACTGGTAGTGTCTCGAATGAAAGGTGGTAGAGAACAGCAAAAGCGATCAGCGGATCACCTACTACTTCGGCACTCGTGGAAGTTCGAAGCCGACGATGGAGGAAGTAGACTCCTTCATCACCGAGGAAATGGGGCTGGTTCGGGACGACGGGGGAGCCAAATGGACCGAAGGAGTCACCGAGCTCATCATGCTCGGTATGGACTCCTGGCGACAGGGACAGGTTGAGCGGGCACACCTCGTCTCGCCCGAGCGCGTGGAGTCGCTGGAGGAGCGGAACCGTGAGCTCCGTGAGAAAGTCAGCGACCTCCAAGCGAAGGTCGACAAGCTGGATCGGGACGATGGGAAGATCGAGGCCGCCGTCCAAGTACAGCGGATCGAGGCGTCCATCCTGAAAGTGCTGTGTAACAACATCGGGGCCAAATCTCCCAACTATATGAGCATCGAGGAGGTCTCGGACAAGACCGGCCACGACTACGATACCGTCGTTCACTACGCAGTGATGCTATCGAAAGTTGAGTTCGGCGGCTACGTCCAGTTCGACCGGATGGAGGACAATATCAAGGTTCAACGCGAGGACGCCTACGAGAAATACTGCGAGGCCGCCGGCATCGACGGGGTCACGCTCGATGGATGACGATGCGATGGGGGAGATCCTCGGTGAGCTACGGGACGAGATCAAAGAGCTGAGACAGGATAAGCAGCGGCTCCGAGAGGAAGCTGATGCGGAGGAGGTGAAGCCCCCGGCACCGCCCAACGACGAGATCGTGGAGTCGTTCTTTACCGAGAAGAACTACGCCGACTCGTCCGAGCGACCGAAGCGGTTCTCTATCAAATACTACCGGACCCACCTCGATGACATAGATCTCAGAGATGCTACCACAAGCCATGCCCTCGACTTCGCCAACAACTGGACGGGCGAAAGTAAGCCCCCGAAACGGGCGACGATGCTCACCTACCTCGGGAATATCAAAGTTCTCTACGACTGGATGATGCGACACGACTGGGGCCCGGATGAGAACGTCGTCGACGACGCACGAGATCGGTACAAGTCACAGAACCGGAGCCGTATCAAGCGGTCGGGCCAACACAATAGGACGGTCATCAAGCCAGAAGAGTACCTCCAACTCGTGCGCTCGAATATGGGGACGCGTGCAAAGTCGTTCCTCGTTCTGGCCGTCAAGACCGGGCTCCGGCGGAAGGAATTAGTCTGCTTGAAAGTCCAAGATATCGACCTCGACAAGCAGGTCATCTACAACCGATCTCCCAAGGGTGTCGGCGACGTGCGAGTACCGAAAGATAGTGCCGACCAGAAGCTCATTGACGATGAGACCGTGTCCGTATTAGAGGAGTGGCTCGACTCCCGTGAGGCCACGTTGGAGCGGCTCGAAGAACGGGGACACGAGGGTCGGCGGGGCGATGGGGCGCAGCCGGATAGCGAGTGGCTCTACCCGAACGACGCGGGTGAGAAGTTGGACCCGATGTCGATGTCCCGGTGGTGGGACAAAGCGACGGACAGGGCACACCACAGGGTCAAGGATGACGATACTGAACTGGCCGAGAAGTTCGACTCGTTCACGTGCCACGACGCACGACGATGTTACACCTCGTGGCTGAACTGGAACAGCTGTCCCCGCGACGTTATCCAGGCCCTACGAGGGGACGCTGAGGGGGATATGGTGGCCCTCTATACCCAACACGGTGAAGACCAGGTCCGGCGGGAGTACGAGAAGGCGATGCCGACTCTCGGGTTGTAATACTCACACTCAAACGTGTCCCGGACCAACGATGCTGGTGGCATCGACTCGGTTTTCTCGTCCATCGGTTTCGCTACTCTGGCTCAGTGATCTCAACATCAACCGGTGGTCTTAGGCCTTACCGCCCGAAATATTACATTGTGACTGGCACAACGAGTGAGGCCGAATCTCACGAAACCGCGGATGGCGTCGAGTACACGCCTCACTCGATGATGCACAAGGCCATCGTCCGCATGGAACCGACGAAATTGGAGATGCTTGAGGGCTTCGAGCGTACTGGCTCTGGGCACAAGTTTACTCCAGAAGACTCGAATGTACGTGTAATAGCTACTGGCCGTGACTGGTCTGAAAAGAGAATCCTTGTCTATGGAAGTAAATCATCCGAAGAAGCCCGCGAGCACGTCGAGACGGTTATCGAACGTGTGACTGCGGTTGACCACAACGCGGAACTGGTTGATGGGCCGGAGATCACTAACATCGCTGTGAGCGGTAATCTCGGGACCTCGCTTAAACTGGAATCGCTATCTATTGAACTCGGTGAGCAAGGTGTCGATGTCGAGTATGAGCCCGAGCAGTTCCCCGCCGCTATCGTCAAACTTGACGAGCCACCGGTAACGTTCCTGCTGTTCTCGACTGGACGGTTCGTAATCCAGGGACTTCGCGGATTCGATGACATCGAACGAGCCATCGAGCGGATTCAGTCGCTCATCGACTGAGAATCACGTAGTATCAGAAAATCCACACTTACGGGCCCTCTGATAGATTATTTGATCATCAGTATTAAAATCGCGTCGCTAAGATGGAATTAATTGGCAATCAGATGGTCAAAGAGTTTCCGTTCACCCGGAGCCATTCGCGGCGATCCTCATACTCCGGAATGAGGGCACCAACCGTGTTCCAGAACGCGCCAGAATGCTCATTGTGTACTGAATGAGCCAACTCGTGAACGATGACGTAGTCCTGGATTCGAACAGGTGCTCGGATCAATCGCCAATTGAGGCGAACGGTTCCGCTGTCGTATTCACCCCACCGACCGTCGATTTCTCCGACCCATACTGGCACATCTTCGATCCCTAATCTCGATTTAAACCGCGACACTCGGCTCGGGAGTTCATTTTCTGCACACTCAATAAACCAGTCGACGACTGCTTGGTGTTTGCGACGAACGCTCACGTCATCCACGCCTTCGTCAAATCGGTGGACTCCAAGGGTGAACACCTGCTCGTCGAACGATAGCGTGGGTTCAGGGACGTCCGCCTCAACGACTTCCAACGGGTACTGTCGACCCCGATACTGAAGTTTCTCTCCGGTCATGTACTCCTTCGGATACGGGGGCCCCTCCTGCTCTTGGAGGCCGTAGAGCTTCTGCAGTATCCACTCGTGGCGAGACTCGAGTACCTCCTCCACGTCGGCTACCGTGGCGGTCATCGGGGCTGTAACGGTCAATTCCAGAGAACTATCGATTGATAGCCCTATCGTCTCGCGGTTTTCAGACCAGTCGATGGTGTAGGGAACGATAGTCTGGCCGATATGATGTTGGCGCTGTAGGCGTTCACTCATTGGTAGTGATTCCGCGCCAGTTCGATAACGCGGTTGGTGAGCTCTTTGCGCTCGTCACCAGAGATGTCGATCTCAGACCGATACAGTTCTCCAGTCACTTCCTTTCGCATCCGGTTTTGCAGCTGCGTTTTCTCTTTCCATTCAACCTTCGTCACGAACCGTTCAACGGTACCGACCAGATTGGCCGTGAGCTCAATGAGATCTTCCTCGCCAGCATCGTGCTCGCTCAGTACGTCTTCAACCGCGTGATAGAACGAGAGATCGGTCTCGTCACGGAGCCCTTTGTTCCGCGCCTGCTTGTCGCGAGAGCGTATCTCGTCCATCAGTTCTCGGAGCTCCTCGATGGTCTCACGCTCGTTGTATCGCCCTTCTCGGTACTTTTCGATGAGCTCCTCAAGGCGATCTCTGAGGGAGCTGTATTGTACCGGGTCCTTGTCGAATCGGACGTTGATCTCGTGCTTGATCGCATTCTGCATCTCACTCGCACGAGCTTCGTCGCTTTCTAAGTCTTCAAGTTTCGCGTCATACTCTACCTCCTCCATAATCGAGACGGGCTCGTCGTTCAGAACCTCGATGCCCCGCGACGTGATGTGGTCCTGAATCAACTCACGAACCTTTGCTCCGGCCCCTTCGAGGTTCATCGTCTCATCGCGGTACCGTTCCTTCGCCGTCCCATATATCGCGCTGAGCCGCTCGAGATCCTCCCGGTAGGGGTTCGCCATCGGGTCGGGGAGGACGACATCCATCAGCTGTGAAAACCGCTTGAACGCGTTCTTGAACTCAATCCGGCGGTCGTCAGGTTCGAGTGACTGAACGCACTGCTCCACATCATCGAGATCGTCGAAGAATGAGACCGCCTTGCTGTGGGCCGCCTCGAGGTCGGGTTGTTTGTCCTCGACCGGCACCATTGCCCGCTCGACGTCCTTCGAGCTGAACATCGCAAGCGCCTCCTTCAGTTCGTCCGAGACGCCGTAGTAGTCGATAATGAGCCCGTGGGTCTTTTCTTCGAACGGCCGGTTCACGCGGGCGATCGCCTGCAACAGGCTATGCTCCCGCAGCGGCTTATCGAGATACATCACCTGAGCTACCGGCGCGTCGAAGCCCGTCAGGAGCATGTCACAAACGATGAGCAGTTCGATCTCGCCGTTCGGGTCGACAAACGATTCCTTGTACTGGCTCTTCTCGGAGTCGCTGGGCGTCCACTTCTTGATATGTTCGGGATCGTTGTGCCCCTCGGAGACGATTACTCGCGACTCAGGTCCATTCAGACTGTCGAGAGTCTCCTTATAACGGATCGCGGCCTCCTTACTTGTGGTGACAACCATCCCCTTGAACGGCGCGGGTACGTCGTTCTCGTAGTGTTCGATGATGTCCAGCGCAACGCGGTCGACCCGCGGTTGAGCCTCCGCGAGGTCCTGCGTACGAGCGTAACGTTTCTGTATCTCCGCCTTCTCCTCGTCCGTCTTGTCCGAGAAAATCCGGTCGAACAGCCGGTCAAGCGTCTCGCCTTCGAGGTGGATATCTGCGAGACGACCCTGATACAGAATCTCGACAGTCGCTCCATCCTCCAGTGACTGGTCGATGGTGTACGTGTCGATGTAGTTCCCGAACGTGCGGCGGGTGTTGCGCTCGTCCTTCTCGATGGGGGTTCCGGTGAAGCCGACGTAGAAGGCGTTCGGGAGCGCAGTCCGCATATTGTTCGCGAGTTCCTTGTCCTGCGTCCGGTGGGCCTCGTCGGCCATTACGTAGACGTTCTCGTTCCGAGAGAGCACCGGGAAGTCCTCTTCGTCGTCTGTGGTCTGGAACTTGTGAATCAGCGTCGTGATCGTCTCACCCGCGTCGTAAGAGAGCCGATCACGGAGATCCTCGATGCTCTCGGCCTTCTTCGGATTCGGAAAGCCACAGCGTTCGAACGTCGCATGGATCTGGTCGTTGAGCGCCCGACGGTCCGTAACCAGCAGGAGCGTCGGGTCGTCCTCGTTCCGGCGCAGCTTCAGCGCGAGAAACAGCATTGTGAGCGACTTTCCAGAGCCCTGGGTGTGCCAGACGACGCCGCCGTTGGCCTCACGCTGTCCGCCTTTGTCGATCCGTTCGAGCGCCTTCCGGACAGCCCGGTACTGCTGGTAACGGGCGACCATCTTGATCGCACCGCTCTGTCGGTTTTCGAATACCGTGAAGTGCCGTAACTGGTCGAGTAGGCGCGAGGGCTCAAACAGCGCGTACAGCATCCGGTACTGGTCTGGTAGGTAGCCGTCGAGGTCAAACTGCTCGATGAGTTCGTCGTCTTCCAGCGGGTAGGCATCCCGCCAGGGCTTGTACTGATCCTTCGGCGTTCCGTACGTGCCCATGACCGCATCCTCCATCCAGGTCGCGACCGAGAACTGGTTGTACCGGAACAGCTCCTCGGCCCCTTCCGACTCTCCGTCGCGTTCGTTCTGATAGCGGGTGAGTTGGTCGAGTGCCTCCGAACGGGGTTCCGGTATCTGCGGGCTCTTACACTCGACGACACCGAGCGGGATGCCGTTGACGAATAGCACGATGTCGGGCTTGACAACCTCGACCGGTCCCGCAACCCGGAACTGGTTGAGTGCGAAGAAGTCGTTGTTCTCGGGGTTCTCGTAGTCAACGTACTGGACCGTCTGGTGTTGCTTGCCGTGGCCGCGATCCTGTTCGACGGAGATATGGCGGACGAGCTTCTCGTGGATCTGCTCGTTCTCGTCCATCGTGCTCGTCCCGGCAATCTGTTGAATCTCGTTGACAGCCTTGTTCAGGTTGTTCTCGTTCAGCCACGGGTTCAGTCGCTTAACTGCATCGCGAAGACGCGGTTCGAGTACGGCCGAGGATTCGGTTTCGCGGGGGTCGATCCAGGTGCTCTGTTGCTGATCGACGATCTCCCAGCCGAGTTGCTGGAGCGCATCGAGGGCGGGTCGTTCGGCTTCGGCGTACTCGTCTGGCATGGTTAGTCGGTGTTAACGCGGACCTTCCCAGTGAGGAGGTCTTGCATTAGACCGCGTTTGAGTTCTTGTAGAGTTTCTTTATATTCAATTTCTTCAGCATATCTGTGTTGGAGAGTACGCAAGCAAGACGCGATCTTTTTTTGTTCATCGCGAGGCGGAACTTGGACGGAAAGAGACCGCAACTCAGTACTATTGATTGAGTCGAAGGTGCTCCCGGAAGCGATCGACTTTACGTACTTCTCACGATGAGCGAGTTGGTGGTACAAGTATTCTTGATCAACATCTGTTGCACTTACCGCCGCAAGTCCGCGTCCAATACAACATCGTTCAGGTGCAACATTGACTTGGCCAACATATGTCCCCCGAATTGTAACGAGTGTATCACCTTCCTCAGCTATCTTTTTTGGTTCCGAGCACCAGCGGTCGTGTGTTGGAAGTCGGTAGCCGAACTCATTATTCGCTTGGAAGAAGGGGAGCCCTTCCCCAGTCGTATTGTAATATTCTGACTTTGGTGATGAACCCATTTCAACATCCGCAACGTCTGACAGTGGACACACATCCCAGTCCGTAGGGGTTTCACCAAGGGTTCCTTTAGTTGTTGTAGAGTGTTGATTATATCCTGTATGGAAGAACTCATTCATTAACCCTATACGGAGTTCTTCGGTACTCTCGATTATTTCGTCTGTCTGTTGAATCTGCTCGTCCACTGTTGAGAGGATGTCGGCAATGCGGCGCTGTTCGGCGAGAGGCGGATATGGAATATCGACAGATGAGTACTCAGACGCATTGATATTCGCATGGGTGGTGCTTCGCGCAACGCTATTCACCCACTTGTTGAAATATTCACTATCTGTATACTGGCGAAGATATTCTTGATCAATTTTGTCGGATAACTTATATCGGATTAGATAACCTGCAAACGCGCAGGGAACTTCACTATCTGATTCCGAATACAGATAGGTCCTCCCGACCGCTCCTGTTCGAGCAAATAGAAGATCTCCATTCTCAAGTTCGTACTTTTCATTTCCTTCAATAGGGATACTTTGCTTGTCATTATTTTTTAATCGGCCATCTTCTGTCAGATCTGTTATCCGAATATACCGGAATTCACCAAGATCGAATGGTTGCGCTGATGCATTTGCCCCGTATTCACCGGAGTTTTCAGCGACATCTTCTAAGCTGACGAGATCCCAGTCATTAGGGATTTCCACCGAAACTGGTCCGATAGTGACCTGCTTGAAATCAACTCCAGATTTGTCTGTTACACTCATCGATAATCCAATTCCTTCATGTACTGTTGCAGTTCGCCGTCGGTTTTCTGACGCTCCTCGGCCAGCCGATCCAATTCCTCTAACTTCGCGCTCACGTTGATCGGCTCCTCAGGCTCAGTCGTATCGACGTAGCGCGGCACATTCAGGTTCCAGTCGTTCTCTTCGATTTCCTCAAGATCGACCAGCCGACTATGATGATCCTCCTCGCGCCCGGTCAGGAATGTCTCGGCAAGGTACCCGACACCTTCGTCGGTCAACTGGTTCTGGTTCGAAAGCTCCTCGTACACTTGCACGCCCGACTCTCGAAGCGTTTGATCCTCAGCGTAGATGAAGTGGACCTTGCCCTCTCGATCCTCTGGCTTGTCCTTGTTCAGAATGAGGATACAAGCAGGTGAAGACGTGTTGTAGAACAGGTTCTCCGGGAGCGCGATCACGGTCTCAACGAGGTCGTCCTCCAGGATCGGCTTGCGGATCTTCTTCTCAGAACGCGACCGGAACAGCACGCCGTTGTCCATCACGACACCCGCCTTTCCAGTCTCGTTGAGTGAGGCGATCATGAGCTGTATCCACGCCCAGTCGCCACGGTTCGACGGCGGAAGCCCGTACGGGAAGCGGTTGTACGGCTCGTTCTCCTGCACCCAGTCCTTGTTCCACTCCTTTTGATTCCACATCGGGTTCGCGATGACCCGATCGAACACCTCCAACTCGTCGTGTTTCGTGACTCGCTTGGGGTCGGTGATTGTATCACCCTTCTCGATCTTGGCATCATACAACTCGTGTAGGAGGACGTTCATCTGGCCGATCGCCCAAGTGTTCAGGTTCTTTTCCTGGCCGTACAGCGAGATATCGGTCATGTCGCCGCCCGACTCGCGGATGTGCTCTGCGGAGTAGATGAGCATCCCACCGGAACCACAGCAAGGATCATACACGCGGTGCCCCGGCTCCGGGTTCACACACTTGACGATCAGCCGGACGACCTCCCGCGGCGTGTAGAACTCGCCGCCCTTCTTGCCGGCGTCGTCCGCGAACTCACGAATGAGGTACTCGTAGGCGCGCCCGAAGATGTCGGGATCTTCGAGATCCTCGTTCCGATAGCGGTGCTTCGAGAAGTGCGAGACGAGATCGGAGAGCAGTGAGTCGGGGAGTCGCTCTTTGTCGTTGAAATCGACCGTGGTGAGCACGCGGTCGGCGATTGGGTCGTTCTCGTCTTCGACCGCCGCGAGTGCTTTGTTCAGCGCCGCGCCAACGTCGGTCTCCTGGGCCTTGAGGTGATCCCACCGAGCGCGCTCCGGTATCCAAAACTCTTCGTGGAGATCCCGATCGTTTCTGGCCGTCTCAACCGGGATTCCGAGTTCTTCAGCGACCTCCTCGGTCTCTTCTTCGAAGCGGTCGTTGGCCCGCTTGAGAAACAGCAATCCGAAAATATAGTTCTTGTAGTCCGCCGAGTCGATACTTCCACGGAGTTTGTCCGCAGCCGCCCACAGATGCTTTTCCAGTGTAGGAAGTGTAAGTAGATCGGGTTCCGCACCAGGGAGCGTCGCCTGGTCATTTTCAGCCATAACTCAAGCATTACACCAGCGCGTAATAATAGCAGCGTCACAACAGTTGAGAACACATAGCGACCGCCAGCGTTCTTCAAGCATCATCTACAATTACACGGTGGCGTTAATCCGAGATGATATAGTTTCGATTGCTTCTGAGATGGACTGGATATCAGTAAGCCCGGTACACAGGAGTTTGCCACTGGAAAAGACGAGTACCACGTATTCGGAGTCACGATACATCAGCGCCGGAAACTGCTCTGGCTCGTACTCCGTTTGCTCCAATCCGAACTCGAGCATTAACACCTCCAGAGAGATAGGCGATCCAAGATCAGTTGTAGCGACAATATTGCTCACCTCGACTGCGGGTTCGTACTCATACTCCAATAGGTCGCGCATAACCTCGTTCACTTGCTCGACCACCGTCTCGAAGTGTTCGATAGATTCACCGCCAGCAATCGAGCATCGGCCGCTTCGATAGAAGGCAACATAGGTATCATCCGGTGCGAACCGGGTCTGCAACCAGTGGTTATCGGCCGGTTCGTAGGTAACGCTGGTAACTTTCTTGCGTTCCTCAAATGTCTCCGCCAGCGCCACCAGATCCAGCTCTTGCTGGTAGGTTATCATCCCGACAACGTTGGCGATCTCGATTTCCGGCACTACTGTGGAGATGACTATGAATCTTAATAAGTTGGGCCCATCTCGCGAAGGGATTGCCGCAGCTCAGTAGCACCATCATCGCGTGCAAGCAGGTGTTGGTGGTGGCATGGATTCGATATCTCGGAGCATTGTTCTCGGGTGGAAAGGTGGGGTTCGAGCCGCCAGGAAGCCATCGGATATGGGATATCAGCGCCGTGGATGCCACGGAGAATACTCCCGCCAATATTAATGCTCTATGGTAATATTCAGGTAATACTCCGTCTGAGGATGTTCCCAGCCACCCATCACTGATGGTTGAATTATACTGGCTGACGATCGAGGCTGATCCCCGAATCGGTAGCAGTCAGCAGCCAGGTGGAAGGTTCGTTGTCTTCTGTCGAATCGCTAATCGGAGCCGTTGGGCCCGTAGTCAGGACCGGTACGTCATGTCCACGAACCGTCCCCTCACTCCCTACGTGTAGGTGGCCAGCAATGATAAGATCCGGATCGAGTGCTGACTCGCTGAGGAAATCCCGAAGATCGAGTTGCTCAGGTGTGTAGATATTCACGTTCTGCTCATCGACGACGGGGAACGGTGTATCGTGGATAACCAGTATATTTGGAAGCCCAAGGGTACTGAACTGGTGGTCAGGTGATAATGGCGGAAGCTCTGTTCCTGAGTGATCATAGCCGTATGTATTCAGAGATTTGCCCTTTCCCGAAATGGACGTCTCCTCGGTCGTGAGCCGAATACACTCCGATTGTTCCTCTGTCAGCCGCTTCAGGAGTCGCCGACCATCCTCCTTGTCGTGGTTTCCTTGGACGAAATAGAAGGCAATCCCTTGTTCACACGTGCGCGTCACTTCCCTGTGAACAGTATCTAAGTCGGACTGCGTCGTCTCATGATCGAATATATCGCCGGCATGAATTACTGCGTCAACATCTTGATTCCGAGCTCGGCGGAGTGCCTCTGTGAAGGTGTCGCGGTTATCGACATTGTAACTCCAAGCGGCTTTGTTGCTCCGCGGGCGGTGTCGATAACCAACGTGGGTATCCCCGACGACACAGATACGAGTCGCATCGTTGGTGGTGACTCGCTGCGCTCTGAACGCCTTCGTGCTCTGGATCTCCACTCTGGTTCCGCTCCGTGTCGAATATCGCTTTCCACGTGCGCCAGTCAGTTCGTAGGTG
>Ga0102942_1000948_pt1 | contig 11162 bp, 11 predicted proteins | sample SalPon2_C_H2O_MG_FD_78171 | JGI IMG/M metagenome (GOLD analysis project Ga0102942, IMG submission 78171) | Salt pond water microbial communities from South San Francisco under conditions of wetland restoration - Salt Pond MetaG R2_C_H2O_MG | ecosystem: Environmental > Aquatic > Non-marine Saline... | reverse complement strand
TCCGCGCACACATCAAAGAAGCCGACATGCCAAAAGAGCTGAGAAACGATTTCATCAAACAGTATGAAGAACTAGAGAACAGGTTAGGAGTCGAAAACCCAGAAATAGCAGTAAGAAGCAGTGCAACAGCCGAAGACCTGCCAGGCGCATCATTCGCAGGACAACAAGAAACCTACCTAAATGTATCTGGCAAAAAAGACCTGATCAAAAGAATAAAAGACTGCTACGCCTCCCTCTTCACCAACAGAGCAATTTCATACCGTGAAGACAAAGGATTCTCACACTTCGATGTCAAACTATCCGCAGTAATACAGAAAATGGGGCGTTCAGATATCGGCGCGGCAGGAGTAATGTTTACACTGGATCCAGACTCCGGATTCGACAATGTAGTAACAATCAACGGAAGCTACGGCCTTGGAGAATACGTTGTATTAGGAGAAGTCAACCCAGACGAATTCACAGTATTCAAAGAAAACCTTGGAATAATCGAAAAAGAAATAGGCGACAAAGAGAAGAAACTAGTTAGAAACGAAGACCACGAGTCCGGTGATGGAGAGGAGAATATTGAGAAGAAAGTACCTCAAAGTGATAGAGAAAAATTCTGCATAACCGACAACCAAGTAAAAGAACTGGCTAAGTACGCCCTGAGAATTGAAGAACACTACAATAAGCCGATGGACATCGAATGGGTTCTAGACGGTCAAACCAATGAACTGTATATTGTCCAGGCTCGCCCTGAAACTGTACAGGCTGAGAAGGATGAAAATATAATCGAAGACCACCGACTCGAAGAAGAGTCAAAGGTACTGCTTGAAGGAAGTGCGATAGGATCCAAGATTGGCTCAGGTAAGGCTCATGTCCTCTCCTCACCGAAACAAATCGACCAGTTTGAAGAAGGAGAAGTACTCGTCACAGACATGACAGACCCAGACTGGGAACCCATCATGAAGAAAGCCGGAGCAATCATAACCAACAAAGGAGGCAGAACCAGTCACGCAGCAATAGTAAGCCGAGAACTCGGAGTACCAGCAGTAATCGGAACAGAAAACGCAACCACACAACTATCCAACAGCCAATCAGTAACAGTCGACTGCTCATCCTCTACTGGAAAAATCTGGGAACAAGAACTCCAATACAAAGTAGATGAACACCACCTAGACAAAATACCAGAAACAGAAACAGATATACAAGTAAACATCGGAGAACCAAGCGAAGTATTCCACGTCGCACAACTACCAGTACAAGGAGTAGGACTAGCACGAGAAGAATTCATAATTTCAAGCCATGTCGGAGAACACCCCTTACACCTCATAGAAGAAGGAAGAGAAGACGAATACATACAAGCACTGCGTGATGGAATAGGAAAAATCGGAGCAGCATTCCACCCAGACCAAGTCGTAGTAAGACTAAGCGACTTCAAATCAGACGAATACGCACAACTCAAAGGCGGCGAAAACTACGAACCAGACGAAGCCAACCCAATGATAGGATTCAGAGGAGCCTCAAGATACTACGACGAAACATTCCAAAAAGCATTCGAACTAGAATGCAAAGCCTTGAGGAAATGTATCGATGAACTTGGACTCGATAATATTACAGTCATGGTTCCATTCTGCCGAACAATAAACGAAGGAAAAAAAGTAAGAGCCAAGATGAAAGAATACGGACTAGACCAAGGAAACATAGAAGTATATGTCATGGCAGAAACACCCTCCAACATCATACAAGCAGAAAAATTCGCAGAAATATTCGACGGATTCTCAATAGGAACAAACGACCTAACACAACTAACACTAGGAGTAGACAGAAACAGCGACAAAATGAAAGAAGTATTCGACGAAAGAGATCAAGCAGTCAAAGAATCAGTCAAAACCTTGATCGAAAAAGCAAACAAGAAGGATAAACATGTTGGAATCTGTGGAGATGCACCATCAACACACGAAGACTACGCAGAATTCCTAGTCGAAAACAATATAGATGCAATTTCAGTATCTCCAGATGTTGCATTGGAAACTATTCTAAAGGTTGCGGATGCAGAGGAGGAAAGAAGTTCAGAGAATACCGTGGAGTCTAGTAATGACAGTATTACCAGTCTTACACCAGAAGATATAGGAAAATCCGCAGGAGAAGTATATGAAGTCCTGAACAATCAGGGAAAGGCTACTGCAAAGAAATTAAAAAACCATGTAAACGACACCATGGACTCAGAGACAGTTAACCAGGCCTTAGGTTGGCTGGCGAAAGAAGGAAAAGTAGAGATAGAAGTGAAGAAAAACGGTGAGACAAAGTATCGACTTAACTCTTAACTTGGATTATCCTCTTCTCTACTCTTTCCCCATTGTGTTTTATTTCAACTGAGTACCTTCCCTCCTTGAGCGGTCCTGTCTCTAAATCATATACACCAGATGCCAAACAGTCATGCCACAGAAATTCCGGAGCAGGGATAGATTGAGATTTAATGTTTAAAACCACATTTTCGCCTCCCCTATAATCAATATTCAAATTTGAGTTAGTATTCTCCACAGGGAAATATCCATTAAACCTCAACGATTCATCCTCCTGTAATGATATTTGAGTCATCTCCCCTCTGTCCCCCCTACACTCTGTCTCCAAGTCATTTATCATCAACTGGTTTTCCTGGTTTGGAAGAGCTAATGTTGCAACCCCTAGAAATGCTACTATAGCCATCAAAGGCCAAAACTTATTCATGTTTACTATTTGGAGACGAATTGTTTTAAATTCCATTAAGTGATAAAAAAATGATAGTCTCGAGTTATTGGGCAGAAGGCTTTAAGCTTGTAGGTGGGAATAAATAAGTTATGAGCATAGGTCTATGGATGGTATTTGAGGCAGTAGCAGCGAAAGAAGACGCTGTAAAGGATTCTCTAACAGAACATCTAGAAAAACTAGAGAGCGAGTCAGAAGTCAAAATAACCGAACAAAATGTGGACGAAGTAACAGAAGTTGAAAACCCACACCCCGACCTCGAAAAAGGTTTTTCACAAGTCGCAGAATGCAAACTGGAGGTAGAAACATTCAGAAAATGCATACAAATCACTTTCGACTACGGACCAACTTATGTCCAGATGGAAGGACCAGACAACTACGAGATGAGCCTCAAAGAAGGACAAGAAAGCCTTCAACAAGTAGCAGATGTAATACACGAATACGCCCAAATGGGCGTAGGAGGAGTACTCGTATCCAAACCTACTGAAGAACAATGAAAAAAACCATTACACTAATAATATCTGCACTAATACTAGTAGGAGCAGCCTCAGCCACAACCATATCACAAGAAAAAATAACAGTCAACCTCCAAGACCAATCAGTAAATGTAGAAATAAATGTAGATGATCTCACAACCGAAACATTCAACTACCAGACCTCACACCCAGTCAACAACCTCAAAGTAAACATAAACGGAAACCAAAAACAATGCGAACAGGAAAACCTAGCAGTAGGAACCAGCATAAGCTGCGAGACCAACCTAACACAAAACTTCACAGTAAAAATCAACTACACCGCTCAAGGACTAATAAACAAACAGGAATCAGTCAGCACATTCCGCTACAGCCAATCAATATACAGGCCAATCCAAAACTACTCATTCAGAGCCCTACTACCCGAAGGAACCGGAGTAGTCAACCCAGACAAAGCAACCACAGAAGTAATAATGCCTGAAAACGGCCAAGTAGGAAACATGGAAGGAAGAAGATTCTACGTAGACTGGAACACCAAACCCACACTCGGACAATCCGAAAACTTCAAAATAATATACGAACCACTAAACGAAACACCAACTAACAACACACCACTACTCAAAACACTAGCCGCAATAACACTAATCACAGCAATCTCCTACTTCGTATACCAAAGAAAAAACAAAGTAGCATCAACCAAAAGAATAGAAGAACTAACAGAAGACGAAAAACAAATCGTCAAAATGCTAGAAACAGAAAAAGGAAGCATGCTTCAAAAAGACATAGTAGACCAATCAAACTACTCCAAAGCCAAGATATCAGGAGTAGTATCCAAACTAGTAGAAAAAGAAATATTAACCAAGGAAAAAGAAGGCCGCAGCAACAAAGTAACACTAAAAAAAGACTTCAAAGCCTAAAAAACTTGTTAATAAACCCGTTAAGCCACAGAACCATTTAAACTTCTTCAAAAAATCCTAAGCCGAAGAAAATCCTGTTCAATTATACAAGATAAAATACAGTCTAATTTTTAATATATCTGGTCCTGCCTCATCCCCTGTCACACTTCCCTCTTCTAATCAGGGCCAAAAGAAACCAGAATTTTTTGTTTTCATTCTTTTTACATTGTTTTCAGGAATAACATACTTATTAAAAAAATCAACTGACCGACTTATTAACATCAATACTGCTTCTTAATTCTCTGAACGAATTATACTGTCTAAATGTCTGGTTGCCGTTAACAACAACAGTAGGTCCTCCCTCAACATTATAATCAGATCTAAGTACATTTAGAACTTCAGAATCGCCAGTGTCCAAGTTAAAACTGAATATATGCGAATTATTGTTAGCCTCACGATAATATTTAGTTAAAGCAGATCCCTGACGGGTTGAAGCAGCTGAATCATCAAAGAAGAACATTATCAAAGTAGCCTCCTCACCACACCTCTGCTTGTAATCCTTGAGAAGATTATACAACCTTAACTGGCTTACATAGTACTCTCTACGAAGCTGCTTGTAATCCTCATTATTAGAAATACTTTTACCCGCAAAAGACTGCAAATCCTGACCTATCTGAGTATTCTGATCAGAAATCTCAGGGATACGATCCTGAACCACTTTACAATAATTCCGACTCGATTCATCTAAATATTCACGAGTTACAATTAAGCTCTGCGTACTCAAAGTAGACTCCCTCAATTGATTCTCAACATAACCCTCTCTCACATCATCAACCTGCAAACCAATCAAAACACCAAAAACCAGTATCACGGCTGTGACTGCTGCCGCCTTCAAAATAGACTCCTTCACTAAGTCCATACCTTGGATTTACGGGTTATCTCTTTAAAAATGGCTGTGGACCAAAACACAGCTTTGACCGCAAAGAAACCTAAGAAATAAAACATCAATGAAGAGATATGACTAACCTCCCTACCCGAACTCCTATAAGCCTCTCTAATCATAAACCCTGTCACCAGCAGACCAGCTATTAAAGGAGTATAAATCTTCCATTGAAAACCTAACAACACCTTCATCAAATTTAATTCTCCTAAGGCAAAGCTAAAACCAACAGCAGAAACATGAAGGTATAAATTGTAAACTCCTTCAAAAACACCAAATAAAATTAGTGAAAGACCCATAACAGCAACTGCAGGCATCAACACATGCAAAGGAAGCTGAAACTTCCCAAACCAACCATACTCAGAATTAAAGAACATGTCACAATGTTTTCGAGCATTCTGAATAAAACCTCTCGCCCATCGAACCCTTTGACCCTTCAAATCAGAGTAAGTCTCAGGAAGCTCAGTCCTAGAAACCTTATCATAAACCATACCCAAGCTTCTACCCTCCTTCCTAAGCCTCATAGCAACATCCAAATCCTCAGTAAGGTTACCCTTGTCAAAACCACCAATCTCCTTCAAATCCGAAGTCCTATAAGTAGCAAAAGCACCAGGAGTAACATCCAAAACATCAATCGAACACATCAAACGCCTGTAAAAATTAGTAACAGTATACTCAGTTACTTGAAGATTCCTGAAAAACGAATTCCGATTCAACGGTTGAATACGGCTGATAACACCACCCAAGCCTGAGTCATTCATCATCATTGCAACAGCCTTCTCCAGAGTCCCTTCCTCTAGAACTGAATCAGCATCCTGAACAACTGAGAACCTTCCCTCAACATGCTCCAACCCCCTATTCAAAGCACCTGCCTTACCCTGATTCTCATCCAAATCCAGCACCCTCAGCTTAGGATCATCCTCAAACTTCTTCACCTCCTCCAAAGTAGAATCAGTCGAAGCATCATTAACAAGAATAACCTCATAATCCGGATAATCCAAATCCAATATATTCTCCAAAGACTCCGCAACAACACCACTCTCATTAAAAGCAGGCATCAAAACCGAAACCTTCGGAAGACTATCAGGAACATCAACACCCTCCTCCTCCAACTCACTGAAAATAAAGTAATAATACATCGCCACAAACGCCGAGGAAGCAACCAACAAGTAAGTAAAAAAAATAATCATCAAAACAACGCCTCCTCAGTACAAATAACCTCCAAAAGAATTTAAAAACACCTGCACAACAAACTAGTTCTTCATCAACTCCCTCAAAAACACAGTAGCATAAGAACCCTTCGGCAAATCAAAAGCCACAACCATCTTATTCTTAGCCATATTCAAATCATCATCCTCAACATTCAACACCTTAAAATTACGGAAATCAGCAAAAGCACGCCTCAAACTACCCTCAGAACCAAGCTCACTTGCCTCCGGAACACGGAAATCATCCCGTTCAACACCTTCCTCATCCATAACCTCTTGAAGAACCTGATCCGGCTTACTATCATTAAACTCCGTCTTATAACCAACCAAAGGAATATCATAATTTTCATCGTACCAATCATCTTCAACCAAACGAGAAAGCGTCCTGTTATAAAGCCAAGACTGATAAGCATGGACAAAAAGCGTTTGAAGACCCTCAGGCAGCCTCTTAATAGCCCCTTTATAATCTCCAGGATTCTTCGTCAAATGATAAAGCAAAGTTTTCTCATACTGGAACTTCTCAGGGAAACGCTCAGCAGCTCCCTCAACCTCTCTAGTCTCCCAAAGATCCTGCCTAACCTTCCTAATGGATTTATACTCCGCATCATAAGGCTTGGCAATATAAGTCCAGACAGCCTCCTCAAAATCACCTCTGAGGATGTGCCTACCAACCTGATGAGTTACAGGACGAGTAGAACCAAAACGCTGATCACCAAAGTAATTCGGCATCTTACCATCAAGCTCTCCAACTATCTTCTGAGATCTCTCTTCAATATCATCTTCAGGAAGCTTAAGATCTCTTACAGTTATTTCAAAACGGTTAGCGGAAAGATTACCTAAACCAATCTTGCCGCCTTCACCGACAACCTCTATATCAAACTCATCAGTATACACATTCCTTACTTCCTCTTCCTCAACACCTTGAATAGAAACAAACTGCTCCGTAACAGCCCTTTTATCCTTATTACCTGCGTAACCAATTCTATTCCTTGAGATATGAAGCATTTTCGACAGTTTATCAATAGCATCCATAGTCGTCATGTTCTGTTTTCTCAACTTTACAATCAAGTGATCTCCATCCCCTGTATCATGACTAGCTAATTCTTTAACTATAAAGTCCTCAACCTGTTCCTTGATTTCTCCTTTAATACCGTATGTACTGGAATAATAGCTCCAATCCATTTTCGAGAAGTCTACAGTTTCCCAAGACTCCTCTGCTTCTTCACCATTGTTTTTAACTTCTTCTGTCATTTTATCAATTTCAACTCTCCTGTTACCTTATCAATTTTATTTGATTCCGCTGGTCTAACACCTAACGCAGTCTTGGTACCTGGTTCAAGCTCGGTGCGGCCAGCATCCGTAATTAGGGCAGCGGGTATTTGTAAACCTTTCGCCGACTCCAACTTCTCTTCCAAACTACCATCACCGTTCTCAACAACAACTTTCTTCATCCCTGAACTCTTCCAATCCGAAACAACTTTGTCAGAAGCCTTTTCATAAGACTTCAAAGACGCATGACACGCCTGAGCAATCAACTTCCCCTTCGACATACCCAAATCACTTCGAAGGACTATCACCTGTTTCAAATCATCCATACATTACAACCCCGTACTGCTCTCACATAAACATATGTACAACAAAATTTTAATTATCTAACGGTGACAAGATATGGGTTCACCCAGATTCGAACTGGGGATCTTCGCCTTGTAAGGGCGACGTCGTAACCAACTGGACCATGAACCCTTCAATAATCTAAAAGTCGTAAACGCTTAAAATACCCTGCACCTACTCAACCTCCTTCGACAGAATAGGGTCGTAGACCATTTCATCCGAAGAGTAAAATGGGTAATAAACAACTGAAACATTGGAAGCTGGTAATCTATCTTCTACATCAGATTCATCGATTTCTATTCCAATCACTTCATCCTCATTAACATCATCTTCAACCTTCTCCAAGTTAAAAACAGAATCAACCACTTCCTGACCCTCCAAGAAACCTTTCTCCTGTAATTCTTCAATTTTTGAGGCAACCTTCGAAATACCTACATCCAACTCCTCAACAATCTCCTGCTTCTCTTTATCCTTCTTTAATCGCTTGAAAACTTTCTTAGTCATGCTCTGAAGCTTTTTTCTCTCTGCCTTCCTTTCGTCCTTAACTGCGTCGACCAAAATCTTTTGATTATCATTTTGAACGAGGTAGAATGGGTAGTAGCTTCTTGAGAACTTGTCACCATATCTTTCCTCAACATCCATCAAAGAATCTCTCGGACTGAAATAAGTGATCTCAGTCTTCTCCTGATAACTGTCACCAGTCTGAGTCTCACCGCCGTGCTTCGACTTCCTCGTCCGGACAGAAGTCATAACAGGATACTCATTACCCAAAGCAAAACAAACACCAGGCGGCAAAGACTTAATCATCGACTCAACCTCCGAATTAATACCTTCAAAAGACTTAGAAATCGCCTTCAAATCATTAGGATTAGTAACACGCAAAATAAACTGGTTATTACACTGAGACAAAACATTTTTGTCAATACGAGCAGGTCTCTGACTTATAACACCAATACCCAAACCAAACTTTCTTCCTTCACTCGCTATCTTCCTCATTATATCATTACTAAGTGTTTGGCCAAAACCTTTCTCCGGTACAAAGTTGTGAGCCTCCTCCATAATCATCAAGAAAGGAGGAATTCTATTCTTCTTCCTCAAATCAAATAATTTTTTAGCTAGCATGTAGGCTGTCATTTCAGTTGGTTCAGGCTCCACAGCACGCATATTAATTATAGTAGCACGACCAGGCTCAACCAAATCCTCCAAATCGATAGGATCCTTACTAAACAAACCAGATTCCTCCAACTGCTCCAAATAATTCAACAAATTCCACTTAGCAGTCGAATCCTCCTGACTTACAGCATCCTCAATATCAACCAAACCATAAGCCTCATCCTTCTCACGCAAACGCTTCAAAGCATTGTAAAGAACACCCATCTGCGAATTAGTCAACGAATCAGGGATCAAAGTCATCAACTCCTTCTTAGACAAATTCAAAGACGAAAAACGAAGCGGCAACGCATCAGGATTAATCTCAGTATTAGGAGAATACTCCTTCACCTCATAACTCCTCTGCTCCTCCTCATTCTCAGGATTCGGAAACTGAAGCGAAGAGTATTCACCGTGAGGATCTAATATAAGTATCGGAAAGTCATCTTCAAGTAATTCTTCGATTAAAACTCCTGTTAAGTAAGATTTTCCTGCTCCGGTCTGTGCTAGGACGGCAAAGTGTTTGTAGAAGTCTTCTGGGTCGACATGGATGTCTATATCAGGGTTAGTTTCCAAGTTTCCGATAGTAAGTCCTTCATCATCTAGACCCAGTGTTTCAGAGATTAATTCTTGATCTGCCTGGTATACGATTGAGTCTGGCTCTATTACTCTTCTCGGTGCTTTGGTTAGTCCTTTGTCTCTGTATCCTATTATTGATGCCTTGGCTTTCGTTGCCCCATCTGACTTCTTCGTGACTTCTTCTACCTGGGCCAGAATCCATTTCTCGTTGCTCTTAACCGATACAAAGTCAAATTTTCTTACCTCTTCGGTTGCTCTGAATTTGAAGCTGGAGGTGTTCACATCGCCCTCAATCGTTCCTACCTGCATAATATAACCATTCCATAGGCAGATTCATAAATTCCTACTCGGTCTTTTTCCCAGCCAATTTAAGAAGATGCGGTAACCTTAGAATAGTTATGGACCTTGGCCGATTCAGTGACCTAGAAGGACTTCAAAAGGATCTTTTCTACCTGGGAATCTGTACAATAATTATTGCTTCAACAGCAGCTGTCAGCAACCTTGCCACCCCTGATGACCCTGTCAGAGTTGGCTATACTGAAGTAGAAACCAACTGTTTTGGAGTTGATGCCGGAGTATGCTTAGGAATTCAGAGACAAAGTCATACAACTTACAACTATGATAATTATACAGAAGTTGAGCCAGGTACTGAAAATTTCTACAGAAGAGTTGAAGCCGAGTTGATGATTCAGGCTTACAACATTTGTAATGCCAATATGGAAGGCTATGAATGGACAAATGAAGCTGAATACAGGAATCAGACCGGGACGGAGTGGAGAAATAATGAGAATGTGACTTTGCTTCCGTGTGAAGACACTTTCTTCAGAAGTATTAATGCTTCAAAGTGAAGGAGAGAGCTGTAAGTTCTCTTTTAGTTCCTAGGTTGTCGGAGCGGACAGATAACTCAACATTTTTAACTGTAGGTGTACATACTTGTGTTATGGCGACGAAGTCTGTTACTATTAAGGAGAGTGCTTATGAAATTTTGAAGTCGAGGAAGGAGAATAATGAGAGTTTCAGTGATGTTATTGAGAGGATTGCTCGTAGAAGACCTTTGACGGATTTAAACGATGTTGTATCTAAGAGTGAAGGTGAAAATATTGCGGAAGAGGTTGAGAAGGTTAGAGAAGAGATGGAAGAAGAGTTAGAGAATCGTTCTAAGAGGATAAGTGATGCAGTAGAATGATAGCAGATACATCATTTCTCATAGATTTTTTGAAGAGAGAAGAAGATGCTGTTAAGAAAGCAGAAGAACTTGAAGAGGAGAACAGAGGTTATTCAATCAGCACGCCCACACTTTACGAACTATGGGCAGGTGTCTCACGGAGCAACGCTGAACAGAAAAACGAGATACTCGATATAATCGAATCACAAATCATTCAGGGACTTGATCAGGAATCAAGTTTAGAGGCAGGAAAGATTCAGAGAAAACTGATAAACCAAGGAGATAGAATAGGACACCTAGACGCATTGATAGCCGGTATAACAAAGAAAAACTCAAACAGAATATTGACCAGAAATATTGACGAATTTAACAGAGTGGAAAACTTAGAAACTGAAGATTATTGAAAAAGCAGAG
>Ga0102942_1000947_pt1 | contig 11169 bp, 10 predicted proteins | sample SalPon2_C_H2O_MG_FD_78171 | JGI IMG/M metagenome (GOLD analysis project Ga0102942, IMG submission 78171) | Salt pond water microbial communities from South San Francisco under conditions of wetland restoration - Salt Pond MetaG R2_C_H2O_MG | ecosystem: Environmental > Aquatic > Non-marine Saline... | reverse complement strand
ATCCAGGCCGACCGAGTCTGGATCGATAGCCTGCTCGAGGAGTACTTCGACGCTGACGAGGACGCGGAGATGCTCGACCTCGTGCAGGTCCGCGCCCCCGAAGAGATCGAGATGACCCTCGCGGACCTGGTGTTGACCGGCGACCAGGAGGGCGAGATACAAAAGCTGATGCAGGCGATCGAACACCGCGAGTATCTCGCCGAGATCGGGCTGCGTGAGATCGGGAAGATCCTGTTCGTCGGTCCGCCGGGAACCGGCAAGACGACTGTCTCGCGCGCGCTGGCTCACGAACTCGGCCTCCCGTTCGTCGAGGTGAAGCTGTCCATGATCACCAGCCAGTACCTCGGCGAAACCGCGAAAAACGTCGAGAAGACCTTCGAGGTCGCAAAGCGGCTCTCGCCGTGCATTCTCTTCATTGACGAGTTCGACTCGGTGGCGAAGACCCGCCGCTCCGACGAGCACGCCGCGCTGAAGCGCGCGGTCAACACACTGCTCAAGAGCATCGACGACATCTCTCTGATCCGCGACGAGGTGATCCTCATCGGCGCCACCAACCACCCCGACCAGCTGGATTCGGCGGCGTGGCGCCGGTTCGACGAGATCGTGAACTTCCCCAAGCCCGACCGGGATATGCGTGCGGACATCCTCCGGATCATCACACGCCGGATGGAGATCGACGACTTCGACCCGACCGCCGTCGCGGAGTTGACCGAGGGCCTCACCGGCTCCGACCTCCGGATGGTGCTCCGGGAGGCGGTGTTGGAGGCGCTCACCGAGGAGCGGACCACGCTCACCCAGACGGACATCGTCGACGCCGTTGAGGACTTCGAGGAGCGGGACAACCTCAAGAATATGGATATGATGTCCGACGGCGAACAGCTCGTGGCGGGCGACGGCGGCGACGGCCACTCCCACGACCACTGAGGGCGGCGTCGACGCCTCGGATCGCCGGCTGGGGCACAGCGTCGTCGCCCCTGGCCGGCCGGACAACCGAAGCTATAGACGACTCCGACCGATAGCTCCCCCAACGATGTCGTGGTATCTCCTGATACTTGCCGGGCTGTTCGAGGTGGCGTGGGCGATCGGGCTCGAATATTCGGAGGGGTTCTCGAAGCCGGGGCCGACGGCCGCTACCGCCATCGCGATCGGTATCAGTATGGTGCTGTTGTCCCAGGCGGTCAAAGACCTCCCGATCGGGACGGCGTACGCGGTCTGGACGGGGATCGGAGCGGTCGGGACCGCCTCGCTCGGCATCGCTCTCTTCGACGAGCCGGCCACCCTCGCCCGGACGGGATTCATCGGCCTGATCCTCGTGGGGATCGTCGGCCTCCACGTCGCCTCCGGTGGCCACTGATGCCGGTCTGGCTCGGACGCTTTATCACCCGCCGGCACCCAACCCGGAACGATGCAGGTCACCCTGCTGGGCACCGGCGACACAACCGGCACGCCCACCGTTGGCTGCGAGTGTGACACCTGCGCCGAGGCGCGCCGCCGCGGCGTCGAACGCACCCGGTTCTCGGTGCACGTCCGGAACGACCGCACCGGGGAGTCGGTGCTGGTCGATTTCAGCCCCGACTTCAGACACCAGTTTCTGACTCAGGCGGTCGCCCTCCCCGACGCGGGCATCGTCACCCACATTCACTTCGATCACCTTGACGGTCTCGGCAACGCCTATCGGCTATTCGACGACCTCTCCGTCCACGCAGCCGACGAGACCGACCCTCAGACCGGCGAGAGCGTCGCCGGCACCGTCGCCCGGAAGTACGACTACCTCCAGCAGGTCGACGCCCGGACCCAGACGCCGTTCGAGCCGTTCGAGGTCTGCGGGCTGGAAGCGACGCTGGTGCCGGTCGACCACCCGCCGCTTCTCTGCTATGGGCTCGCGATCGAGGACCCCGAGACCGGCGCGAAGCTGTCGCTGTCGGGCGATACCACCTACGACGTGCCGGAGCGCTCGCGAGCAGTGCTGTCGGATCCGGACCTGTTTCTCGCGGACGCGATCGTGCCGGCGTCGCTGTGCGAGCACCACCCGCTGGGCGGCGACCACCACGCCCCCGACGGGGTGCCGCGGACGTTCGGCACGAAACACATGACCAGAGAGGGTGCGCTCGACCTCGCGGCCGACCTGTCGGCGACGGAAACCCGGCTGGTCCACTCCGCACACTTCTACCCCGCCTCGGAGGCGTTCGAGGAGCCGCTGGCGGTCGACGGCGAGACCTACGACCTGTGACCCGGGGCGCCGACGGTCCCGTCCGTCGGAGACGTAGAACCCTTCGTCGCGGCCGCACTCCAGCCGCACGCGCCCCGACAGCATATCTGGACACGGCGTCTCCGTCCGCACGCAACGACCACCGCAACAGTCACCATTCTCGCAGGCACGGACGGACATCAAAACATCGGTCGACTCGCCAACGGGCTCGAGACGGCGAAGGAGTTCGCCCAGAACGACGCGGACGGCCTCGAACGCATCTTCGACGGCGCCGGGACGCAGTGACTCCCCGAACTCGAAGACGAGGACGGCGACGCCCACGAGGTCGCCGACTCCGATCCGGTGACGTCTGACGGCCACCCCAGCGTCCGCTCGCTGGTCGGCGACGACTACGAGACCGCCACGTTCTATCGTCGGATCCCGCACACCGGCGTGTGCTCGCAATTTATATCACCACCGGGCGTTCAGTCGACCTGAACCCACACGATGGATGTACCACAGCCGCAGCCGGGTGCGCTGCGGGCGCCGAGATGCCCCCGAGAGCCCGACCGATGACGCTCGTCACCGTTCCCCCGGTCACAGTCGCGGCCGTGGCGCTCGTGGTCCTTGTGGCGGGTGCGATCAACGGCGTCGCCGGCTTCGGGTTCGCGGTCGTGGGGACGATGGCGCTCGCGACGCTTTTCGACCCCGCGACCGCGGTCGTGTTTATGATCGTCCCCATCTTCGCGGTGAACGTCTCGTTGGTGAGCGACCTCTCCGTGCGGGAGCTACGGACGTGCAGCGCGCGCTTCTGGCCGCTGATCGCCGCCGCGCTCATCGGGACCGTCGTCGGGATGGCGGCGCTCCAGCGGGTGCCGGCGGCACCGCTTCGGGTCGGGCTCGGCGTCGTGACCCTGGGCTTTGTCGCGACCGCACAGCGGGCCGTCCCGCTCCCCGAGTGGACCTCGCCCGGCGGCGACTTGGGGACGTCCCGGCCGGGGATGGTCGGCGTCGGCGGCGTCTCCGGGTTGCTCTTCGGCGGCACCAACGTCGGCGTCCAGTTGATCGCGTACCTCCGGAGCTTCGACCTCTCTCACGGCCTGTTCGTGGGAGTGGTTGCGATGGTGTTTCTGGGGCTCAACGGCGTCCGGGTCGCGATCGCGGGCGCGTTCGGGCTCTATCCGAGCACGGTGGTCGCGGTGGCCTCACTCGCGGCAGTCGTGCCGGCGATCGCGGGCGTCGCGGTCGGCAAGCGGCTTCGGACGTCTGTGGGCGAACGCCCGCGGCGGCTGGTGGTGCTCGGGCTTCTCACGTTCGTCGGGGTGCGGCTCGTTGTCGGCGGGCTGGGAATCGCCTGAACCGGCGCCCGCGGGTCGCGGCCGGATCCCGATCACGCCCGCCGGACGAGGTGGACGCGGACCGACCGCTGGCACTCCCGACACGCGTCGTCGAGGCGAGCCAGGGTCGCGAGCACCGGGTGGTCGACGGCGAGTCCCTCGTAGATGCTCCCGACGAGGTCCCGGTGCCGGAGTCCGGCGTCAGCGTCGACAGCAGTCGTCGACGCGAGGGCCGTCTGTCGGTCGGCGACGGCGTCGTCACACCGGTCCCGGTGGGCCGTCAGCGCCTCGTGTCGGCGCTGTAGCGCGTCGAATCCGAGTTCGGTCAGCGGCGTCTCGTCGGCGGCCGCGATCCACGACGAGACGGACCCCACAGTGTCGGCGGCCGCTTCCAGCGACTCGGACTCCCGGTCCAGCGCCCGACAGAGCACGTCGAGTTCGGCCCGTCGGCGCCGGGCCTCGGCCATGATGCCCCGCTTGAGTCCGGGCGAAAAGGGAACGCTCGATGCCGGCGCCACCGCGACGGCGATCGATTCGGTGAGTTCCCGGCGGATCGTCGCTGTGAGCGGCTCCGACTCCGGGATCTCCGGTTCGGTACCGGTGTCGACGTTCCCAGTGAGGGCCTTCGGGTGGACCGTCTCCGCGAACGCGGTCCGGACCGACTCACACCCGCCGGCGCTCGACGTCTCCGTGCGCTGTGCCAGCCCGCCGGCGCCGGCGACGCCGGACGCCCCGGCGGGCGAAGAGTCCGCCGAGAGGTCGGCGACCCGGTCGACGAACGATCTCATCCCGTCGCGCTTGGCGTCCGCGGCCGCGCGCTCCGCCTCGACCCGTTCGGCCGCCGCGTCGATGTACGTCGTCCGTGACATCCTACGCGGGCGAACGGATCGGGGCGTTCAGCAGGCCCTCGGGGTCGTTGCTACCCTCGAACGCGAGTTCGAGACGCCACCCGTCGCCGACGGTGTCCACGCGTACCCGCGTGGGGACCCGGCCGGGAAGCCGGCGGACGAGGTCGACGACGATCGGCAGTACCGGGAGGCGGCCCTCCCGCGGGGAGAGGGCGTACTCGGAGAACCGAACCGTGGCGACGTCGGGGACGGTGGCCTCGGCCCGGTCAGCCCGTTCGGGCGGCGAGAACTCCCCGACGACGTCGCAATCGACGAGTCCGGCGAACGTCGCCGTCACCGGATCGCCCCCGCCATCGCGGGGGCCTAGACGCTCGGCCGCCTGCGTCAGGACGGCCGCCTGCTCGGCCCCGTCGAGCCGGTCGGCGAGCGTCCCCGCCATACTTTCGAGCAGGCACAGACAGAGCCCGTCGGGGGTCGGCAGCGCCTCCGCCAACTCCGTGTACCGCTCCATCGTTGCCCGCTCGACCTCGCGGTGTCCGCAGTCCGACAGCGACTCGAACGTCGCCGCAGCCACGCGGTGACACCGTTCCACCAGCCGGTCGCGGCCCGTAGGCTCGCTCCCGGCCGTGCCCGTGACGATCGGTGCCGACAGCGATCGCTGAGCCCCCGCGGGGCCGGAACAGTCGTGTCCCGGCTCCGTGGCTCGTCGGTCCCGCGCCTGACACACGATGAGATCGTAGTGGGGGACTTCGGGGTCGTACCGACGGAGCGCCGCCCGGTACTCAGTCGCCGCGCTCACGGCGCGTCGCGCGGACGCCCGGTCGCCGAACCGCTTGTCGGCGACGGGCACCGGACGGTGACCGGTTCGGCCGCAGACCACGTAGTACGCGCCGTCCGTCGCGGCGAGTTCCTCGATGCGTTCCCTGATACCGACGAGCGTCACGCCGACCGTCATCGGACTCCCTCCTCCGTTCGTAGGCGATCCTGAAGCATACTCTTTAGGCTTACCTAAATATAGATAACTCCACCGATTTTAGGGAGTCCTAAATCGAGGGGCGCTCCTGCGCTTCGGGTTCGCACGCGCCGGCTCGTTTCCCACGCCGGACTCACAGGACAAGAGTCTTGTCCGACCGGATCCGTGTGAAGGATACACATATGGATATCCGAGTGCGCGGAGCCGTCCCGGCCGACCCGTTTCTGGGTGCGGCGGACCTCTTCGAGACGGAGTACGACCTCGATCTCCCGGTCCACGTCGACGTCCGCGAGGACCCCGACGAGCGGACCTGGGCGGCCCACTACGATGACCGTCACGTCCTGAACATCTCCCAACAGGCGGCGACAAGCGCGATGGCACGAGAGTTGATCGTTCACGAACTCGCACACATGGCCCGCAACGAGGAGGGCCACGCCTCGCATCACTTCCGGACGGAGGAGGCGCTGTTCTTGGCGCTGTCGGGCGAGTCCGTCGAGCGCCGGAAGATCGCCCACTGCTACCAGATCGCGAACCATATGAAGGACATCTACGCCGACGACATCACCCTCGCGGTGACGCCGCCCGCGAAACTGGTGTCGTTTTTCGAGTCCGAACTCGCTCGGGCTGTCTCGACCCGATCGGACCCGTCGCCGTGGCCCGACTCCCGTCGGGTCACCGCCGGGTCAGACCCCGAGATCACCGCTGTCAACGCGGCGTTCGCTCTGGGGCTCGTCGAGCGCCACGACATCGTCGACGAGAGCCACCGGCTCTACGATCTGGCCCACGCCGCCGCCGACGACGCCCCGGGGGTCGACCTCAAGGCGTTCAAACGCCGGTTCCGGTCGCTCGGGGCGGATCCCTCTGCGAGCGACTACCGGAAGACGCTGGTGGACGCGACCCGCGCGTACGTCGTCGGGTCGGGTGGCGGCGTCGCTGCAGACTGACAACGGAGGACGAAACGCCGGCTGCGGACGGCCTACCGGGCGGCCTCGGCGACGCGTTCGGACTCCTCTTTCTGTCCGATCGCGTACGACTGGACGTCGTAGTCGGCGGCACCGACCAGCACGTCGGTAAGCGCCTCAGCGGCGCTTGTGGGGCTCTTGTACGATCCACGCTGGGTGCCGTCGGCGACGAACTTCAGCGCCTGATCGACGCGGCGCTGGGGCGCGACGTCGACCGCCTGCGGCACCGAAATCCCGCCGTATTTGAGGCGAACGGTTTCCTCGCGGGGCGCGGCGTTCTCGACGGCGCGAACCAGGACCTGCACGGGGTTCTCATCGGTCCGGTCGTGGACCATCTCGAAGGCCTCGCGGACGATCTTCATCGTCTTCTGCTTGTGGCCCGTGTTCTCCTCGGTCTGCATCAGCCGGTTGACCAGCCGTTCGACGACACTGATCTCGGACTTCTGGAACTGCTTGGAGGCGTGGCGGCCCATCGTGTGGGCAATGGGCGTGACGTTGATGTACCGCTCCGTCGAGGGGTCGGAGTATTCGATCTCGGAGACGTCCCAGGTGCCAAACAGGAGCGCCTCGTGCTCCATTCCCGCGTTCTCGGATTCGGCGTCTGCGTCTGCGTCGGCGTCTGCGTCGGGGGCTTCGCTTTCGGACATCTCAGCGCACCGGCTTCTCGGCGTTGCCGCGGACCAGTTCGATCATCGAGACGCCGTTTACCTTCTCGACTTTGTAGTTCACGCCCGAGAGATCGCCCATCGCGCGACCCTTCGCGCCGCCGATCCCGGCGATGGTGACCTCGTCGTGCTCGTCAATGAAGGAGATCGCGCCGTCGCCCGGACAGAACGCCGTGACCTGCTTGCCGTTCTTGATCAACTGGACCCGGACGCACTTCCGGATCGCGGAGTTGGGCTGTTTGGCTTCGATCCCTACCTTCTCAAGGACGATCCCGCGTCCCTGCGGGGCACCCTCTAAGGGATCGGACTTCGCACCGAGGCCGCGCTCGCGTCGCGCGTACTCCGAGTCGGACCAGCGTCGCTTCTGCCGGTCCTGCTTGAGTTTCCGCGCGGCGTATTTGCCGTTCGCCATAGTGTAGAACGATTCCCGTCGGAACCACTTAAGCCTCCCTTTTCGCGGACGCCGAAACGGGCGCAGGTCGGAGTAGCGACCCCTAAGACGGGTTCTACGGCCGTCGTTCAGATCTCGACGACGCGGGCTCGCGGGCGGAGACGTGCTGAACGGCGTGGAGACTGAGTCGCTGTCGGCGTGTCGCAAGGGCCTGATCCGGATCCGACCCCGCAGCCCTACGTCAACTGGATGTCGTCGATGTCGTGGTGACGTCGCGCCAGCGTCCGCGCGACGTCGATGTTCTGCCCGTCGGTCCCGATCGCGACGCCGCGGTCCCCCTCGGGGATCTCGACGTACGCGATCCGGTCACCGCCCTGTTCGGAGAGCGTCACGTGCCGGACCGCAGCGGGGGCCAACACGCTCTCGACGAACGCCGACGGGGTGTCGGCGTCCTCGACGAGGTCGACGCTACGCCCGACGGCGTCCTCGACCGCCTGGACGTGGGCGCCCCCGGGGCCGATGGCGGCGCCCATCTCGCCGGCCGCAACGAGGATCACTACCCGGTCTTCGAACAGGAGGCAGTCCCGCGCCGTCGCGCCGGTCTCCTCCTCGAACCGGGCGATGTGCCGGCGCGCCTCGTCCGACAGCGTGACTCGCATCCGGGTCAGTCGTCCGACGGTTTGGGCTCGGTGCCGCGGTCGGCCTCGATCGACCCCATCCGGAGATCGACGTCACCCGTCCCGATCGACACCGGCTTGCCCACGATGACGTTCTCGATGACGCCGTCGAGGTCGTCCTCCTCGCCGTGGACCGCGCCGTCGAGCAGGTGGTTGACCGTCACCTCGAAGGCGGCCCGTGCCAGCACCGAGTCTTTCGACCCCGAGATGCCGTGGCGGCCGATGGACTCGATCTCGCCACGGTTCGTCATGATGTCGGCGACGAGCATCAGGTGCCGGATGTTCACATCGTCGAGCCCCTGCTCCCGCAGCGTCTCCATCGTCTCGTTGATGATGGTCTCGCGCGCGGCCTCGACCCCGAGGTTTCGGTACACCTCGTGGATGTTGTTACTCGTCGTCCGGGAGGCGTCGACGCCATCGATCGAGAGCACGTCACCGAACGCCGATCCTTCGGTGTAGAGCACGAACTCCTCGCCGTCGGTCTGCTCGTTGTCCTCCTTCCGGATGACGACCCGGGAGATGTCCTCTAAGCCCTTGAACACGATCTCACGCAGCTCCTCGACCAACTGTAGGAGCCGGCGGTAGCTCGGTTCCTCGGGGCCGAACTCGATGAGCATCTCCGAGCGTCGCGTGTCGACATCGAGGGCGTCCTCGATGGTTTCGGCGACTTCCTGTGCGACGGTGTCGACGTCGTCGACCGTCGGCCACCGCTCCGCGAGCGTCTCGTCGTTGAGGTCGACCTGGACGATCATATCCGCCACGTTGGTGGAGATGTCGCCTAACGAGAGGATCCTGGTGGCCTCCATCTGCCAGACGACCTCGTGGGCACGCTCGCGCTCTTCGGCGTACTCGCCGTCGAGGTGAACGGTCATCATCGGCGTGTCGGGGGTCTTCCGGGCGTCGACCAGTTCGATGAGCCGCGGCAGCCCCTGGGTGACGTCGATCTCGGCGACGCCGGCGTAGTGGAACGTGTTCATCGTGTTGTGGGTGATCACACCCGCAGCCGTCGTGAACGTCTCAAGCCCCGCCACCGAGAGATCGTAGACGTGCTCGTGACCGCTCTCGATCGTCTCGATCGACTCGATGCGGTCCCAGACTGCGTCTCCGATCCGGTCCGGATCGGCTTCCGACTCGTCTCCGTGCGCGGCTGCGATGCCGCCGTCCGATGCGAGCGTCCGGTCGGGTTCGAGCGGGAGCTCGATCGTCCCGCTCGACTCGTCGAACGATCCGATGGTCGGTAGCACGTCGCCACAGTCGAGAGAGTCCCCTTCGACGGGTACGATCTCGTTGTCCCGCCGCGTCACGAACGAGTGCGCCTTCGTCGCCCGGATCGTCCGCCCGGATTCCAACTCGAACCGGAGGAGCTCGTCCGGCGCCTCGTGCCGGCTGACCTCCTCAACCGACTGCCATCGGACGCGTTCGTCCGATCCGAGGCTCGGCACGTCGATTCCGCTGGGCGCGAGCGCGACCTCGTGGCCGTCGAACGTTCGCGTCTCGCGACGGTCGAGCAGGTCGTCGACGAACGGACCGATCTCGACGACGTCGGTCTCGCCGTCGCGACGGACGACGATCTCCTCGTCGGCCGGAATCGACATCTGCGTTCCGGGTTCGCCGATCGACTGCGCCGAGACCGTCCCCACGGGATCGTGGGCGTCGACGCGGGAGTCCTCGTAGCGCGAGGAGATCGCCTGTGCGATCTCGTCGACCTGCTCGAGGGTGACGCCCTCCCGCTCTTCGATGGTCTCGTAGATGCGGTGGCGGAGGCTCTCCGGAAGACTGTAGTCTCGGACGATCGCCTCAACGTCGTCGTCGACGTGGGCGTATTCGTCAGTCATCGGACTCCACCTCCAGGCTCTGGGCCTTGTCGAGCCCGGGCCCGGCGTATTCGGAGATGTTGGTCGGCTGTTCCCTCCGGCCGAGGAACTCCGCTTTCTCCACATCGGAGGCGAACTCCGCGTCGAGGATGCGGTCGGCGACGTTCTCGACGTCCACCGGGTTGTCCTCGGAGGAGGAGACCTTCACCGGCGAGGTGCCGTCCTCGCCGAACTCGAACTGGACGATCGTCCCCGACGTGTCGCGGACGGTGCCGTCGTACTGTGCTTCGAGCTCCGAGAGCGCGTTGATCAGCCGGCGCTGGAGGTAGCCGGACTTCGAGGTCCGGACCGCCGTGTCGACCAGCCCCTCGCGGCCGCCCATCGCGTGGAAGAAGAACTCCCGCGGGGTGAGTCCGCCGCGGTAGCTGTTCTCCACGAACCCGTGGGCCTCCGCCGAGAGGTCGTTGCGCTGGTAGTGACTGAGGGTGCGGTCCTCGTATCCGCGGTTGATCCGCTCGCCACGGACCGCCTGCTGGCCGACGCAGCCGGCCATCTGTGTGAGATTCAGCATCGACCCACGCGCACCGGATCGAGCCATCACGACGGCCGGGTTGTCGTCTTGGAAGTGGTCTTCCGCGATCTCGCCGGCGGAGTCTCTGGCCTTCCCGAGCTGCTGCATGATCTTCATCTCCAGGGTCTCGTCGACCGTCCGGCCGGGCAGCGACTCCAGCTCGTCGGCCTCGTAGATCTCGATGAGCTCTTGGACCCGGTCGTAGGCGGAGCCGATCGCCTCGTCGACCAGGGCTGTGGCGTCGTCCGGGATCGACTCGTCGTCGATCCCGATCGAGAACCCGAAGTGCATGATCGCCCGCATCGCCAGCGACGCGACCTCGTTGACGAACACGCGGGCGCGCGTCTTCGAGTGGATTTTCGCGAGCGTGTCGACGACCTCGCCGCCGAACGCCCCGACGGCGTCCTCGTCGATAGTCCCCGACAGGAGCTGGCCGTCCACGATCTCAACCTGGTCGCCCGCCGACGACGTGAACTCGAGGTTCAGGTCGTCCGGCAGGAGCTCGCTGAACAGCTGGCGGCCGGTCCAGTAGGGGTCGCCCGCCTCGTTCTCGCCGGCGGGCTCCGGCAGCGTATCGATGCTGGTCGCTCGCAGAAGGTCCAGCGCCTGGGTCTCGGTGAACTCGGGGTTGCCGTTGGTCAGGAGGAGCGTTCCGGAGATGTGGTCCTGGATCGCGCCGATGATGTTCTCGCCGAACCGCGGGCTGAGCATCTGCTCTTGGACCCGCATCAGAACGCGGGCCT
>Ga0102942_1000945_pt1 | contig 11172 bp, 6 predicted proteins | sample SalPon2_C_H2O_MG_FD_78171 | JGI IMG/M metagenome (GOLD analysis project Ga0102942, IMG submission 78171) | Salt pond water microbial communities from South San Francisco under conditions of wetland restoration - Salt Pond MetaG R2_C_H2O_MG | ecosystem: Environmental > Aquatic > Non-marine Saline... | reverse complement strand
TTTCTTCTTTAAATTCGTTGAGTTCTGACTCAAGTCGCTGTCGGTAGTTGAATGCAGCCAAGACCAACCGTTCGCTAAACTTCTCGAGTGTTTCGTTAATGAGCTCTTTGTATTCAGTCGCCGCGTGTGTGACATCCACTTCTCCACACTCAGTACATTTACCTGTCACACCCACTGAAAAGATGTGATTACAGTTCCGACAGTAGTTGTAATCAAGTAAGGATGTGAGCCACGGCAGTATAGCCTCATCGGCTTCGACGATACGCTTTAGTACGGTGAATATCCGCCCGTGATCGATCTGATCGATAGGCCGATTATACAAATACGTAAACGTCTTGTAATCCGTCGGAGACGCTGTTCGTGGCTCATCCTTCCGGTAGCGATCCCACTCATCAGGGTCTGGTTTTGTGAACTCTTTTCCCTCCACTTTGTCTACCCGTTGCCACGGTATGTGGTAACGGGCAGCGATATAATCCATGATTGCCCATGTTAGTGAGACGCTCAGAACGTACTCGTTATGCTGGTCAAGTGGAATCGGCTTTTCTCCTGAACTAATGAGTTGGCTTGGTTTCTTATGGTAGTAGAAGTCAATTGGATTGCGCTTGCTAACTGTTGTGACCAGTGATTTGCCAGCATCACGCCCTGCACGTCCGATCCGCTGAAGATATGCGTTAGTGTTTGGTGGCGTCCCAACAAGCAACAACGTGTTTAGGTCACCAATATCAATCCCGATCTCCATCGCCGGTCCCGTAGAGAGGAAGTTCGGAACTGAGTCATGTTTGAATTCGTGTTCGATCCGGCGTCGTTCGTCAGCTGGGACATCACCTTTGTAGACCTGGCTGGTGAGTAGTCGTGGGTTCGTTGTCGAAGCCCGGTATGCGGTCCGATTAAAAAACGGCGACTCCATAGTGGCTCGATCGTGATAGCTTGAATGGTAGTCGACGAGCCCACTCTTGGAATTATTTCTGACCTGTATCCCAGCAGTGCTCACAAACGAGTCTCTATGATAATCATAGTGGATGCTATGGTCAGACCCAACAAAGTGTACATTCACCGCATCAAGAGAAAGTTCGACTCGATCAAATTGGCTATCCTCGGTAACTACTCCGCGTTCTTTCAGTCGATTGAGTACACCGACCGGATTTTCGATCGTCTCATCTTTACGGAGTGCTTTCAGCAGGTTCTGTCGCGGCTGGCGATTGTCTTCTAAAAGATGGCGACAAAGGGATCGCTGTGCTGGTGTTTCGGGAACTATGTTGAACGAGATATCAATCATACCCTCGTTCACTAGGCGACCATACTTCCGCCCGATATTCCCGTTTACAAGTAAGTAGTTTCCGGGGATGAGTTCACCGAGTAGCGATCCTCTCCATCTCCCGTAGCCGATTACGTCATTGATGATATCGTCGCTGGCATCCATCTCATCCCAATAGCTTCGGGCTTCATTTATCGTCCCTTCAAGGAGTTCCTCTAGCGAGACTGGTCCGTGGTCTTCTACATGACTAAGGATTTGTTGCTGAATGAAGAGTTCCCGCTCTGGTTCTTCGAAGTCGTTAGCCATCCGCTCCATATCGCGGTAAGAATCTGCAAAAGACATCATCTTTGACTGGTACTGAGAGTCGTTCGTGTCAGCCAGCTCTCGGAGCATGAACTGACTCATGGTCACCCCTGCGTTATTGGGAGACCGCATGAGTGAGTCATAGTTGCGGCTCCGGCCGTGATAGCAGGGTAGTGCGTGTGAGGCCTTCCCCGTTGAATCAAGCCGAACATTCCCGTTCGAATCGCGGTAGGCAGACTTGAGTCCGAAGGATTTGTTTATCCGAACGATATCTGAATCAGAGTGCTCTTCGATATTACACCCGGTTCCTGCTAAATAATAGAGGTCTGTCGAGCGATCCTCGTTACAAGCCTCACAAAAATCTGCCTCTTGAGTATCAATATAGGCAGGGAGTACGAAGGTGTTCCGTCCGCATTCACAGCCGTCTTGTAGATCACGAGGTCTGAGGCGCTTTGAGTGGTTCTCGTTCGTACAAACCCAGGATAGCGAATATTTTGGGATCAGGGGAGCGTCACAGCCACTACAATTGAGGCCATCCTGATTCTCGTTGTGGTGGTCACATTTTGGGTCACTACATTCTCGAGCGAGATCTTCGCCCAAAGTTAGAGAGCCACCGCAATGTGAGCAACCGCTATCGGCCTGTGGTTGTTCAATATCACATGTCGGGTTCTTACATACGGTACCCTCTGATGTTCGGGTCAGTACGCCACCACACTTACAATTATTCAGGCCCTCCGTCGGGTGTTCTGTCTGCCCACAATCTTCACAGGTGTATTCCGGAGTCCAATAGATTCGAGTGAGATCTCCGTGATCGGGATGGTTACACTCCGGTTTTGATGCGTAGAGATACTCACCCTCTGTCTCTTGAGTTACTGGCCGTACTGTGGCGCAGTCTGGGCAGTACCACGCCTCATAGACCTGCTCGCCGCAGTTCTGACAGAGTCGTATTTTTGTGACGAAAGACGTCTGTTCCTCATGGCCCTGACAGTCACATGCTTGCGGTTTCGAGTAAATTCGGTGGCAGTGAACACACTTGTAGTAGCCGTCGACAGGCCAGTTGAACAGGTGAATCCGGACTTCATAATCTGCGAGTTCGAACAATGTCAGGACATTGCTGGCAGCCACTTCTGCTGCGTCTGAAGAGATACCATAGGTTCTCTCAATATACTCCGTAAAGTCTTCAGGAGTAGGAGCGGCAGGGATGTCGTACGCTTCATTGTCTGAATCTTGGAGAACACGATGCAGATGCTCTAGGCAATACAACGATCCTTCTGTAATTTCTTCTTCGAGAGCCGTCTCAATGTCCGTATCGGAGTCCAATCCCAGTCGGGATCGAATCTGGTTGGTTTCCCCACTACGGTCATGTGTGGCATTTCCCGCAAATTCCGCAGCGGTGTAGGGCTGTTTCGTCAGCGGTTCGGGTAATCGACCCGGATCCGTGAGAACTTCGTCTGGTGTGACCTCTTCAATGAGTGTGTATGACTTATCACGTTCGTTAGTTGGAATCGAGAGTAGACGTTGGAAGAGTTCCTCTCTCTCGTCGATCGTCGCACTAGACGCGACCATCCGCAACGGATCGTCGATACCTCGCTCCTCACGGAGTCGACGGAGACGTTTGACGAGCATCGACACATGAGCTCCGAACAACCCCTCGTACGTATGGACCTCGTCGAAGACTAAGAACTTCGGCTGGTCCACAAACATTCGATGGGCCTGCTCGTCATTGACATTGAAAAGCCGATAATTAATCGTATCCGGGTTTGTCAAAATAATGTCCGGCGGAGATTTATGCATCTTGTCCCTAGTCAAGTGTACAAAGTCTAGGGTGTGCCCGCCATACTCTTCGATAAGTTTGAGCCGATACTCGTTTTTCTCGCTCTCAACGTAGACGTTCGGTGGAACTTCTTCGAGTGTTTCCTTATCGAGGGCCGTTTTTTCAGCTATTGTACTCGGAAGTTCGAAGTGCTCGAAGGCGTCGATAAGGTACGTGAAAGTGTCCTTATTGCTTCCTGGTACATAATTACTGTAAGGGGTATCACCATCGTAGACTCCTATAGTAATCTCTTGGTCTGCAGGCAAATCGGCTTTCTCGTTGACTAGCCAGAGATACTCGATGAAGCGCTTGAGTTGGTCCTGTGCCAGCGCCTTCGTTGGGTAGGTTAGGACAGCCTTGATTCCGTTGACTGGGACGCCGTCTAGCTTGTTTCGTTTGGCCCGTAGTGCGTACTGTAGAATCGGAATGAACCAAGACTCAGTTTTTCCTCGGCCTGTCCCAGCTGCGATGAGGGCGTGCTTATCGTCGGAAAGCCACTCGATAGCCTCTTCTTGATGACGCTGTAGATATTTGAAGTTCTCTTCCGTGAACGCGTCGATGATAGGCTTATCTAGCCCGTTGGGTGCAAATGCGCCGCTTACATTGCGAGCGAACTCCGTCCACGGGGTATCACTCCAAGCAGCGGCTGGTACCCCCTCTAAATACGGGCCCTTCGATCGGATCAGCTGTTGTTCTTTCGATCGCTCCTCATCGGCTACGAACTGATCAAGGAGACCCTGATAGCCCCGCTGATTCCCCCCAATGAGGTATTTTGCGTAGCTATCCTGTGCATGCTCACCGAGTTCGATTGGGTCGAAAGTACTCATGGGTTGGTGGTGAATTGGATCGAAAGCCGCCTGCTGAATTCTTTGAATGTCTTAAGATCGTCCAACACAGCTTCGTCTATTTCTGCGAGCGTCACCGTCTCATCTTCTAACAGTGACCAGATGACATCCTTTGCATCGCCGGTCAGGTCGTCGCCAAGATCAATACTCAATTCATGAAACTTGTCATGATGTGACTCCCACTTCTCAGGTGTAATATCATCTCTTGGTTTGCCATCTGCTAGTTTGTTCAGAAAATACTGGTAATTACGGCACGTTTCGTAGGCTTCGTTATCCCCGATATCCGGTATTTGAAGTAGCGTCAAAGTTCGATCTACCGAATCCAACTCTTCGGTAACATCATCCTGAACAGTCTCTCGAACTGTACTGGTAAGTTCACGAAATCTTTCTCGATGGTTCTCAAACTTCGTGATGACATCTCGAACGACAGTAGCATCGTCAAAATCATCCCAACCCTTGCTTGTCAGTGACCGGAGCTCACGTTCGACATCAGATTCCAAGTTCGAAATATTGTCTTTCGGGATCTCAAGGTCCATTCTGCTTGCATAGTCTGACCAAGTATCGAGTTTTTGGTGCTGTTCGCGTGTCTCAGAAATTTTGTTTTTTAGATCACGAAATGCATCGTTTTTATTTGATGCGCGTTCGCGTTTCTTCTCAATATCCGCGAGGTCTTCGTTCAGGTCTTGCGCTTCTTTGCTTTTATTGACCAGCGTCTCTATCCGACTTTGTACTAACTCGGAATCTTTGGCGTGCTTCTGCCCCATTAGAGATCCTCACCAAGTTCGCTGACTAGTTTCTGACTTTCCGTCCGTACACCCTCATACGGCGTTTTATCTGGGTCAAACGCTTCTTCTTCTAACTCTTTAATTGTATTCTTTAGATCCTGTTCAACTGTGTCTAACTCGTCAACAAAATCACTCAGTGCCGAGTGGATCTCTGACCACTGGCTGTATTTCATTCTCCCAACATCTCGTTGAATATCTAGGAACTCCCAGACACTTTCACAGTCTCTGGCACGATTAACCACAGAAGAGAGATCTTCAAGATAGTCATCTAATTCCTCGTCGTCCAACGCGCTAATCTCATCCAACACATCTGGTTTTGGCCTTCCAAGAGGCTTATACGCGTCTTCAAGCCCAGACAAATCGAGAGAGCTATTCATACCCTGTAAAGAGTCATGAAGTTTTGTAAGGTCGGATCTCGCAGCAGATAGGTCGTCGGCATATACCTCATCGTACTCATTGATATCTCGTGCCAGGCCTCGAATATTATATGAATTCGATTTTAAGAACCCGTCCAAGTCTGTGCTTTCTCTCCGGGTTTGACCGATTTTGAACCCAGTAGTTTTTCCTTCTATATTTCTGATTTTGATCATCAACTGTTCCAGATCAAGTGAGGCTATTGCGTCTTCGAGGCGATCGTGTTCCACCATGTTTCGGCGAAGGTGGAACCGCGCATGGAACAGGCCATTATATAATTCTAGATTATCTTTGAGTGATTTAACATTTCCACCGAAGTCTGTTCGTGTGTATACTTGTGAGATGGCTCTCTGTGACACGGGCCTTGCGAGCGTTTCTGCGTTAAATTCGGTTCCGTTGCCCGAGAATACGTTGAGGAGATATTTTCCAAAGAGAGCGACTTCGTCTAATGTCACACCATATGTCTCTTTGATGTCCATTTCAAGATCTTTTCGTAGGTCAGTGACGGCATTATTGGCCCATTCTCTCAACTGTTCGAGGTTGATGTTGTCTTTTCGTTCGAGACTTCTGAGGTCGGTATCCTCCCAAACTCCGATACGAAGCAGATCTAAGAGAATGGACTGATTCATATCTCTCGTGAGTTCGATCTGGGTGTAACTGGGCTGATCCGCATTACGAACGTGTATCGGAACCCGGTCAGATCCTTTTGTCCAACGGAGATATGCCGCGTCGCTCGACCGGCATCCAGGAATGCGTAGGCTATTGGGCTTGTCAAAGAAGTAAGTAATAATTCGTTGAGCCCCATCCTCAATATTTGATGTCTGATTGAAATCTGACTCACCTCGAACCCATGCTAATAACTCGTTTCGTTGCTCGGTGAAGGTACCGCTCAACGAAGGCCCATCTTCATGTTCATACCCGCATTCTGGGCAGGTCCACTTCTCTCCGGTTACGTTGATCCCTGCGCTACACTCGGGACAAATTTCCTCAAATCCACCAATAGTGGGTGCCCGACCATCACTATCAATATCGAACGAATGGGGTATTTCTGCGTTAACTGTGTACTGTTCACCTTCGTCGGTTCCGTACCACTTCAAAACCTGTTCGTCTGGGCCGTTATAATTAGGATCTAGCCTATTGTCGATGTTTCCGAGTCGCTGTTTGAGTTTCTCAGCATGTTCAAATGGTGGGTTTTGATTATCTAGCAACTCGCTAATTACGAAATTGAGATATATTCTTGGTGTCTGCTTGGTAACGTTCTTCGATTGTAGATTGTGATAAATTCGGTCAAGGAATTCCCGGTTGAACGGATACAGCCAGTTGCCGAATGATTCTTCAATGTCATCTTCAGATTGTCCTCGGGGTAGAGACGGCTGATACTCAATATCTGAATCTTCCTTAATTGCTTTGAGATAATTTCTTGCGAGATCGATATGGACGTTCTCCTGTTGTAAAAAGAGTGTCCGAGAGCCAGAACCGTCTTCGGCGTCCTCAGTAAGTTCCAACCGGGCCTGTATTCGGTCATCGATGGTATCCTGTGAAGCGACATCCGCTCGACGCTGGTCAATTACGTTTTGATGGACGCCAGTCGTTACTCCAATGACCACATCAAAATGGGCAGTTCCTAGATCAGAAAAGAATGATAGTACTTGATGGTCGTAAACTGTGAAACCAGTTAGGTCCTCAATGATCAGTACCGGTCGGCGATTTTGAGATTTAAAAGCCTCGTCAATATCCCTAAGGATATCTCGGATGTCACCTGCGGAGAGCATGTCTGAAACAGCTTCGGTAGCCCCCGTCTTGATTTCGCGGTAGAGATACTCTGATGGTTCAACCTGATGGTGTTCGTGTTCTCTTGTTACATCTGGGAATTTTTCTAACAGGGAACCGAGTTCATCCTGCTCAATCGGTTCGAAACTAACACTTGCGTCAGGATCGTCGAACGCATCGACATATGTCTCTAAGTTGGATCGAACTTTCGACTCAAACGCGTCGTCTTTCAGGAAATTAACGGTCGCTTCCTGACTTCCTTTGAACCGATTGATAATCTTTCCTGTTACCTCTCGATAAATACCCTCCATCGGGAGATCTCGCAAATACTTTGCGTCCTCAAAGTCCCATCCCTCAAGATCTTCGGTGAGAAGTTCGACGACCTCCCGTGGTTCACGGATGTGTCGTGGAATGAGTATCGGTTTATGCGCGAACTCATCATCATCGGCTGTCGCGGTTTCATCTTGTATCTGATAATCTAGCCACTGGCAGAGTTCAGATTTCCCGCTCCCACTTTCTCCGACGACAAAGAATAGTCTGTTTGTGTCCTTTTTTGTTGATTTTGTGACTGTCTCTAGAACAATATCCTCTGATACGAGACTCTCGGCTTCATTAGACCAAGTATCGAAGGCTTTGTTCTCCTTAACTCGGATTCGATTGATCGGGACGTGAGTTTTTTCAAACTCGTCTCGATTCTTTTGTTGAGCCTCCTGTGTGATATATTTGTCAACAACCTCTGCATCCCAGTTTTTCGGATATATAGTACTCATCAATTATCACTCACTCGGAGTGTCAGCTCATTATATTTCTGCCCGTTAATTTCGACTACTCCTCCAAAGTCACTTGCCTGATCAAGTTCAATAGAATTGTTCAACTCTGCCTGTTTCAGAGCCTGCTCGAAGTATTGAGCCATTGTATTTCTGTTCGTTGTGGCATATACCGGTAGATACGTCTTCTCGATTTTCTTCATCATTGACTCTATCTTGATTGGTGTGTTTGGAGCAAAACTATCTTTTAGTAGATTCAAAAGCAACGATTGGGAAATCGACAGTAGGTGGGTGTAATTCTCGTCAGAATCGCTATTGACGGGTGAAATTACTCCCAACATGGACATAGTTCGTGCCCAGTAATTGATTTTGTTCTTTGTCCAGCTGATCGAACTCCATTTTGTGCTCAGCAGGTCCTCTAACTGATTTTTAGTATCGAAGTACCGTTCATCTTCTTCAGTGAGGGTATCAAGGATACCAAGATATGCGGCGTCTTCTCCGGTCTGCGCACGCAGGCCTTTTAAAAGTGCTACTCGGGGAGAAACAGCTTCCAAGTGTTTGTCTTTAATGATATACCCATCTTGTTTCTGTACAACCTGGTTTGACTCCTCGAGGAAGTCGATCGCATCTTCTAGCGTTTTCCGAGAATCACTCTGGTTAGGGTCATTAGCATCTCCCGGGTAATAGCGTTGGAGAAGTACCGATCTCTCGATGGGTCCACAACGAGCAATGTGCTTCCATAGGGCCAATGTGTCGTCGCCAGTTACGTTACGTCCTAGTAGTGACATCTGTGAATTTGCCCGACTATATCGGGTTGCTACTTCCTCTCAAAGGACCATGGCCTATTTAATAAACTTGTTCCTTAAATTGAAGGAATACGAAATAAATACGCTCCTAGATACAGAGAGACCATTAATTATTCTTGACAATCCTTCCTCCAAATCGCTACAGATATTTCACCCATGATCACATTATTGTGGAATTTTGAGGTGAGTATCGGGTTAGTTTGCTTACAAGGTCCTATCCCAGAGATTAGTTTTTTAAGCGTGTCATTCAGTATTTGCTTGACGATAATCCCTTACCTGTTCTGCTTCGAAATCGAACTTTTGGAGTTCATTCAGAATGTGGTCGCGGATTACGGAAATGTCTGCTTCGACCCAAGGCCGAATTGTTGCCTGAATATGTTCCATGTCGTCTCGAGTAACTTGTGACGCGAGAAATTCAAAGAAATCCCAAGTTCGAACACTAGGGTGTACTTCGGAAAACTCGAACAGGTCTGCGATTCGTGTTGGCTCTCGATCCATACTACTGGCGTATTCAACTGCTGCTTCATGAATCCAGATGTTCAGAGTCTCATCAAGAGAGAGGTAATGAGTGGGCAGTTCATGCTGAATGTAGTAGATTGCGGCTCCCTCATATCCGAATTCTGCGACGTTTTCGATTGTTTCAGTTAACGGCTTTTCTCGATCAGCATCGTCAAGTCGAAAATCGGACCGATCCACTACGAGAAACAACTTGTCTAACTGGTCTTCATTATAGGCGCGAATGAGTTTCTGGGTCGTGCTTGATTTCCCTTTGTTTTCAACCTCTTGATTGGTGTACTGACAAAGGTGTTGCTCAGAAATCTCCGACCAAGTGCTATCCGAACCGTAGAGGTGGTAGGTGAATTCAAGTCCGGGAGTTATAGAGTACTCAAAACAGTTATCTTCACCAATTAGAACTTCGTCAAAGGTAACCGACGATCCATATCCGAGCCAAGAATTTGGAAAAGTATAGTCTGTGACTCCCCACTTCGATAGAAGTGGAAGGCTTCGAAGCCAACCCATGTTTCCCCGATCACTTCCACCAGTTGCGGAATCAGTCATAACAATAATCGAATCAGTACTGATTCCTGCGATTGTGTCGGCCTCCATTGTACACACAATTTCGGCGTTACAATTTACACGTTTCCCTAATTAGTTGTCAGATATATAATTATTGTAGGAGGCTTCAACAATACAATTCCTCCTATATGCCGCTTAGAATGATGATTGGCGATATCTACTTATCCTGGCTATTAACCCAGAGGAGAGCGTTTCCTACCTTTTGAGATGTAACCAAACCTTTCTCTTCCATTACTTGGAGGCGCTTATATGCAGTATCATGCGCACAACCCACCCGATCAGCAATTTCTCCCGTTCCGGCCATTCCCCCTTCTTCATTAATGGCATCAAGGAAATCCTGCGTAGGGTATTGGCCAGTATATTGACCAGTATCTTCATCACGGCCGGGCATTGCTTAACGCTTCTATTCGCTTCTGATTAGTCCTGACGGTATTTTCACCACCATTATGAGAACTCCGAAAGGTATTTACCGCTATGAGCTCTCCTAATGGATGTGGAGCCCAGCCCCGACGGGGCGTGACGATCGAACGAATGCCTGGGTGGTAGTGACACCCGGGCTGGGTTTCCCACGGACGTGAGAATCCCATGATACAATCAAATCTGAGGTATCAAGAGGTTATCGGTGAACAGTTAATTGAATCTATAAACAAACTACAAAAAATTGCGCTCGGGGAAGGGCCGGCAGCATGTCAAATCTGCGGCCGTGAGCTCCGCGAAGGCGACGACCTAACGGCCTATGCCTTCCGGGCGGCTGGCAACCCCATTTTTGAAATCGGATACGTGATGTGCGGGGACGACGAGCACACGCACCCGACGAAGTTCATGCGCGGCGTCCACGAACTCGTCGTAACGGGCCGCATCGGCCTGTGTACTGACGCGTCGACCCAGTCATCGTGGCTCGTACTCCTCGCCCCAGAACCGATCGTGGCGAGCAGACCCAGAACAAGCGACGCGTACACGATCGGCGAGAACACGACGCGCGAGACTGACACCTCCGAGAAGCGCCCGACACCGCTGTTCGAGGGGATCCACGAGCGGGGGTCCACGCAACTCGAAGGGACTACTGAGCACACAGCTGATTACTCCCAAATAGACGGGACACACCAAGCCGAACACAACGAGCAGACCCACCAACCCGCGACCAACCAGGGGGGTGACGAGTAATGCCCCCGGCATTCGACACCGAACACCTCAATCACGAGATGTCGCTCCCGGACGACATCGAGAACCTCACACTCCCGGATCTGTACGTGGGGCTCGAAATCCCGCTACTCGCGCCGGGCGATGGGATCGTGACGGATCGACACCACGCCTCCGCGGACCGGTACGAAGCGGAC
>Ga0102942_1000944_pt1 | contig 11179 bp, 14 predicted proteins | sample SalPon2_C_H2O_MG_FD_78171 | JGI IMG/M metagenome (GOLD analysis project Ga0102942, IMG submission 78171) | Salt pond water microbial communities from South San Francisco under conditions of wetland restoration - Salt Pond MetaG R2_C_H2O_MG | ecosystem: Environmental > Aquatic > Non-marine Saline... | reverse complement strand
GCATCCGATTGCGTTGGCCGCATCTTCAGCAGTCTTTGTTCCTTCAGGAAACTCTTTGATCTCAGGTGTGAAACCGTGTTCTTATTCGGCCTCTTCCCTGAATCTCTCGGCACTTGGATGCATTTCTCTATGCTTCCTCGCTCATCTGTACCTGGCCACCGGTCATCTCCTGTAGTTCCTCCATTAATTCTGTGAGTACTCCTGCCGGCATCGTGACCCGGGCCATGAAGTATTCATTACCCCATTCCTCGTCCTTGATGTCGGCCTTTCTCTTCAATAGGTCGTAGGCCTTCCCTGCTTTATCATTCGGTATCCTGATGGCGACAGTTTTCTTCTCCAGTGAGACAGGGATGATAGGCCTGATCTTTTCGATCGCGTCCTCGAACTGGGCCTCGACATCTTCCATCGCGTCTGCGTTGAATCCTGCTTCTTCCAGTGCGTTTTCCACTCTCTGCGGTGGATGCGGGTTGCCGGTTTTTGGATCCATAGCTCTCCTGGCGATCATGTTAACTACTTGTTTGTACTTGTCCTGACGCATCTCCCTTTTCTGATCCGTGGTCAACTGCATCTCTCCTTTCTCAAATATCTCGTCGGCAGCCTCCATAACCTGGCGCGTACCGAAGTCCTCATCCAGGTCATCGGCAGAGGCCCTTTCACCTTTGTCCGCGTCCTTGAAGACTTCCTGAACGAAAAGCAGTCGCTGGATATCGTGATCCTTACCTTCCAGCTTGGCCTCTTTAGCCAGGTCAGGTTCTACCATTATTTCATAGTCTTTGTAACGGACCTTGATCGCGTCAGAAGTATCCATACAGAAACCAATAGGCTGGCAAACTTAAACAAGTTTTTCAATCAGAGAATCCGGGAATAGTAGAAGATAGAATATGTGGGAAAGGAGAAGGCCTTAAAGTTCGAAGCCTTCTTCCTCAAGCTGATCTGGTGAAAGCCGCTGGAAGTTGTTCTCTTCGTCGACTGTTCCCATCTCGACGTTTTTCAGCTCGATGTCGTCCTCTCCTTCCTTCAATGCGTCTAGAGCTAGTTCAATAGCCTCGTCGTGGGAGAGGCCTGATTCCCAGTTTTCCTGAAGGTATTCTCGGGCCTCGCTTCCGCCTTTTCCGATGGCGATTGCGTTCCACTGGCTGAGTGTTCCGGAAGGATCTGTCTGGTAGACTTCTGCCTTACCGTCTTTTATTCCTCCTGCGATTGTTGCCAGTCCGTAAGGCCTTACGCCTCCGTACTGTGTGAACTGCTGGCATCTGTCAGAGATGAACTTGGAGAGGCTGCTTGTAGGTATCTCCTCGCTGTAAGTCATCAAGTGCTTCTGGGCCTCATTCCTTGCTTCCTCGACAAGTGTACGGCCGTCTGCTACAAGGCCTGAGGTTGCGACACCGATATGGTTGTCGATCTTGAAAACCTTTTCAGGGTTTCTTACTTGAAGCTCTGGTGTGCTTCTTGTTGCGCCCAGTACGACTCCTCCGTCGTATACAATTCCCAGAGCTGTTGCGCCTTTCTTTACTGCTTCTTTTGCGTATTCAACCTGGAAAAGCCTTCCATCTGGGGAGAAGGTTGTAATTCCACGGTCGTATTGCTGCTGATTCGGATTAGTCATCTGCATTAATTATTCTCACCTTTAGAACTCTACAACAAACCTATTCCATAGAAGATTTATTAACCTGATCACTACTGATTCCTGGCCTAGGAATCAGGTACCAGGCTGTTTTTGGCCTTTGTGCTGAGTTAGTCTGCAATCCTTGCCATTCAATAAGCTCTCTATCTGACTTCTTGATACGTTGAAGGGGTCTAGAACTGATTCACAGGATCTTATCAGCTGTTCTGTGTAGAATGAAGTATCGTAACTGTGTTTGTCTTCAAATCCCAGTCTGACTCTATCCATGCTGTCAACAGAATCATTCCGGACAACGTAACGGACTTTCTGACCTGGTTTGATATCGATGTTGTGTTTTCTATATCTCTTAAGTGCGTGAAAGTTCCGGTTAGCTGACTGATAGGCCTCTAAACTCTTACTTACCTTTTTTTGTATTAACAGATTATCAAGATCTATGTTACCTTTCTTCAAATCTTCTAATCTACCTTCCAGCACCTCAATGGCGTCTTCAGGATCAAGATCTTTATCTAGGGCCTTGATCATCTCCATCTGACTATCCTTAACGTACTGACAGGTTGAGCTCTGCTCTAGTTCAATACCTGCAGTCTTGAACTCGCCGTTTTTCCTCTTCCCGAAGTAACGGTTAAGCGTGGAGATATCGGCTTTTGAAGAACTCCGGGGTACAAAGGCGACCCAGTCAAACTCGTACTCTGGCTCCAACTCTATCCCTACTTCATCTGAGATAATGCTGCAGACTTCCTCAAAATCCCTTGCTCCGTCCTGCTTCTGCACCCAGATACTGTCTATAATGCCGTGAGATATACTGTAGCCTGAGCTCTCGAACATCTCCTTTGATTTAACCATTATATTTCGATCAAAGGCCTGTATCGCCTGATGGCATTTAATAGCACCATAACTAGCGTGAGCATGGCCCATGTAGCCAAAGCATGAAACCAGAATCCATTTAATAGCGTCAATACTGCCTTTTACGTATTTCCTGCGGCCTTCGTCCTCTATATCATCTACTTTCTCCTTCATCTCCTGTCTATCCTCAACCAGAGGCCTCAAAACCTCTGAAATAAAACCTCTCTGTTTCTGACAAATATCGAAATCGAGTTCGGGAACCTGGGAATTGCTACAGCAACTGCAGTTCACGGTCTCCGGAGAAATATTTTCCTTCACCATGATATTCGGAAAAAGAGATGCAAAGTCGGCTTCATAGACATCCCTGTGGACGCCGGGCTCAGGGTTAAATATGAAACCTCCTCTATCGGCTTTATGAAGTGTTGAGGCCTTTTTGGGTTTCTCCCCGCTCCAGTTTTTCCAGGGTGTTAAGGTGTTTTCCTCAAGAAATGCCTTTTTCACCTCTATACTTGTCAGAATCCTCCCAATCGATCCCCAAGCCAGTTCCTGCATAGGCCTGTAACTTCTTTCTACCAGGTCCCAGAGGCCTTTCAGTGTTGCTTCTCCGAGCATGAAACTGTTGGATTCGTCAATCACTATACGGCCAGGTATATTGTATCTTGCAGCCGCATACTGTGTTTTACCATAACTTGTAACCTTGTTGCCTTCAGCAAGTTCCTGAAACTTATCTATCCGGCCTAGAGAGAAATTGCTGCCGTATTCCTGGGCTTTTTTCCTGATTAGTTGTAGTACCTGGCCTCGGCTAACCTGTATTATATCTGGTTCGCGTTTGTTCCAGACCTGTATTAATGTGTCTAAGACCTCTTCCTCTGTACCAGCGATTTTTTCGCCGTCAACATTCAGGTGCTCCAGGTTTTCATCTGCCAGATGCTTTCTGTGCAGCCTGAGCTTTACTCTTTCAAGTTCCTGGCTTGGTACAGGGCATATCTCATTCTGAAGACAGAAACGGAACTGTGGACTGAAATCTACATTATAGAAACGGAAGGTGGACCGGCCGAATCCTTTCTTTACCCTGTGAGCTACCTGCTTCAGCTTTTCAGTGGATGAAACATCGACACGGAGAACCTTCTGTTCTGGCTTTGAAAGTGTAGGCCTCCAGGTCTCGAAACATGTAGCAACAACATCATCCTGCTGTGAGAGCCACACGCGTGACTTATGTAGTTTCGATCTATCGCCCTCTATGTAGAATCGTGGATGGTAGTTCTCATGATGCCTTGGTCTTACTCCCGACTCAGTCTTTCGCCATGAAATAGCTTTACCGTCGATAAAATCTATCTTGAAAGTCATTCTTCGACCTTCTGCCTGAGCTCCTCAATCTCTTCTCTGTTGTGCCTGATTTCTTTCTGAAGTCCCAGCATAATCGAGACAAGTGCAGGAAGCCCCGGATTAGACGGATTCATGAATGCTCCTGCTGCTGCGTGTTGATGTGCTTTCTCCCACAGCCTGTCAAGATACTGCTTGTTCCTCTCACGAAGCCCTTTTCTGAAAGGTTTGAACTGTTCGATAAACCTATCCAGATGGTTTCTGTATGTAGAGTTAGTTCTGCCCATCTAGTTTCGTACCTCCGCTCTAACCTTAACCTTCCCACCGGTTTTCTCCTCCCAGTAAGAAATAGTGGTCTGTAAAGTCCGGCCCTCCCGATAAGCCATCTGCTCAAACCCTCCGGAACTATACTTGAGACCTTCATCAGTTGTCTCAACGGTTATCTTGTTGCTGCATTCGGCCTCGATAAAGTAATCCAGTTCATCCCTCCGATGCAGGGAAAGAAGCACTTTCAAATCGTATTCTTCCTGTACTTCTTTTATCCGTGTCCATGTCTCCTCGAAAAGCTCATCTCTCTCCCAATCAGACAGCTGGCCCTCAACATAGTGATATGTCAGGTTTGGCAACACCAGCAACTCCGTATCCTGATCCACAAACTCATGTAACTGGTGTATCAAGGAGTGATGCTGCAAAGAAGTGAAAGCCCTTCCAATCCTTACCTTCTCCAGGATCTCCGGACCACCATGATTACTCAGGGCATAAGTCGAGGCCTCATTCCTTGAATCAATCCATACTGCAGATGAACTCTTTCCCTCCAGTTCTGCAGCTGTCAAAACTTGGAAGATAGGAAGGCCTTCAGGCTTCTCAAGCAGATTAAGGCCTTTACTGAGCTGTGGATGTGTCTGCAGGATAATTCTTTCCTGCTGTTTTTCTTGATGTGTAGTTGTATCCGTGAAAATAGGTAAGGTCCCCTCCCCCTCCTTGTATAGGAATCGATTTTCTACCGGAAATTTTTTTTGGAAAACAGTACGGAAAATCAGCTTAGGATACTAGCCAAGTTTATCTAACTCGGTCTCTATCAGGAAAGACGCTTCCTGACCCGTAGCTGTTGCTTTGTTAACTGTTTCTGACTTGATCGGATTCTCAGGGTCGATAACTGTCTTGTGGCCTTCCATCGTCTTAACCAATAATGCGTCTAACACCTTATTTAACGCGACTCGGAGCTGTCCGATACTTCCGAAACATGTACTAAAGCCGACAAAAACGACTCTTGACCAAGAAATCAATACCTATAACGGACATTCGGGGTGACTGATAAACTCGCTGACCTCTTACCTAAGAAAGCCTTTTTTAGATTACCACATCTAATACCTCATACAAGCAGGATGAACAGGCTGTAAAGGCCTAGACTGCATTAATCCGAAAGCCGATTCTTGAATCGGTTTGATCTCTCGAACGAATCTTCGTTCGGTCCACTAGCTCAGGGGTTAGAGCACCGTCCTTATACGGACCTCATACAGAAAAACGTTGCCAGAGATGGCCTGTGTGATGGCCTCGAAGAGAGGCGGCGGTCCCGGGTTCGAATCCCGGGTGGACCAACCTGGTTCAGTGCTTGTACAGGAGGTATTTCTCAGTTATTTTTGCGATCGCTACCATCGGAACAAGGATTATAAGGGCCTTCACGGTACCTGTGTTCATCGAGCTGAATCCCAGCATCGGTATGATGAATATGTTGGTCATAACAAGGAATTTGAGCGAGGTTAATCCTTCAGACATTCTTTCGTTGGGGTATGGGCCGGCAAGGTATGCAAGCGCTACTCCTATGTAGTAGCTTGTGCCCAGGGAGAATGCAAACCCTGTCAAGATGTTTCCTCCATAGATGAGATAGCCCAGGATCATGAAGGCGGTGATTACTGCAGTTGAGAGTATCTTGAATGACTTCAGTTTCTGACTTAGAATATGATCCTGGTTGATGTAGAGGTAACTGTAGTCTGATTTATCGTCGTACGTGTTCAAAAGGTTATAGATTGTCACCGAGGATGTACCGAGTATTATCGAGAACGATGACAATGGATTGGTTCCGAGGTATGATGCGATAGGCACGTAGTTGATAATAAACCAGTAAAGACCCATCAATGAAAGCAGCGAAAAAATTATCTTGAGGAAGCCGCCGCTGCTCCGGGATATATCTATGAGGCTTTTCTTGAACAGGGGCGAACCTGAGAAATCCTTATAACCTATGATTGAGGATCTTGCAGGCAGAGAATCTATCCTATCCGCCAGTAAAAGTGTAGTGATCAGGGCTGTAATAAAGAGGCCTATCATGTAGGCGGTATACGGGATCATTCCGCCGAGAGCCAGGTTTACACCTATACCTATAGGCAGGAAGTACATTCCCATGTAGAAGATAATGTCTTTCAGTATCAGGTATCCTCTGAGAACGCTGTGATCTATGGGGAGTGTGCGTGAGGAAAAGATTAAAAACGTGTATTTGTTCAAAACGTTTTTCACTGCGTCATTGTTGCTGAAACTTACCGAGCCTGTAGCCACACCTGTGAAAAACCCAAATGCCATTATCAAAAGGCCTATATCTGTTCTCGGGCCTGCTGAGAACCTGGAGATAAGATTAGAGCCCAGAAACGATAGTGAAAACATGAGAAGAGGCATTAAAAGCAGGTACTTGCTATCGTATACCTTGGAATGGAGCCTCCATTCCTCTTTGAACATCTCGTTCAGTACCATAGTTACCTATTCTGAGCCTCCAAGAACTGCTTTTTCAGATCTTGGTCTGCGCTGGCTTCCTCAACTTTCTGGCCTTCTTCCAGAAAAATGACTCTATCGCATACCTCTTCGGCAAGAGATATCAGATGTGTTGAAATAACCATTGATCCTCCCTCTTCGCTATGCTCCTTGAAAATCTCTTTTACATCCTCCTGTGCTCCTGGATCCAGATTTATGAAAGGTTCATCTATAAAAACCAGTTCAGGATTATGTGAGAAGGCCTGAACAATCATCAGCTTCTGCCTTTGACCCTTTGAAAGGCTTCTGGTCTGTTTTTCCAGCGAGGTATTATCAAGCCCTACTTTCTCTATAAGTTTCTCGCTTTCCTCATCCGTCCTTATATCAGAAACAAATTCAATGTACTCATCACCAGTAAGAAAGCTTGGAGGATCTTCACGCTCAGGCAAAATACCTATCCGTTCTTGAAGACCAGAACTATCTTCTTCAGGATCGGTTTCCAGAACCTCTACACTACCCTTATCTCTAGACTCCTGACCGGTCAAAATCTCCATCAAGGTAGATTTCCCGGCGCCGTTAGAACCCAGAATACCTACAGTCTCATTATCTCCAACCACCAGATCAACATCATCCAGCGAAAAATCACTGTAATGCTTGGAGACATCGTTCGCCTTCAACTTACTCATAAGAAAAAACTTACATAAGCCGGTAATTAAGCTTTTCGAAAAAAGCCAGTAAAATAAAACCCCATGCACACGATCAAAAACAAGTTACCTTTCCCGCCAGCATCAAAAAACCGTCTGCAAAACTCAAAAAATCCCCCGTTTAATTGATCCTAATCTGAGACTCCCTGCAGATTGCTCACATCCAACTTAACCCAGAATCACCGGTATATCTTATTTTAAATATAGGTGTAAAAAACTGGTTTTAATGCATCTCGATAAAAGAAAAGCCCGAAGCATCTTGGGAATAACAGCAATCCTTGCAGGCCTTTTACTCGTTCCTCCGCTCGCCCAGATGTTCTTCAATGTCTCTGCAGTCAAGGTAGCTTTTGGAGTAATCATTGTCTACGCAGTCATCAACTACGTAATGAAGAAAAGGCGGTAGTATTTGAAAATTATCCCACAAAAGGTTTCATACCAAAGGCGGCCATAGTGTAGTCCGGCCAATCATTCGAGCTTCTCGAGCTCGAGACTCGGGTTCAAATCCCGATGGCCGCATCGTATTACGCTATATTTCTAGAAAAACTGTACTGCAAACTGAGAAAAATAGAGGGTGGGCCGAAGAGCGAGTCACAGTCAAGAAAATGACTGTTCAAACCCGTTTCCCGAAGGAAAGAGGAGTCTTCCAGGCCCGACCCGCCCCACATAGTCTCAGCGGGACTATTGGTTGGTGGCCCGGATTTACCAGGCCATAGATTATAATGAATACGAAAAGTTAACAGTCTAATGAATCCTGATCTAACTGAGAAAAACCATTATCTTACAGACAACAATTGCTTTACTGGCTGAAAAGCGATTCTATGGCATTATCAACCTGTTTTTCTGTAAGGCCTTCAGTATATTCTATTCTCCTGCTGCCGTTTTCCATTCCCTCATAATCTATCTGATCTATCAATAGCTTGATAGACGTTCCAAGCTCTATACTTCCTCCATAGACGTCTTCACGTAGATAAGGATCATCTATGTCAAATCCGTATTTATCCATGATGCTATCGGTTAAAAGAGCAGAGTTCAACTGCTGGATTTTGGCGTATGTGTCAAAGGCCTCTCTATCGGTACTGAACTCCAGTACATCCTGGCCTCCCATCTCCTCGGATCCGAAATCGACAAATGTCTGTAAGACATAATCCAGAAGGCCTTCAGGACTTCTAACCTCCGGTCTGACATGTTCAAAGCTTGATGCGGCCTCTCCATCCATGAAATCCACTAGTCCGGAATCCTCAAGATAATTCCTTAAGACTCCCGAGGCCTTTATCTCTGCATCCTCATCCATAAGTCCTATGTAGCTGGTAAAATATTAACTTGATTCCGGATGGGAAGGCAGGAAAGATATTCTTGAAAGAAGAAAAGGTTTTACGGATCATAGAAACTTTCGATAGCCTGATCTATCTGTTCTTCGGTCAGGCCTTTCTCGTACTCGTTGCCTCTGTGGGTACTGATCTTGCCGTCATAGTCAAGCTGGCCTACCAGGATACTTAGAGAGTTTCCGAGCTCTGTCTTTCCCTGGTTGAAACCTTCTCGCTGATAAGGATCTTCGATATCGAATCCATACCTGTCCATGATGCTTTCATACAGCAGGGATGTATTCAGTTTCTGCACTTTTGTATAGGTGTCAAAGACCTCTCTATCGGTACTGAACTCAAGTGTATGTCTTACTCCCATATCCTCAGATGCAAAATCAGCAAAAGTCTGTAAAACATAATCGAAGAAACCGTCAGGCTCCCTACTTTCAGGCTCTACATGTTCAAACAGAGATACAGCCTCTCCGTCGACAAACTCAACTAAACCTGAATCCTCCAGATAACTCTCTAAAACACCTGCAGTTTTACTTTTTCCCTCATCCCCCATACAGACATCCGACAGAGCAAAAGTTAAGAAAATAACATGGAATACCTGGAACTTCATCTTTTTCCGGACCTAGAGCGCCAAGATTTTTCATCCGTCAACAGGAATCTCGACTTGGACGAAGCATCCAGTACACTCAACCCTATCAGGAAGATTTCTCACCGCTATACCAGAAAAACCTATGACACCGCCGGCACCTGATTTCAAGACCTCTATCAGTCACTATCTCGTATCCAGGATCAACTCATCACTGCTTTTAAGACGCCAGTCAACCTCATCTCCATCATCAAGGCCAAGGATCGCAGCCAGTTCCTCGGAAAGCTCAACCTGCAGGCCCTCACCGCTTCCCGTGACTTCGAAACCTGACTTTTCATCCTTCACATCCTGGAATCCGTACGCGTCCAGATCAGAGTCCTCCAGCTTCTCCACATCCCTCTCAGTATCCGCAAACCAGATCTCCACGTTAACACCCTGGAAATCACGCAGCCACTTCAACTGTGAATGCCTCAAATTATCGCTGTCAGACTTCGCCTCCACAAAGAGATACTCGCCGGAATCACTGAAAGCCAGGAAATCCGGAACACCAGGCCTGAAAACACTGGAAAACTCTGACTCCGTATCCTCCCTGACCTTCCTGCTGACAGTCTCCGACAGCTCCGGAAAACGGCCCTCCAGATCACTCTTGATGCCTGGAGTCGACCGCACAACATAATCCCAACGCGCCCTCAAAAGCTCCTCAACACGCTCCTCAGTCTCATTCAGAGAGGCCTCATCCTCAAAAGGAATCATGTTCCTAATATGGAAAGAGAGATTTTTATCTGTGGAATGCGCGGTCAACAAAGTTATAGATCACAGAAATCATATAGTATGTGTGAATGTTGACCTAGAAGTTGACTGCAGTGAACTAGACAGTTTCATCTCTGTAGAGGAGATAATATCGATAAACAGGGCGATTACTGATCCTGACAACACTGACCGGCATCTTGGTGCAGGCAAAGAAAGTTCAAGATTTGAGATAAATAGAGACGAAGACTACCACTATCTGAGGAATCCCAGCATTATAGAGACTCTTGTAGAAACAAAGTTATCTTACGAGTGTAGGAAAAACAATAATTTAGTCTGGCTTACCTCAAAAATAATGTCGCATTTGACGCAGAATCAGGCCTTCTCAGAGGGCAACAAGAGAACTTCATATATCGTTGGAGTTCTCTTCCTCATCAAAATACAGCTAAAATATGACAATACCGCAGACTACCCTCTGCTAGACATAGACCTCACAAACAAACTTCAAGAACTTGCCGTCGAAGAAATCAACGGTGAACAGTTCTACAAGTATTTAAAGAAAGAACTAAGCTGAAATAGTTCCAACCTTCTCCGTATCAGAGAAAAAGCTGTAAATACGGCTCTTCAAACGCGCCACCTTGCTACGCATCTCCTCAGCTGGCTCTTCACGTCCAAGACGCTCAAGACCCTCGCTGTTCTCAGAGATTACCTCCTTAACAATATCCTCATCAGACTTAGTCACGGACTCCGCCTCCATCACAAAATAACACATTCAACCATAAAAAATTATCTATCATCCGACAATTTCTTGAAAAGCTACTAAAAACTTCCAACAAAAAGCGTTTACGTAGGTGTCTCCGTGGCTCAACTAACTCTTAGCGACTACAAGAATAATTTATTCTCAAACCACTTTCTGGAGGAAAGAATCCAGGACTTAGATGAGTGGCAGCAAGTAGATTTTGAAGAGAAGTTCGAAGACTTAAGAGAACTTTACCAGAAACGCAAGGATATTCTTACCGAAGAGCTAAACGAGGATCAGACTCAAGATAACTTTATCGATCCGGTGCTGAGGAAGTTAGGCCACGACTGGGTTACCGAGGCCTCGAAAAGGGTAGGATCAAGGACTGATGGGAAGAATCTAAACCCTGACTACGCTTTCATGAACTCTTCAGAGAAACTAAAAGTTCACAGAGACAATGAAGACCCTCTAGATATTAACTATGCTGTTGGAGATGCAAAGGCCTGGAACCGCACACTCGATAAATCTTCTCAAGATCATACTAACCCGGCCTTTCAAATC
>Ga0102942_1000943_pt1 | contig 11182 bp, 12 predicted proteins | sample SalPon2_C_H2O_MG_FD_78171 | JGI IMG/M metagenome (GOLD analysis project Ga0102942, IMG submission 78171) | Salt pond water microbial communities from South San Francisco under conditions of wetland restoration - Salt Pond MetaG R2_C_H2O_MG | ecosystem: Environmental > Aquatic > Non-marine Saline... | reverse complement strand
TTTTCAACGAACTGCGCGACGAGCCGGCACAGGAACTCGTCGAGGAGGTACAGGCGGAGCTCGCGGTCCCCGAACCCGAGCCGTGAGCGACGGGAGCGACGACGCCGCGTCCGACGAGAGCGCCGCCACTCCCCGACCCCTCCGAACCGATCTCACGCGGATCACCGAGGCGGTCGCGGCCGCGGACGCAGACGCTTTCGTCGCAGTCGGCGATCGGTTTGACGCCGACCTCCGGTATCTCACGCGCGTCGCCGGCTCGGACCGCGCGTCTGCTGTGGTCGTCGCACCGTCGGAAGACACCGGCGGACGCGCCGTCTACTGCGTTCCGTCCGCGCTCCGCGAGGAGGCCGATCGGCAGTTCATCACGGGTGCGCGCACCCGGGGCGGCGACGGGTTCCACGACTCCGTCTCCCGCGAGGTGCGAGCCGACCGCGACGGCAGCCACGTGGGCGAGTTCGCGGCTGCGGTCGTCCGTGACCTGCTCGGCGACGCGGACGGCGACAGGAGCCTCCTCGTTCCCGCGTCGATCCCTCACGACGCGGCGGTCTACCTCGAACGCGCCGGCAACGACCTCGCGTCGACCGACGCGGTCGCGACGGCCAGATCGCTGAAGACGGACGCCGAGGTCGACCGCCTTCGCCGGGTCCAGCGCGCGGCCGTCGCGGGCGTCGCGCGCGCCGAGACGGTGCTGGCCGAACGTGCAGTCGACGACGCGGACGCCGCCGACCGCGAGCGTTCGAATCGCCGCCCGCCGCTCCGCTGGGACGGATCCGCCTTGACCGCCGAGCGCCTGCGGCGGGCAGTGAACGTCGCGCTCGCGGCCGAAGGCGTGGGTGACGCCGGCGACACGGCGATCGCCGTCGGTGGGTCGGCGAACGGCCACCCCGCCGCATCCACCGAGATCCGCCCGGGCGAGACGGTCGTCGTCAGCGTCTCGCCGCGCGGACCGGACGGGTACCGCGGCGACGTGACACGTGCGTTCGTCGTCGACGGCGACGGCGGCTGGGAGCGGCGGGCGTCAGTCGCGGTCGAGGCCGCTCGCGAGGCCGCGCTGGCGGAGATCGAGCCGGGCGTGTCGGTCGCGACCGTCGACGGCGAGGCGACCGCGGAGCTCGCGGCGTACGGGTTCGACCCGACCCCCGGGCCCGACGAGCCCGGGGCGACCCACGAGACGGTTCACGGCGTCGGACTGCGTCGCCGCGAGGCTCCGTCGGGCGGAACGAACCTCCGACCGGGCCACGTGATCGCCGTCGAACCGGGCGTCCGCGACCCGACGGCCGGCCGCGTGCGCCTGGGCGACCTCGTCGTCGTCACCGACGACGGCTACGAATCCCTCGCCGCGCATCCGCTCGGGATAACGCCCGAACCGCGGTAGACTGCCGAGCACGCCGGAGGGCGTTACTCGTCGTTCGCGCGCCCCGGCTGATCCTCTGTCGCGTCGTCTCCGGGTGGTTCAGCGGCGTCGTCGGACGGCGCACTCCGGAGCTGGCGGGGAAGGAGGCCGGAGAGGAGCCCGCGGACGAGCCGCCCCGGATCGAGGAAGTACTGCGGGAGGACGACCATCGCGGCGGCGACGGCGAGGAGGCCGACGCCGAGTGCGAGTTCGCCGGCGAGAAGCCGGACGACGGCGTAGTTCGCGAGCGGGAGGGCGAAGACGAGCGACGCCGCCAGTCCGATCATGTCCATCACGCCGAGTCTCATCGCGGTTCGGTTGATTCCCGGGAGACAAAAGGGGCTCGTCGCAGGCTGACCGCCACCGAACGAAGGCCGAGTTGAGCGTCGTCACCGGACGAAGGCCGAACCGATATGTGTCGCGCGCGTCGATGTCGAGTATGTTCACCGGCATCGTTGAGGACACCGGAACGGTTCGCGCACGGACCGAGTCCGCGGACGGGCTCCGGCTACAGATCGGCGTCGACGGCTTCGACGACCTCCACCACGGCCAGTCGATAAGCGTCAGCGGGGTCTGTCTCACGGTCGAGGCGTACGGCACGGACGGGGCCGACGAGACGGGCGACGACGCCGGCTGGTTCGAGGTGTTCCTCGCGACCGAGACGGTCGAGAAGACGTATCTCGGAGAGCTTCGCGAGGGCGACGCCGTCAACGTCGAGCGCGCGATGCCCGCCGACGGCCGGTTCGACGGCCACGTGGTACAGGGGCACGTCGACACGGTCGCCGAGGTGACCGGAATCGAGCGCGTCGGCGAGGACTGGCGGTTCACCTTCGCGATCCCGGAGGGACACGGGCGCTACCTCGTCGATAAGGGCTCCGTGACGCTCGACGGGACCTCCTTGACGGTCGCGGAGAAGCGAGACCGCGAGTTCGATGTCGCGATCATCCCGACGACCTACCAACTCACGACGCTCTCGGAGAAGTCCGTCGGCGACCCGGTCCACCTGGAGGTCGACGTGATCGCGAAGTACGTCGAGAACATGCTGGAAGGGTATTAGGGAGTTCGTCGTGAGCGGACAGTACCGAGTATAGGGGTGCATTTCAGAGCGAGCCATAGAAACATTAAATATTTTATAAGACGTGATGTATCTGAACTAAATTTTATTATGGGTTCTATAGATAATGGTTGGTATGGCAATCTGTTCGGAATGCGGTGCCACAATTAGCACAGATCAGGACTTTTGTCGTGAATGTGGTGCTGAAATAACTGATGTCGGTGGTGTCACTCCCGACGACGATGGGGATGTGTATCTCCATTTGGAGGGAAAAGACACACCACTGAAAGCGAGTCGGATTCGCTATCATCAGGGCGGTGGTGAGTGGGTAACCGTCACACTGAAAGACGGGGCCGTCCGGATTTACCCGCGAGAGAACGTGGAGTACATTGAAGGTGGTAGTGTTGGTGTGATGGGACAGGGGATCCGTCCAGTTGCATCGAAACACGAAGTCAAAGACGTGAACTCGTTCAGCAAGGCCGCACAGCTGCTTGGTAACCTCGGTAACTAATCTGATAATTCATGTCGTTTTACTGCCCTGAATGCGGGACGGAAGTAACGGACGGTGTAAAGTGTCCGAGCTGCGACCACATGGACGAAGAGTGTACGCAGTGTGGAAGCCACGTCGGCAACAACACGTGGTACTGCGCGAACTGCGATACACCACGGACGCACTGCCCTGATTGTGGCAAGCAACTCGATGATGAGGGGTGTCCGCACTGCGGATCAGAGCGCCCGCCGGTGTGTGAATCTTGTAGCACCCGTGTGTCCGAAGATGCTGTTGTCTGTGACTCATGTGGATATAATCCTGGTAAGAAACTCCGATCACGTGCCACCAAGACACGGTACGTCGGCTATGGACTGTTCGTCCTGTTCACGATCTCTGGCTGGGCAAGCCAGATAACGCAGGGATCACTAAACGGAGAGACAGCTACTGTTGTGGGAATGATAAACGCATCTTTTTTGATTGTACTCGTGTTGCCGACCTATCTCCTTGCTCGTCGGTGGGAGAAGAAGTCGAACTCAAAGACAGTTGGGACTGTGCCAACCTGATTCTCCAACGACAACGAAAATCGACGCCACTCATTACCGTTCTGTAAGGGCCATACAACGTTCATAAGCCGTTATTTTCATAGATAGTGACAACTGTGATGTCTCTCTCCAGAAAATCGAGCCGACGATGTACTCCCCGATTGCTGCGCCAATTACCTGTATAGAGCATCTGCGAGCGAAGCGAGCGGTTCACCGCCCGCGAGGCGAACGCCGGCCGGCGACTTTTTTCATCGGGCTTTTCGAGGGAGAGATCGCCTCGCTCACTTCGCTCGCTTCGCGAACCCGACGAGAAAACGGTGGTTAGGCGTCCTTCGCGCCTCGCACCGTCTCGCGGACCGCGTCGACGCCCTCGTCGTGGAGCAGGTCGCCGACGACGATCACGTCGCTGTGTGCGGCCATCTCGTTCGCCGACTCGTAGTCGTGAATACCACCGCCGTAAAACAGGGTGGCGTCGTCGAGCGCGTCGTGGGCGGCGGCGACCTTCTCGGTATCTCCGAACATCCCGGAATACTCTACGTAGACGATCTCTTGGCCGAACATCCGCTCTGCGATCTTCGCGTAGGCGGCGACATCGTCGGCCGCGAGGTCACAGTTCGCCTCCGTCAACTGCGCGACCGAGGCCTCCGGGTTCAACACGATGTACGCCTCAGTGTGCGTGCGGCTCCAGTCGAGGTCGTCGATGCGGACCCACTCCTTGTGCGCGCCGGTGATCCAGAACGGGCCGCCGGCGTTGAACACCGTCGGGATCAGGTAGCCGTCGAGGGCGGGCGAGTCGATGACGACGCCCGGGTTCGACGGTTCTTGGTACAGCGGCACGTCGTACTCGGCCGCGGCGTCGACGACTCGCGTCATCTTCTCCGCGGTGACATCGAGGGTCCCGCCGATCTCGATCGCGTCGGTTCCGGTCCGGCAGACGTCCTCGAAGGTCTCCCCGTCCCGAAGTTCCTTGTCGGGATCGACTTTCAGCACGTGATCCCAGTCGTCCCACGGATTGCTCATCGGACACGAATCCTCCGGGCGGAAGTAAAAAGGTGCGGAACCTTCCTCGCGGCGGGAGCACTCCGGGCTCGTCCGCGATCTGTCCTGCGAGCGTTTATGTACCGAGCCGCGGCCAGCCCCCACGTGACAGAGACAACCCGATCCGACGACCGAGCGACCGGCGGCGAGACGCCCGCGATTGACGAGCGGCTCAGCGCCGTCGAACGGGCGCTCACCGGATCCGACGCCGCGGTGTCGGACGTGACCGACGGCGCGGAGGCGGCCGCCGAGCGACGGGCGATCGGTTCGCGTCTGTCCGATCTCGAGGCGCGCGTCGAGGAGCTGGAGGCGGCGACGCAGGCGCTTCGGGGATACGCCGGCGCGGTCCGCGCGGTAAACGCCGAAGTCGAGCGACGAGCGGACCTCGCGCTCGCCCGATCGAGCCGCGGTCAGGAGTCCGACGACGCGCAGGGAGAGCCGGCGGCGAGCTCGGAGCGGAGAGCGGAGGTGCCGACGCCGTCGGCGCTCGACGCCGCCGTGCCTCCCGCTCCCGTCAGCGAGGGGGGCGATGCTCGGCTCGAAGGGCCTCGCCCCCACGGTCGCACGGACGGGGCGGACGCGGCGAACAGGTCCGGTGAGGCCGGCGACGGCGACGAGAGCGACGGGAAGGCGTGGAGCTGCGACGCGCTGGAGCGCCTCCGTGAGACGCTGTAACGACTCGACGCCTTTCCGCGACGCGTCGCGATCGGCGTGGCCGATACGGACGAATCGATCGGGGTGGTCGGGGCGATTGATCCGAGCGGTGGAATCGCCGTGATCCGGGTCGTGTTGACGGTCGCCGTCGCCGTAGCGCTCCTCGCCGCGTCGATGCCCGCCTTGGAGACGGCCCGCGCAACCACGACGGCGGAGCGACTCGACTCCGAGGTGGACCGGATCGAGCGGGCGACGGCAAGCGTCGTCTCCGGCTCGGTCGCGGTCACGGATCCGTCGCTCGCCGCCCGCGCGAGCGTGACCGTCCGCGTTCCGAGCGGCGTCACGGCGGCGTCGATCGGCCGGATCGCTCTCGTCGAGGTCGGTGGCCCGAGACCGGGGACCCGCATCGCGCTGCGCTACCGACTCGTCGGCGGACGCGACCGGTACCTTCCCCTCCGTGCCGACGCCGTCGCCGCGAGGATCGAACTCGCCACCGGCGTCGTCGACCTCCGCCCCGGCGGTGAGAGCCGGCTCGAACTCCGGTACGTCGACGACGATGGACCGACCATCCGGATCACCCGCGTCGGGTGAGCGTTTATACGCGATGCCGCGGCCACGGCCGCCATGACCCTCGACCGTACCGTGCTCTCGCGTCTGGACAGTCGTTCGCTCCGCTCGCTTCCGTGGACCGAAGGGGACGCGACCGGCTGTCGGTGTGACCCGACGTTCAGAGAACCCGTCGGAACGGGCGTCGACGACCGCGTCGTGCTCGCGGTCGACGCGGACGAGTGTCCGGGCCGCGGCGACCTCGCCGCCAGTTCCGACTGCCTATCGACCGTTGTCACGGCGCTGACGGACCGTGATGCGGACGTGATTCGAACCCATCACCGCGGGCGAGAACGAACGTACGCGGGCCGTGCCGCCGCATGTCTGCTCGCCGCCGGTCGGTTCCGCGAACAGATCGCGTTCCACGAGACGCGGCTCGCGGACCGGGTGTGCCGAGACCCGGTCGGGGCTGCCCGCGAGGCCGACGGTCGTGCGGGCGCACCGAGGCGGATCGCCGCAGCAACCGGGCTGTCCGAGGTGATTGCAGGCGCTGACGAGACCGGCGACGTGCTCCGAGCGCACGCCGGACCCCGAATCGCGGCCACGCGCGTGGCGTCCGAGCCGCCGCCACGGGCCGCTCTCGTCGATAGGTGGGACCTCAACACCGGTGCGACGGTACGACTGTACGAAAGCGAAGATGTTCTGCGGACGTATCATCTCACACCCCCTTCGGTCGACCTCGACGACGAGGCGATCGCACGGCTCGCGGCGGCCAGAGACAGGCTCCTCGACGATCCGGTCGGCGGCGACAGGGCACCGGGACGGGCCGTCCGGGCGACCGCGGTCGAGGGCGATCCGGTCCCCACGCTCGTCGACGTGCTTCGGCGGCACACCCGAGGATACGGGGTGTTCGAGCACGTCTTCGCCGACGACCGCGTGAGCGACGCCACGCTGACGGCTCCAGTTACCGAGAACCCGCTCCGCGTGGTCGTCGACGGAGAGCGCTGCCGAACGAACGTCCGGCTCCCCCCGGAGGGTGCCGCCACGCTGGCGTCTCGGCTCCGACGGACGAGCGGTCGGGGGTTTTCTCGCGCCAGCCCGACGCTCGACGCAACGCTTGAGACGGAGGCAGGCCGAGTCCGGGTCGCCGCGACGACGCCCCCGGCGAGCGACGGTCTCTCGTTCGCGTTCCGCCGAGGTGACCCAGACGCGTGGACGCTCGCACGCCTCGTCGACGTCGAGACGATCACGGCCGACGCCGCGGGGCTCGTCTCAGTCGCCGTCGAACGAGGCGTGACCGGTCTGGTCGCGGGCGGTCGCGGTGCCGGGAAGACGACCGCGCTCGGCTCGCTCCTCTGGGAGCTTCCGCCTGCGACGCGGTCGGTCCTCATAGAGGACACACCGGAGCTTCCGGCGGACGCCTTGGCCGCCGCCGGCCGTGACGCCCAGCGGCTCCGTGTCGGCGACGGTGCCGAGCCCTCACCGAGCGAGGCGGTCCGGACCGCGCTGCGTCTCGGCGGCGGTTCGATCGTGGTCGGCGAGGTTCGCGGCGAAGAGGCACGAGCGCTGTACGAGGCGATGCGCGTCGGCGCGACCGGGGAGACAGTGCTCGGAACGATCCACGGCGAGAACCCGGCCGCCGTCAAGGAGCGCGTCGTCACCGACCTCAAGGTTCCGGCGTCGTCGTTCGCTGCGACCGACCTCGTCGTCCTCCTCGACGACCACGAGGTCGACGTGATAGCCGAAGTGGTCGACCGCGACGGCAACGCTCAGTTTAAACCGCTGTACGAGCGGACCGGGACGGGACTCGCGGCGACCGGCCGGATTGACCGCGGCGAGAGCCGACTGGTCGGCGCGCTCGCTGACCCGGACGAGTCGTACGCCGAGGTCAGAGCAGCGATTGATCGGCGGGCAGAGCGCATCGCGACCGCGGTTCGGCGGCGACGGCTGACACCGAGTCGATACGTCGGCGTCGACGCCGTCGACGTCGCCCACCGCGGTACCGACGCATCCACCCGCGACGCTGACGACCCGGACCGCGGCACGTCCCGATGACCGAGCCGGACGGATCGGCGGGCGCTTCGAAACGGGTGCGCGTGGGAGGCGACGACGAGGCGGGATCCCCGGAACTCCGTCGGTCGCTCTCGTTTCTCGGGTGGGACCGCTCGCCGGAAGCCGTGATCACGGCCGGGAATCGAGCAGGCGTCGTCGCCGCCGTCGCCGTCGCTCTCGTCGCCGTGTTCGCCTTCGGGCCGGCCGCGGCCGGACTCGCCGGACTCGTCTCCGGGCTCGGCGTGACGCACGTCTTCCACCGCGGCCCGGTGTGGATCGCTTCGCTCCGCCGAACGCGTGCGCTCGGTGCCGCGCCCGGACTCGTCGGGCGGCTCGTGTTGCGGATGCGGCTCGACCCCTCGACGGAGCGCGCGGTTCAGTTCGCCGCTCGAACGGGGAACGGGCCGTTGGCGGATGCGTTGGCCCGCCACGAGCGCCGCAGCGCCGACGTCCCGACGAGCGGACTCCGAGCGTTCGCCCGCGAGTGGCAGCCGTGGTTTCCGGCCATCGATCGCGCCGCAGCGCTCGTCCGAACCGCGGCGTCGGCACCTGCAGAGCGACGAGGGCGGTGTCTCGACCGGGCTCTCGACGCGACGATCGCCGGAACGACGGATCGGCTTGCCGCCTTCGTGGGCGAGGTCCGTGGCCCGGTCTCCGCGCTGTACGCGTTCGGTGTCCTCCTCCCGCTGGCGATGATAGCGCTGTTGCCCGCGGCCGCGGCGTCCGGCGTTCCGATCGGTCCGGGCGTCGTCATGGGGCTGTATCTCGTCGCACTTCCCGCCGGCCTGCTCGCCGCGTCCGGATGGCTCCTCTCGCGCCGTCCGGTCGCGTTCGCCCCGCCGACGATAGGAAGCGATCACCGGGACGTTCCGAAGCGCGGCCCACACGCGGTCGCGCTCGGACTCGGGTCCGGCGTCACAGCGGCCGCGGCGGCCGCGTGGGGAGTCGCTCGGTGGGCGGCACCCGTGGCGGGAACCGGCGTCGGTGTCGGCGTCGCGCTGCTCGTCGCCGTCCGCGCCCGCCGCTCGGTGCTCGCGGACGTGCGGGCAGTCGAGCGGAGCCTCCCGGATGCGATGACCGTAATCGGCGGCGACGTCGCCGAGGGGGTCTCGGTCGAGGCCGCGGTCGCGAACGCGGGCGAGCGGATCGACGACGCCACAGGCGAACTGTTCGAGCGCGCCGGCCGACGGAGCGACGCGCTTCGCGTCGGCGTGCGAGAGGCGTTCCTCGGCCGCGGCGGGCCCGCCGTCGCGGTTCCGTCCCCGCGAGTCAACGGGGCGGTTGCGCTGCTCGCCGTCGCCGCGAGGGAGGGTCGTCCCGCCGGCGACGTGCTGCTCGAACTGGCCGATCAATTAGAAGATCTCCGCGCGCTCGAGGGCGATGCGCGCCGACAGCTCGCGACCGTGACGGGGACGCTGACGAACACTGCAGCCGTGTTCGCTCCCCTCGTCGGCGGAGCGACGATCGCGCTCGCGACCGGTATCGACACGGTCGACATTACGACGGTCGGAGCCGGAGCCGCTGCCGGAGCGGACGCGCTCGGAGCGGGCGGAGTCGACGCGAGCGGTGCGGACCCGCGGGGAGAGGGGACACCGAATGCGGCGTCGGCACTCGCGGTGCCGGTGCTCGGACGGATCGTCGGCGCGTACGTCTTGGTACTCGCGGGACTGCTCACCGCCTTGGCGACGGGGCTTGAACGGGGATTCGACCGGACGCTCGTTGCGTATCGGATCGGGATCGCACTGCCGACCGCGACGGCGACGTACCTCGTCTCCTTCCTCGGAGCCGGGCTTTTGTTATAACGCGGCGGCCGGATACCGTGGCCGCTTGACCGTCACGGAACGTCCCGCGGGCCTCCGATGTCGCCCGACGTGTTATATACCGAGCCGCGGCCAGCCAACCCATGTTCGAGACGAACGTCGACGCCACGTATGCGTGGCTCGGACTCGCCTTGGTGAGCGTCGCGACGGCGGGCGTCGCGGCGACGCTTCCGGCGTCTCCGCCGCCGGATGCGAGCAGTGTGGCGCACACGATCGATTCGGTCGCCGACGGCCCGTATCCGGCGCGAGCCGAACACGGCCTCGCGGCGAGCCAGCTCCGACTCACGGAGCGGTCGATCGGACTGCGGAGCGACGGCGGTGTCGGATTCGCGTCGCTACACGGTCCAAACATAACCCCCGTCACAGCGGGACAATGGCGGCGGAACCGGACCGACGGGATCGACGGACTCCGACGGGTGCTCGACGGCGTCCCGCCGTCGTCCGCGTTCGACGATCCGGACGCCTTCGCGGCCGCGGCGTCTCGCGCCCGCGACGCCGACGGAGCGTGGCGACCGGCACCGGAACGGCTCACCGTGCGGCAGGTCCACTACGGAGGTGTCCATGTCACGCTCGTCGGATGAACGACTGTCCGCCCGCGACGGTTCGACGGGACGACCGGAGACGGACGCCGCCGGTATGGACGGCGGATCCACGGCCCGCGCCGCGGTCGAGCCGGTCGCTGCGCTCGTCGCGGTGGTGGCCGTCGCTGCGGCGATCGGACTGTACGTCACCGCGATCGACGACGCGACGCCGACACACGAGCGAGCGGTCGCCGAGGCGACGCTCGATCGGGTCGAGCCGGCGGTCACCGCCGGCGGCGTCGTGGTCCCGACCCGACTGGGCGGGGTGTCGCGCCTTCGGTATGCAGCCACGATCGAGATCCGCGCCGGCGGAGAGACGTGGCGCATCGATTCCGGACCGGCCGCACCGGCGTTGAACGATCCGTTCGCGTCCGATCGGATCGATACCGCTCGGCGGACCGTGACCGTTCGGACCGCGCCGGGACGGAACGTCCGCGGCACGTTGCGTGCGGCGGTGCGGCGATGACGAGTACCGTGCTCGACGTGACCGTGATGCTCCTCTGCGTCTCGGCGAGCGTCGTCGCACTCTCGTCTGGTGGGATCCCGAACGGAGCGGGGACGCCGACCGCGAGCGAGAGTGCGGACCGCCTCACAACGGAGACGGTAACGGTGACCTACGCGGCCCCGGACGCTCCGGGGGGAACCCGAACCGCTCACGCGACACGCGCAGAGCTTTTGGCGCTTCTCGCCTCCGGCAACGCGGCGGACGCGGGTGACGACGCGTCCACAGATGACGGCGTGACCACGGGTGACGGCGTGACCACCGACCAGAGCCGGTCCGTAGACCCGTTCGAGAAACGGGCACTGGCGGCGGTCGCGGCGGGCCTCGACGACCGAACGCGGATCGACGCCCGGGTGCGAGCGGTGGGGTTGATAAACCGATCCACGCGACCGGACGCGACCGTCGGGTCCACGTCGATGAGGCCAGACGAACCCCCAACCGCCGTCACCATCGGCAGGGCACCCCCGCGGAGCGCCGACACCACGGTCGCTGTTATCACCCACCCCGTTC
>Ga0102942_1000939_pt1 | contig 11204 bp, 12 predicted proteins | sample SalPon2_C_H2O_MG_FD_78171 | JGI IMG/M metagenome (GOLD analysis project Ga0102942, IMG submission 78171) | Salt pond water microbial communities from South San Francisco under conditions of wetland restoration - Salt Pond MetaG R2_C_H2O_MG | ecosystem: Environmental > Aquatic > Non-marine Saline... | reverse complement strand
GCGATGATCGTCGCCTACATGCGCTCGCGCTCGCGGTTCAGCACCGACGACCGCCCCGAGTGGGTCGACAGCCTGGCCGTCGCCGGCGAGGAGTTCCCGGGGTGTGTGTGATGGGCTCGCTCGCACGCCTTCGTGGGTACGCGGATGGGATGGGTCCCTCGTGGGTCGCGGGGGCCATCGCGGCCGGCCCGGCGACGATGGCGAGTCTCATCACCGGCGGCGCGGCCTACGGCTACGATCTCCTGTGGGTCGTGGTGCTGTCGGCCTTCGCCGGCGCGCTCGCGCAGTATCTCGCGATGCGGTTGGGGCTGCTCACCGAGGCCGGGATCGTCAGCGTGGTCGAGGACCACCTCGGCGAGTGGTGGGCGTGGCTTCTGGTCGCCGACGTCGTGCTCGTCGCCGGCGTCGCACAGCTGGTGATCATGAACACGCTCGCGAGCGTCTCCGCGACGATCACGGGAACCGACGCCTGGATCTGGGGGGTCGTCTGGGCCGCCGTGCTCGCGCTCGGCCTCGCGGGGCGGGGCTACGGGCTCCTCGAGAGCGCGGCGAAGGTCGTCGTCGCCGCGGTGGTCGTCGCCTTCGTCGCCTCGCTTTTCGTCGTGCCGGTCAATCCGGGCGCGGCCGTCGGCGGGCTCGTCCCCTCGCTGCCCGGGGGCGGCGCGCTCGTCGCCGCGGGCATCCTCGGCGGCGCGGTCCACATCTCGCTCATCACGATGCACTCCTACACGATGCGGGCGAAGGGGTGGACCGACGACGAATACGGGCTGGCGACGTTCGACATCGGCGCCTCGATGCTCGTCGCCTTCGGGATCTACAGCGTCGCCATCTTCCTGGTCGCGGCGAGCGTCCTCTCCGATCCCGACCTCACGACCGTCGGGGCCGCACAGGCGCTCGGCCCGCTGGTCGGCGAGAACGCCAGATGGCTCTTTTTGCTCGGCCTCGGCGGCGCGGCGGTGTCGACGCTCGGCGGCAACACCATCGTCCCGCCGTTCGTCCTCGCCGACAAGCTCGGCTGGGAGACGACCGTCTCGGACCCGCGCTACCGGGGTCTGTTGGCCGCGGTCGCGCTCCTCTCGGCCCCGGGTGCGATGATCGGCGGCCAGGTGATCGGCCAACTCGTCCTCGTCCTCGCGCTCGGGACGGTCGGGACGCCCTTCGCCATCGCCTTGGTCGTGTACCTGTTGAACTCCCCGGCGGTGTCGCGGCCGACCGCCACGGCGACGAACGTCGGCGGACTCGCGTTGCTCTCGGTGTCGGGGGCCTTGGCCGCGAACTTCCTCCGCGAACAGGCTGCCGCGGGGCTCGGGCTGCTCTCGGGGGCCGTGTTGGCCTTCGGGATCGTCCTCACGCTCGCGATGATCGTGCTGTTGGCGAAGTACGCCCGCGAGCAGTTCGGCGGGTCGGGGACAGCCGTCGAACCAGCGGATTGAGCCGCCCCGCGGGTCGGGGCGGCGCCGCGGCCGCGCCGCTCAACTGTACCCGCGCCACCGATTGCCGCACTCGGTGCATTTAAAAAACCGCGTCGGCGGTTCGTCCGCGCTCCCGGTCTGTTTGATCGTGTACCACGCCTCGTCGTGGCCGCACTCATCGCAGATCACGTCGGTCGCGGTCGGCTTCCCCTCGAAGTCCGCGTCGGGGGAGGACTCGATCACGTCGTCGTCGGTCTGGGCCTCGGTGCTGACGAACGATTCGGCGCGCGCCGCGTCCTTCCGCTGGCTGGCACCGCAGGACGAACAGACCATCTCGTCGCCGTCGGCGTGCATCAGGGAGCCGCACTCCTCACAGAACTGCATACGGCAACGACGGCCCTCGGCGACAAAAGCGTGCGGACTCGCGGCGGCCGGACGGCGCCATCTCAACCCTCGTCGGGGAACACCGTGTCGGCGCGGCGGCGGTCGGCGACCACGGGGCAGTTCCGGACCCGGAACTCCTCGACCCCCACCAACTCGACGATCTCGGTGTCGGGGTTGTTGCAGGCCAGTTCCGGCGGATCCGAGAAGTGTTCGCACTTCTTGCAGTACTGTTCCATCCGGACGACGGCGTCGGCGCCGCCGGCCGTCTCGGTGTCGGGGGCGGCCGCCTCGGGCTCCTCGAAGACCGACTCCCAAACGGCCTCCTCGTCGATGTCGGCCGTCTCCATCTCCTCGAAGAAGTCCTCCTCGGGATCGGCGGCGTCGGGGGCGTCCAGTTCGGCGAAGGGGTTCTCTTCGGCGTCGGCGGCGTCGGAGTCGGGCGACTCGCTGTCCGGTGCGGGGACGTCGGTCACGTCGATCGGGGAGGTCCCGTCGGTGGCGTTGGCGCCGTCGGCGCCGCCGCTCGGCGCGTCCAGTTCGGCGAAGGGGTCCTCGACGTCGGCGGCATTAGCGTCGGCGTCGGACAACTCGGCGAAGGGGTCGACATCGGTGTCGGAGTCGGAGGATCGCTCCGACTCCGTCCCATCAGAGCGGTCCGGGGGCTCCTCACTCATCCGCGTCTCCGGGCGGCGATACGGTCTCGGCGTCGTCGCTCCCCTCGGCGTCCGCCTCGCTCTCGACGGTCAGCGTCGGGCGTCGGAACCACCGCAGCACCGACGAAGGGGTCTCCAGACCGGCGAGGTCGCGCTCGCAGTGGGGGCAGGCGGCCTCCGCGAGCAGCCCGATCCGGACCGGCTTCCCGCAAGACTCGCAGTTCGCCTCGAGCGCGCCGGCCCTGTTTGCGTCGCGCCGGATCCCCGCCAACCGCTCCTCGGAGTCGGCCGCGGCCGCCTCGCGGCGGCTGCGGGCGACGACGGTGCGGGCGAGTCGGTCGAGTTTCCCCTCGACGGTGTCGATGCGGTCGGCGTTCGACCCGAGCTCCTCGTCGATCCGCTGGATCGATTCGGCCTCGGATTCGACTGTCTCGAGCTCGGACTCGACCGCGTCCACCGCCGCCGAGAGCTCCTCGAGGCGGTCGGCGAGCGCCCCGAACTCCTCGTGTGAGTGCTCGGCCGGTGCCCGTTCCTCGACGGCGTCGCGCAACTGGAGCACGCGCTCGCGGACGTCCTCGACGCTGGTGTCGAGTTTCGTCTCGACGTCGTCGACCCGGCTGTCGGTCCGTTCGACCCTGGCGTCGACGTCTTCGAGTCGGTCCTCGAGGCCCTCGATCCAGTTCTCGTCGAGGTCGGCCGCGGAGCGGTGGGTCTCGAGCAACTGCACGAGCAGCGCCTCGGGGTCCATCCCGAGCGTCGCCGCCCGCTCGTCGAGCCACTCCGAGAGCGACGGCGGCAGCGTCACCGACAGGTCTGAATCCCCGGCCGACTCGGTAGCCATTACGGGTGTATACGGCCGAGGAAGTGTTAAGCGTTCTGTCGATTTCGGCCCCGAGCGCCGCCTCACCGGATCTTCCGGACGTCGCTGATGTCGAATCCGGACTCGCCGATCTCGGTTTCGAACTGGACGATGTCCTCGGCCTCGATCCGCGAGAGCACCCCGCGGAACTGTTTGACGACCATCGTTCGGTCCCGCGTCGAGCCGCCGCTCTCCCACCGAAACAGCATGGTCCCGTCGGCGGCGTCGACCAGTTGGCCGTGCCGGCGGTCGTCGAGGGACTCGCGGCTGAGGTGGACCAGGACCATCCCACCCCACCTGAAGGCGATCCGCGAGATCCCCTTGAGGATGACGGGGACGTCGTCCCACTCGAGGTCGTCGGTCGGCGCGTCAACGAGATCGGAGATCGAATCGATGATGACGAGGTTGCCGGGCGCGTGCTCGGTCAGCGTGTCCCCGAGCGCCTCCGGGACGCTTCGGCGGTCCTGTCCGCCGCCGAGTTGGGTGATCACGTCCGTCCGGTCGGAGTACCACTCCCGCGGGACGGGGCTGAGCTGGAAGTACTCGCCCGAGAGATCGTGAAACGAGACCGACTCGGCGGCCGTCTCGACGATCTCGTCGTCCATCGCGAGCGACATCTCCCGCCGGAGCTGTTTCTGTTCGGCGGTGAAGGAGATGTAGTGGACCTCCGGCGGCGCGGCCGTCCCCTCGGGGAGATCGCCGTAGTACAACTCGAAGAGCTCCGGATCGGACTCGACGAGGGCGTTCATCAGCGCGGCGGTGTAGATGAACTCCCGGGCGCCGGCCCCGGCCTCGCCGGAGAGCAACACCAGACTGCCCGACGGCGCGCCGCCGCCGATGGTCGTGTCCAGCCGCCTGATCCCGAAGGGGATGCGGTCCATACGTGCAGTTCGGAGGCGGTAGAACTAAAAGCGTTACCGGAGCCGGCGGATCCCCGCCCCCTCGTTTCGGGGGCTGGCGACGTGGACCCGTCCGTCGGCGCCGATCGAACGGAGCGCCGCCTCGGCGTCCGCCCGGGCCGTCGCTGCCCGCGAGGCGTCGGTGACGCCGTACACCGCCGGCCCCCACGAGGACTGGCCGACGCCGCGGACGACGGGCGAAGACGCCAACTCGTCGATGAGCCGACCGGCCGGGGGGCGGTAGACCCCGCCCTGCTCGTCGGCGTACCACGCGCCGTTGAGGCGGCCGAAGTCGCCGACGGCGTCGCCGAAGGCCTCGAGGCGGCCCTCGGCGGCGGCGGGGAGAAGCCGTCGAACCAAAAGCGTCGCCAGCGAGTCCGAGACGGTCGGATCGGCGCGCTCGACGACGCTGCGCATGCTCTCGTCCTCGCCGTCGCCGCTCCGCCCGGCCTCGACGTCGGGCAACACGACGACGAAGCGCCACGACTCGGGGAGAGCCTGGCGTGCGGTGACCGCGGGCACGCGCCACTCGCCGGCCTCGGGCGGGGCGGTGGTGAAGCGCTCGGTCGGGTGGCCCGAATCGACGACGAACCCGCCCGACTCGAACGTCGCGACGCCGACGCCGCTTCGACCGCCCCGGTTGAGCGCGGGCGCCGACTCGCGGACGTCCGGCTCGCGGCCGTGAGCCCGCCCGACGGCGGCGAGCGTCGCGAGCGCGGTCTGGGTCCCGCTCCCGAGGCCGACGTGACGCGGCAGCGTCTCGACGACGTCGACGTCGACGCCGTCGACGCCGAACAGCGAGCAGCTCCGCTCGGCGTACTCGGCGACGAGGTCGTCGTCGCAGACCACCCGGTCGGCCGGTTCCGCCTCCAGGACGACCCGCGGGGAGTCCAGCGCGACGCCGACGCCGCCGTAGAGCCGCTCGTGGGCCAGCGAGAGGTTCTGGAACCCGACGTGCAGTCGGCCGCCGACATCGACCCGGACGCGCATTGATTCCGCTAGGGCGGGCGCGCTGTTGTGGCTTTCGGCACGGGCGCGCCTGTCAGAGAGACCGGTCGGGTCAGTTTCCGGCCGGGTCAGTTCCCGACGTCGCGGAACGCCGCCTCGACGACCCTGCTCAGCGTCGGATGGGCGTGGATCGTGTCGGCGACGTCGTCGACGGTGAGGCCGTTGCGCATCGCGCCGATCAGACCGCGAGACCGTCGACCACGATCGCGACGAGCACCAACCCGAGGTAGGCGTTCGAGGCGTGGAAGGCCCGGAACGCGGCCCCCTCGGAGCGCTCGTAGTGGAGCCGAACGACCATCCACAGGAACACCGCCCCGAGCGAGACGGTGGTCGCGCCGTAGAGCCAGCCGAGATCCGACACCGCGGCGAGCCACCCCGCCCCCAGCAGCGTCGCGCCGAGATACAACAGGATGTGTTTCCGCGTCTCGGTCTCGCCGCGGACGACCGGCATCATCGGGAAGCCGCCGCGCTCGTAGTCGTCGCGGTAGGCCAACGCGAGATTGTAGAAGTGTGCGGGCGTCCACAGGAAGATGAGCCCGGCGAGAACGAGGCCGACGGTCCCGACGGTCCCGGTCACGGCGGCGTAGCCGATGAGCGCGGGCAACGCCCCCGCAGCCCCGCCGAGCACCGTGTTCTGGACCGTGTTGGGCTTCAACACGAGCGTGTAGACGACGCTGTAGAAGGCGATCGCCGCCAGCCCGAGCGCGGCGGTGAGGAGGTTCACCGACAGGAACGCCCACAGGGAGGCGACGGTCAGGAGGCCGCCGAACGCGAAGGCGTTGCGGACGGGCACCTCGTGGGTCGCGAGCGGTCGGTCGGACGTCCGGTCCATCCGCTTGTCGACGTCGCGTTCGAGGACGTGGTTGAACGTGCCCGACGCGCCGATGGCGAGGACGCCGCCGCCGAGCGTCGCGACGACGGTCCGAACCGACGGCGTCCCCGCGAGCACCATCCCGGCGCCGGCGACGAGGCAGAGCAGCCACATCAACCGCGGTTTCATCAGCCGGAAGTACGCCCCGGCCGTGGCCTTCGCCCGCTCGAGCCCGGAGAGCTCCGGGGTCGGTTTCGACCCCGCATCGCCGTCGGCCGGCGGCGCAGGGTCGGGAACCGTCTCGGGGGCGTCGTCGGTCCCGGTCTCGGCCTCCAGCCGCCACGCCAGCGCCAACACCAACGCGGCGAAGATGACCATCGCGGCGAGGAGGTGGAGTCGGCCGATCCCCGTGCCCGTGGCGACGACGGCGCCGACCGCCGCCTGGATCGGGTACAGAAGCAGCGCCACGAGAAGCGCGGCCCGGACCCGGCGGGTCGCGTCGCCCCAGCCGACCGCGGCGGTCGCCACCACGAGCACGCCGACGACCGCGGCCACGAGACGGTGGAAGGTCGCGACGAGCACGGCCGGGGTCGTGAGGTCGCCCCGGCAGAGCGGCCAGCCCCCGCACGCGGTCGCGGCGTCGGCGAGGGCCGCGGTCGAGCCCACGACCACGAGCACGTACACGCCGACGACCGACGCCGCCAACAGCGGCACGAACCCCGTCGGTCGCAGTGTCGACGATCGCATTACCCACAGTCTTTGCGTGCGTGTACTTAGCCTTCCTGCTTCCAGCGTGACGGGGGGAAGTCGGCACATATTTCAGGGTTACTCACTATGTGACTGCCAATGAGGGGTACACGCATACTGCCGGTGGCGCTCGTCGGGTTCCTCGCGCTGCTCGTAGTCGATCCGGTGGCGGCACAGACGTCGATCCACGACGAACTCATCACGGAGCTCAACACGACACTTCTGTACGCCGCCATCCCGATCGCGGTCCTCGTCGAGGTGATACTCATCTACGCGGTCGTCAAGTTCAGAAACAGCGACGACCCGAAGCCGACCGAGGAGAACCGACGCCTCGAGATCACGTGGACGATCGCGACGGCCGTCGTGTTGCTGTTCGTCGGGGTCGCCTCCTATCAGGTGCTCGCCGTCGAGGAGATCGGTAACCCGATCGACGACGAGGAGCGCCTCGAGCCGTCGGTCTCGCAGGACCTCGACGGCGCCGTCGGCCCCTACGCCGACGAGGACGAGGCCGTCGAGATCGAGGTCGAGGCCTTCCGGTACGGCTGGCGGGCGAGCTACGACAACGGCACGGCGGCGACGTTCAACGAGATACGGATCCCAGCCGACCGGCCAGTGTATCTCCACATCTACGCGACGGACTGGCTCCACATGCTGCACGTCCCGTCGGTCGGGATCAAACAGGAGGCCCAGATAGGGACGTACAACACGGTCAAGACCGAGGCCTACGAACCCGGCAGCCACCAGTTCTACTGTACCCAGTACTGCGGCGCGGGCCACTCCCAGATGAACGGCGAGTTCGTCATCATGGAGGGCGGCGAGTTCGACGACTGGGTAGACGAGCAGGCGGAGTAGACCCCGCCGTCTCGACCGGACCAGCGTCGCGGTGCCGACCGCTTTGGGTGGGTTTTTTATTTCTTGACACGAACCGCAGGGTATGAGCGTCGAAACTGACGACGGCCACGGGCACGGTGACAGCCATCACCTCCCCGCCGTCGAGGACTGGCCGAAAGGATTCGGGGAAGCGTCGTGGTGGCCGTTCGTCGCCGCCGTCGGCGGATCCGGCTTCTACGTCGGTGCCGCACTGTTCGTGCTCGGCCGCGGGACGGAGCCGATCATCAACCCCATGGTCGGCCCCGTCGTCTTCGTGTTGAGCACCGTCGCGTTCCTCACCGGATTGTACGGGTGGCTCTATCACGCCTTCATCGTCGACTTCTGGGGCGGCGAGACGGCCGACTACGGCTTCCCGCTGAAACTGACGATGCTTCTGTTCCTCGCGACGGAGGTCGCGACGTTCGGCGGCGGCTTCGTCTACTACTTCTTCATCCGCGCGGGCGCCTGGGAGAATCTGCCCGCGATCGTCGCCGAGGGCGACGTGTTGAGCACGCTCGTGGTCGCGAACACGCTCGTGTTGATCGCGAGTTCGATCACGATGCATTACGCCCACCACGCGCTGCTGTCGGGCGACCGGACCCGCTTCGTCCGCCTGTTGGGAGCCACGCTCGGGCTCGGGCTCGTCTTCCTGGGCGGACAGGTCTACGAGTACTACGAGTTCATCGTCCACTACGGCTTCGGGATCACCGACGGCGCGTACGGGTCGGCGTTTTACGGGTTGACCGGGCTCCACGGGCTCCACGTCGGGCTCGGGGCCGTGCTGCTCTCGATCGTCTTCGTCCGGGCGCTGTACGGCCACTACTCGGCCGAAAAGCACGTCTCGATCAGCACCGTCTCGATGTACTGGCACTTCGTCGACGTCGTGTGGGTGTTCCTCGTCGTCGTCCTCTACGGCGGCGCGATACTCTGAGCGCGAGCGCCGCCAACCGACGCGTCTTTTAGCCGCCGAACCCAGATGCGATCATGGCAACGGAGTCCGAGCGGTACGACAAGACCAGCCCGTGGCCGATCGTCGTCGTGTTGGGATTGGTGCTCAGCGAATTCGGGATCCTCTTTAACGTCTATCCGGTCGCCGTCGCGGGGCTCGTCGTCTTCGTCGGCAGCGTCTCGGGGATCGTCGACGAGGCCGGCTACGTCGCCTCGCCGTGGCGGCTCCTCGTCGGCCTGGGCGCGGTGTTGGCCGTCGCGGGCGGGGCGCTCGTTTGGGTCCGTTTCGACGGGGCGCTTTCGGCACCGGCCTCCGTGCTTTCGGCGGCCGCCACCGACGGGGTCCTCCAGCGGGGGCTCACGATCGCGGCGACCGGCGCGGTGGTGTCGGTCGCCGGCGTCGTCCTCCCGCGTGTGTTGAACCAGTAACCTATTTATGGGTCTCGCCGAAGGGTTCGGTATGAGCGACCGCATATTCGACCGCGAAACGCTGTTGGACCTCTCGGTCAACGCCATTCCGCTCGCGATACTGCTCTGTTTCGTGCTGCTTTTCGGCCTCGTATCGCCGTTCCCGTCCGACTCGCTCGTCCTCGTCGTCCAGATGGCGATCGTCGGCGTCATCGGCGTCGCGCTCTTCGTGTTGACCTACTACTCGGGGAAGGTCATCTCCCGCGACGAGAAGGCGACGACCGAGTACATCCCCGCGGGCTACTCCGAGGCGGACGCGGAGGTCTCGGGCGTTCCGGGCGAGGACGGCGAATAGCGGGGCCGGGCGGTCACCCGATCCCCGGGCGAACGGGGGTGATAATCATAACCTTTCTTTAGTAGTAGTTCCATCCCACACGTAGACACTCATGGATGCAGAACAGCTCGCGCTGACAGTTCTCATGGGGGCGGTCGTCCTCGCGGCGTTCGGATTCGTCGCCCGCCTTCGGGACTGGCGCGCACGGCTGCCGTTCGTCGGGGGCAAGCGGGTCGCAACCGACGGCGGCCACGCACACGAATCGCCCGGGGCACACGCCCACAAACCGTCCGGTATCACCCGCTGGCTGACCACCGTCGATCACAAGGACATCGGGATCCTCTACGGGACCTACGGCGTCATCGCGTTCCTGTGGGGCGGCGTCGCCGTCCTGATAATGCGGATCGAGTTGTTCACCGCGTCGTCGACGTACATCAGCCCGAACATGTACAACGCGCTGTTGACGAGCCACGGGATCACGATGCTGTTCCTCTTCGGGACGCCGATCATCGCGGCGTTCTCGAACTACTTCATCCCGCTTTTGATCGGCGCGGACGACATGGCGTTCCCGCGGATCAACGCCATCGCCTTCTGGCTCCTGCCGCCGGGGGCGCTTTTGATCTGGGCCGGCTTCTTCACGATCCCGCTCGACATCGCCGTCGGGCCGGCCGCGACCTCCTGGACGATGTACACGCCGCTGTCGGTCGAGCAGGCCAACCCCGGCGTGGACCTCATGCTGCTCGGACTCCACCTTACGGGCGTCTCGGCGACGATGGGGGCGATCAACTTCATCGCGACCATCTTCACCGAGCGCGGCGACGACGTCTCCTGGGCGAACCTCGATATCTTCAGTTGGACGATCCTCACCCAGTCGGGGATCATCCTGTTCGCGTTCCCGCTGCTCGGTAGCGCCCTGATCATGCTGCTTTTGGATCGGAACTTCGGCACCACCTTCTTCGCGGTGGAGGGCGGCGGGCCGATACTGTGGCAACACCTGTTTTGGTTCTTCGGCCACCCCGAGGTGTACATCCTCGTGTTGCCGATGATGGGGATCGTCTCGTGGATCCTCCCGAAGTTCGCGGGCCGGAAGCTCTTCGGCTTCAAGTTCGTCGTCTACTCGACGCTCGCCATCGGCGTGCTCTCGTTCGGCGTGTGGGCCCACCACATGTTCGGCAGCGGCATCGACCCCCGGATCCGGGCGTCGTTCATGGCGACCTCGCTGGCCATCGCCATCCCCTCGGCGGTGAAGACGTTCAACTGGATCACGACGCTTTGGAACGGGAACGTCCGGCTGACGGCGCCGATGCTGTTCTGTATCGGGTTCGTCTCGAACTTCGTGATCGGCGGGATCACCGGGGTTTTCCTGGCGTCCGTCCCGGTCAACCTCATCCTCCACGAGACGTACTACGTCGTCGGGCACTTCCACTACGTCGTGATGGGGATGATCGCCTTCGCCGGCTTCGGGGCGATCTACTACTGGTTCCCGATCGTCACCGGCCGGATGTACAACCGGACGGCCGCGAAGGCGCACTTTTGGCTCACGATGATCGGCACCAACATCACGTTCTTCGCGATGTTGCTCGCCGGTTACTTCGAGATGCCGCGCCGGTACGCGACCTACGAGTTCAACCCGAGTCTCGCGCCGCTGGCGGAGATCACGCTGCTTCACCGCGCGATGACGGTCGGTGCGCTCCTCATCACCGTCGGCACGGTGCTTTGGCTCCTCAACGTCGTCTGGTCCTGGAAACAGGGCGGCGAGGTCACGGACCCCGACCCCTGGGACACCAAGGAGTACGGCCTCCACGGCCGGGAGTTCGCGTGGTTCGAACAGCAGCTCGCGGCGACCGACGGCGGCGACGAGGTCGCGGCCG
>Ga0102942_1000938_pt1 | contig 11210 bp, 10 predicted proteins | sample SalPon2_C_H2O_MG_FD_78171 | JGI IMG/M metagenome (GOLD analysis project Ga0102942, IMG submission 78171) | Salt pond water microbial communities from South San Francisco under conditions of wetland restoration - Salt Pond MetaG R2_C_H2O_MG | ecosystem: Environmental > Aquatic > Non-marine Saline... | reverse complement strand
TCGGTACGGCAAGTGCTCGTTGTCTTCGATTTATTCGGCATCGAACTTTTAAATCAGTCACCGATCTTTATCGGATGTGGATCGTTCCAAAACGGAATGGGCGCTGCAGGCTCACGGTAAGCGGCTGAACGATCCTCCCTCTTATCGTCATATGGGTGGGATAACCTGACGCGTCGGGTCAAGCTCTCATGGGATTCACTGGAGTCATCCAATGAATCTCGAACCAATCACACCCGAGAAAGCACTTGAAATGTACCTCACTGATCGAGAGAGTGAGGTCACAGCATCGACGATCAGATCACATCGCGCTCGGCTGAAGCCGTTTCTACAGTGGTGCGATGAAAACGGAATTGAGAACCTCAACAATCTCACAGGGAGGTTACTCCACGAGTATCGTCTCTGGCGGCGCGAAGAAGGTGACATCAATGTAGTCACTGAGAAAACCCAGATGGACACACTCCGTGTCTTTGTGAGGTGGTTAGAATCGATTGATGGCGTTGAGCGAAATCTCCATACGAAAGTACTCTCACCAGACTTGAGTGATGGTGATAATGTTCGATCCGTCATGGTTGAGGGCGAACAAGCTGAGAAGCTACTAGAGTACCACTCTAAGTATCAGTATGCGTCTCGCCAGCATGTCGTGGCAGGGCTGATGTGGCATAGTATGATGCGGGTCGGAGCAATTCATGCAGCTGATGTGGACGACTATCTACCCGAAGATCAGTGTCTCAAAGTGGCTCATCGACCTGAAACGGGAACACCAATCAAAAATGGAGAGGATGGCGAACGACATATCGCACTTTCGGATCTAGTTTCTAGTCTTCTCGATGATTGGATCACCGATCAGCGACCAGAGACTACTGATGAACACGGTCGAAAACCGCTTATAAGCACATCCCAAGGACGAGCTCACAGAACCACACTTCGGAGAGATTGCTACCGAGCCACTAGACCGTGCATATACACGGATAGCTGTCCTCACAATCGAGATATCGATGAGTGTGAGGCAACAAGTTACGGGTCAGAACATGAATGTCCGTCAAGTGTGAGCCCGCATGCATTTCGACGTGGTGGGATCACTCATCACCTGACGAACGATGTGCCGAAGCATGTTGTCTCAGACAGGGCAAACGTTTCAACTGAAGTTTTGGATAAACACTACGATCAGCGTGATCAAAAAGAGAAAATGGAGAATAGGAGGGAGTACTTAGATAACATCTGACCGATTGATTTCCTCGGTTGATTTTTATTCTTTGGCACTCCTGCGAAAATCCTGTAGCAGGGAGGCTGCTTTGTTAGTAGAAGCTATTAATTATAGCCATTAGTGTCAGAAATATCATTGAATTCAGATCCTATCGTTAAATAACTCCCGTGTATTCTCACACGATAGGCTCAACGACAATATGATCTTGCGTCAGGCGAGGAGCCTTCGCATTACCATTTTTTTCGTACTGGATGATCCCGAGCTCAGCGAGTGTTGAGAGATCATTACTCACTTGTGACTTGTCTCTGTCCAACTCGCGTGCAAGGCCGCGAACAGACTCGGGAGTCGTCTCTCTAAGCGTCTCGATTATTTCCCGCCGTTTGGGAGTGAGAACAGTCTCAGCACTATCCCAGCTGATCACCTGTACACCCGACATTCCTCCACGGGCAAGAGCTCGGGCCATTTCCCCACGGAGATCGGACTGGTTAGACGATCCATCTACATTTACATCTGCGTTAACGTTTGATTCTGCATCAGACATACTGTTATTCTTATCGTTGTATTTGAACCACAACGAGTTAAGTATTTCTACCCGCTACTAAATTGGTTTCGAGGACAGCTCGACACCACAACAATAGACAGATCACTCTAGAACCCAGACCCGACTGCTGAAGCGGATCGAACGACTCACCCATCGTTTACCCTCTGTTCTCGACTGCCAGCGGCTGTTCACAGCGGTAGCAAGTGGATGCCACGGGGCCTGACCTCGCTTTGCTCCAGCTTTGACGTGATACAATTGAAAGCGGTGATCGTAGCCAACTCCAGCAGCCGAACCCTCTATGGTGAATCCGGTGGTTCTGTAAACTCCCGCCTGTGAAATGATAAAAAAGGTCAAGGCCCTTCTGCTTCAATTTTCTCAGTTACCTCATATTGAAACAGCTGTGGTTCAGCACGCATGTGGGGCTCAATCGCGTCCTGAAACCACTCGAGATGGCTACTTGATTCGTGTGACTCAACTGCATTCCAATCCTCATACTGTTCGATGATCCTCGCGGTTGTGGGGTCTTCGATATCAAATGTGACCCGATAATCAATGACCCCTGATTCGTCTCGTGATGTCGATGCCATTCTTTGGAGTATGTCACCAGCTTTGTCTCTGGAGTCAGCATAAAGTGGTACTTTTGAGTGGATAACAATCATGCGATGAGTCTTTTTCTGGGTAACCAGCCGTATTTAAAGAGTTTCCTGTTGTCATCTACATATTGTATTAATAGTATGGTCGAGTTCAAATGAGAACAAACTGTTCATACATCGCAGGATGGCTCAAAGCATACGACTTATTTTATCTGATATGGCCATTATACTGGAAAGATTTAAGCAAAGTAGGGCTCCCTGCGTACACATGGCATCAGATTCGAAGGTTGTCGACGGAGATACAGCTGAGTATCTCCCCAAAGGATTGCGTTCCAATGAAGCCCTTCATGATCCATTTGAGTGGTATCAGACCAAACGGAGTTCAGCCCCAGTTCAATATGATTCCCATCGAGGGGTATACGACGTATTCAGCTATGAGTTGGTAAAGAAGGGGCTTCAAAACGGTGAACAGCTCAAACGTCCTCAATTAACTGAAGAGGAGACGAACGATCCGCTTGCATACTTTGACACGGGCATGGTGTGGTCTGACGGAGCAAACCACAAGCGCGTGAAAGGTGAGTTGTTTCGGTACTTCAGTCCTCAGATGTTGCAAGGAATCGAGCAATCAATCCAATCAATCACTGATGATCAATTAGCAATTGCGACCGCTTCTGATGGGACGTTTGATCTCGTTGAAGATTTTGCCGTTCCAATCCCACTGCGGGTGATTATGGAGTTTATCGGGATTCCACAGGAAGATCACAGACAACTGTTGGAGTGGTTAGAGACCTTCCGATCAGTGATGACTAGCGAGGACAGTGCCAAAACGAGTGTGAAAGGTGGGCACATGGACGCTGCTGCTGCATATTTCAAAGACTTGGTTGATGATCGCCAGGCGAATCCACAAAATGATCTTGTTTCCCAGTTGGTTGCAGAAACCTCATTGTCAGCCGAAGAGATCGGATCAAACTGCTTTGATTTTGCACTCGCTGGGCAAGGAACGATGTCTGAATTATTGACCAATGCAGTCTATCTCTTAGATCAACATGGGTATATTTCAGAGATCGAAGACTATGATCTAGACCTGGTTCTTGAGGAGATTCTTCGGTACAGAAGCCCACTGCAAGCACGAGCAAGAAAAACTACCGAACAACTGGTACTTGGGGAGACAACCATCCCAGCGGATGCAACTGTTGTCCTTTGGATCGGTGCGGCCAACCGCGATCCCAAACGGTTTGATGAGCCAAATGTATTTGATCCCCACCGAGATCCCGAACATTTGGCATTCGGTAGTGGGTCTCACAATTGTATTGGGGCTCCCATCGCCCGACTGGAGGCCCCAATAATCTTACGACGGCTCTTCGATGAGATTGGCCAACTCAATATTGATTATGGAAACTTAGTCCCCAAACCGAAAGCATCCAAACTTGGGTTTGATGAAATGCCGGCTCATACCGTGGATTCTAAATAGCGATACGTGGCATCATTCCCAGCGTGTAATCGAGGGGATTCACTTACATTACAACTGTCAAGGCAAATCCATATTCACCGCAGAAAGGAACTCAGATTCTGAACGCAGAGACAAACGCATTGCGGCTTCAATAACATCCTCGGTCAACACTGAGTGTCGATCCAGAAGCATCGCGATACGTTGCAGAACAAGTAACGGTTCAGGACGTACACCATCCAGATAGGTATTAAACGTATCAATTGCCTCTCGGACTTCAGTGAGCTGGTGGGCGGCTAAGTTAGTCGAACGAAACTCGGCTTGTGTGATCCCGTCGATTGTGGCTTCAAGTGTTTCTTCAAGAGGAACCCCGATGTTAGACACCAAGGTAGACGTGTTATCATCCAACGGGAGAGACTGAGTGTCCTCAGCTAACAATGCGATTCGTTGATTTACATCACCCATCAGTACGAGATCTTGTGCAACGGATCGATATCCCATCAATGGAAACCCAGTGTCTAATCCGATAGACTCGTTTAATTTTGGATTTCGGTAAGTGGTAAATAAAAGCCGCAGAAAAAGAAAAAAGAGGCTTTCTGTGCGGCCAGATCGATATTTGACTCTTTGTCTTGCGTCGGCATCATCCTCCAACAATCCAGTTAATGCATCGGTTCGCATCCTTGCTTCTGTTTGGTGGATTCGTTCAATCAATTTGCTGAGATTGAATTCCCTCGCAGACACAGAACATCGGAGTGTCAGTTGAGCATTCTGATCCTCAATGATTCCAACGCCGATTAATTGCTCCTCCAGTTGTGTTATTGCTTGATATTGTTCCTCTGTTATGTATTGTGAAGATTGAATCTTGATCGTCTGTCGACAGAGGATATACTGCGATAAGATAACCTGAGTAAGTTCAGTCGTCGAAAGTGTATCTATTTGGATTGTAACACTGCGATTCCGAACTGTTTGATTAGCTGGAACAGCTAAGATTGATCCAGTGATCTCATCCTCTTGGATGAGAATATGATCTCCCTTGGTAAGATTTTGCTCTTCAATCCATTCTTTGGGAATTGTTACTCCAAGCGTTGAGGAGCCGAGTTGCTGTATTTTCCTCTTTGATCGTATTTGTGTGTTCATATGTTAACTATATCTTGTAGTTATGTATTATTCTACAACTCAGTTCTTCTCTAAGCTGAAGGCATTTAACTTATTTGTGTAAATGAACAGATTATGTTACAATCATGTGCCTATAGATAAAATTCTTTGATTATTGTGTGCAGATTCAGATAGATGGTATACACTGTCGTCGTTGGTATTACCTAATATCATATGCATTGTTGAGGGGACACTGGTGTAGTGCGTACAAGAAGTGACTGTCTATGCATACCTGTAGTAATTTATTTGTTCTATCTATATCAGGGAAGACGTTTAATAACAGGAGCAAAATTCAGTCATGTGACTCGCATGTCCGACCAAGACCCACACAAAACGGCAAAGAAAGAATCAAAAACATCAGATTCAGCAAACAACGATGCGGTCTCTCCGCTTCACTCCTATCAACAATCACGTCGACAGGTGCTCTCAGCGACAGCTGCTGGCCTCGGGACGGCTGCTCTAGCAGGGTGTTCAGGAGGAGGCGGTGGGAGTGACAGTGGAAGTAGTTCTCTGACTGTGTCGGTGTTTGGTGGTGCATTCAAAGATATCCTTGATGAAGCACTCTTTACCCCGTTTGAAGAGGAAACGGGGATTACAACACAATCAGAGGCTCAAGGCGGTGCAGCGGAGGTGATTCCAAATCTTGAAGGAGCCGTTCGCAGTGGAAATGCTCCGGTCGATTTGCTCATCATGACGGTTCCAGGGGTGCTCCGTGGTATCAATTCCGATCTGTGGCACCGATGGAGCGAAGCTGAATTCGAGAACACACAATACATCGAAGATGACCTCATAACACGCGACAGTGGTGATCTCATCGGCATTGGATCGATGGGATGGTTCATCAATTTGGTTCATAATACTGAGGAATTTGATAGTCCTCTCACATCATGGAACGCATTGTGGGATTCCCAGTACGAAGAGCAGTTGGCAATGATGTCTCCAGCCGTGACCGGATTCCTCCCAGATATCACGGCTGAAGTACGACTAAGTGGCCAAGAACTACTGGAGAGCGAAGAGGGGATTAGAGAAGTCTTCGAGGAACTGAGCGGCATTGTACCACAGTCGGCTCTCTGGTACACCAACGAGGCGAATTTCCAATCGCGCCTCGCAAGCGGTGAGATTCCAGCGGGTATGCTGTATCACGATATCACACGTGTTCTCCGTGTTACTCAGGATGCACCGGTTCAAAGTACATTCCCGGACGAGGGTGCTGTCCTTGGTTCTGGTCGATGGGTTTCACCACGAACAACAGAGAACACCGAGGCAGCAAAGCAACTGATCGAGTATGCCTCACGGCCTGAGGTACAAGACCGGATCACTCAACAGCTGTTCACCTTCCCTGCGATCGAAGAGCAATACAGCGAGCTCAGCGACGAAGCATACGAAAGAGCCGCCGGCCCTGGAATCGAGGAGGCGATCCTTCCGAACTTTGAATTGTACATTGAGCAAGAAGAACTCGTCAACCAACTATGGAACGAGCTAATCGTACAGGGCCAGTAACATGTCACGAGTTGTCTTGGAAGGTATCACGAAGCGATACCCTGGTGGCGTTGAAGCGGTGAGTGATGTCTCACTCGTTGTCAATGATGGTGAGTTTGTCACGCTTGTTGGGCCAAGTGGGTGTGGCAAAACAACGACGCTACGCACAATCGCCGGCTTTGAGCAACCGACTAATGGCTTTGTTGGCATCAACGAAAATCGTGTGAACACCGTACCTCCGGACAAACGAGATATCGGTATGGTGTTCCAGGATTTTGCCCTCTTTCCACACAAAACTGTCGCTGAAAATATCGCATATGGGTTGAAAGTCCGTGGATATGAACGCGATCATATTGATGACCGGGTTGATGAGATGCTTGAGTTGGTTGAATTGCCTGAAACAAAGGATCGTATGCCAGATCAACTTTCAGGAGGACAACAACAGCGAATCGCACTGGCTCGTGCAGTGGCTCCCGAACCGGATGTCCTTCTGCTTGATGAGCCCCTTGCAAGTCTGGACAAGAAACTCCGGGAGACCATGCAGGTAGAGCTGCGACGGATCCAACGGCAGCTCGATATTACCACTATACTGGTTACACACAATCAAAAGGAAGCATTGACGATGTCAGATCGGATCGTCGTAATGAATAATGGACACTTTGAGCAGGTTGGCCCACCGGAAGCAGTTTATTCCAACCCAGAGACCCCATTTGTGGCCGACTTTGTTGGAACAGCAAACATCCTCACCGGCTCTGTCTCAGCCATCGATGATACCGTAGCAACCGTTGATTGCGGCCACACAACTGTTCGCTCAGAAGATACTGGCAATGTGGAGGTTGGTGATTCAGTTTCGGTTGTGTTCCGCCCAGAGCACCTGTCGATCACCGATCCACAAACAGCAACCGATGGATCCGGCGAAGAAAGTACACGATTCGATGGGACAATTTCTGTGAGACGCTATACTGGCGATCAAATTGAGTATCACGTTCGCACAGAAACGGGGGAAACCATCGTTACCGTCCAGCGGGTTGCTGAAGCGAGTATCGAGGAAGGAACTGAGATTAGCCTTCGGCTTTCAGCTGATAATTGCTTGTTATTAAACTGATGAGCACTGAAAAATCTACACTCAGTGAGAGAATTACTGAGAACGAACTTCTGCCACGTGCTAAATATTTGATTGTTTCATACCCGGCAATGGCTCTTGGTTTGTTCTTCGTAGTACCGCTATTTATTCTTGTAGTGGTAAGCACGTTCCAAAATATTGAGGGCGGATTCTTTGAGCCTGCATTTACCCTTGAGAACTACGTTCGATTCTTCGGAAGTGATCTCTTCCAAGGCCGAATGATATACACGCTACAGATCGCAGGCGTCACAACTATTCTTTCATTAGCTATTGGATATCCACTGGCATACTACATTGCCACGCTGAAAAGCGAACTGTGGAGACGCGTGTATCTCTCTGTTATCGTTTCTTCGTTGTTTCTTACCTTTATTATCAGAGGGTTTGCATGGCAAGTACTCTTGTCCAGTGAGAGTGTTATCCCCACAATTGCAACAGCCATGGGGATCCTGGACGAACCTGTTGCACTCGTTCCCAGCTACTTCGCATTGGTAGTTGGTATGGTCTATGTGTTTTTGCCGTTCATGGTGCTGACGCTGTACACGAGTATTCGAGATGTAGATGACAGCCTGAAGGAAGCTTCACGAAGTCTTGGGGCACGACCACTGAGGACGTTCCGAGAGGTGACACTGCCACTCACAAAAAATGGAATCATCAGTGGTTCGATGCTGGTGTTTGTCCTCTCGTTAGGGGTGTACGTCCTCCCGCGAATTCTTGGGAATCCATCCGAGTGGACACTTGCGGTTCTAATCGGTAATCAAGTTGGTGTTGAGGGTAACATACCTTACGGAGCGACTATCAGTATCGTGTTATTAGTCGTTGTTGGGATTATTCTTAGTACCGGCTGGTACTTGATTGGCGGTCAACGGAGGGCCTCAATATGAGTCTAGCAGACCGTCGTGGGCTCAACGTACGCGATCGAGTGACAGCAGGACTCATGCGCGTATTCGCATGGGTTGTCCTCCTGTTCATATTGACCCCACTGATTATTATTTCTGCAATGGCATTTACCAGCGGCGAATTTCTCGTATTCCCTCCGGAAGGGTTCTCTTTCCGATGGTTTGGAGAACTCACTAATTGGGTGGGGGCAATCCAAAATAGTATCTTAGTCGCCTTTCCAGCAGCTATTATCGCAACGACGATCGGAGGGACAGCAGCGTACAGTCTTGATCGCTATGACTACAAGTTCGAAAAACTACTAGCGACAGCGGCAACGGTGCCGATCATGCTTCCACCCGTAATCATCGGTGTCATGTTCATGGCGTTCTTTATCGCCATCGGGAATGCAGGAAATATTTGGAATCTCATCATCGCACACTCTATCTTCCTCACCCCATTCCCGTTTATTCTTATCAGTCAAGGACTGGCCGAACTCGACAAAAGCTTCGAAGAGGCAGCACGGAATCTTGGTGCTTCACAAATACTGACCGTCCAGACGATCACATTCCCACTAGTTCGAGCAAATGTGATCGCCGGATTCTTGTTTGCATTCATTCTCTCACTGAACGAATACATTATCGCGTGGCTGCTATCAGGATTCAGTATCCAGACCGTTCCAATTCAGATCTTCACGAGTCTTCGGTACAGCTACTCGCCAACTATCGCAGTGATTAGTCTATTGTTTATTATTGTAACATTTGTTGCACTAAGTGTTGCTGATTATCTCGCAGGCGGCATTTGGGAGTGAATCAAGCGATTAACCAACCGAATACACAACTTCACCAATGACAGACACCAACTACAACGAACTGCCTGAATTGGCGTTTGCAAACACCGGAACGTTCCTGAAAGCACCGTCCACTGAACCACCTGAATTGTCAGATACTACTGATGTTGCCGTTTTCGGAGCACCGTTCGACGGGACTGTCTCCCGTCGCCCTGGTACTCGATACGGGCCTGAAAAAATCCGACAGGCGAGTGCGTGGTACGATCACTTCGCTGGCGGATCCAATGGTGCATACAATGCTGATACCGATAGACATGTCGCACACAGAGATGTGACACTACGTGATTGTGGAGATGTCCCAACAGTTCCAAACGATGTCGAACGAACGCGAAAGCAGGTCAAGGGATACGCAAACACAATCGCTGAGACGACGTTTCCGATCATGCTTGGAGGCGACCATTACCTGACGTATCCCGCGTTCGATGGATTTGCTGAAACTATCGACGGCGATGTCGGGCTGATTCATTTGGATGCACACAGCGATACCATCGAGGGGGATGATCTCTATGGAGATCACTGGCATGGGTCTCCGATGGCCTGTATCAATGAGCTAGACTCTGGAAGCTATGCGAACCATGCGATGATCGGCATCCGGGGGTATGAACGTGCAGGATTCGAGGATCTTATCGAATCAGATGGATTGCTCGTTGAATATATGCGTGATGTGCGTGAAGGGAGTATTGATACAGCGGTTACGAAGGCAATAGAGCACGCAGCGGCTGATACCGAAGCAGTATATCTTACCGTTGATATCGATGCTGTCGATCCAGCATATGCACCGGGGACTGGGACTCCCGAACCTGGTGGTCTGACGAGTGCCCAACTCCTCAGAGCCATGGACTTACTGGGTGAATGTGAAGCGATCGGTGCGATGGATCTCGTCGAAGTTTCCCCGCCGTTAGATGATGATAGTGAAACGACATCGATGTTGGGTGCCAACGCAATTACCAGATTCTTTGAAAGTAAGTTCTGTTAGGCTACCCACTCAAATCCTCGATCATCTGTGCGGCGCGATACAGTGTCACTTCATCAAACTTTGAACCGATCAACTGGAGTCCAACGGGAAACCCGTCGACAGTTCCACAAGGAACAGACAATGCTGGATGGCCGGTCTGATTACAACCAGCCGTATTGACAGGGAGTTTCGCTAACCGATTGACCTGCTCGACTTGATCTTCAGCAGGCTCAAATGCCGTATACGGCACCGTTGGCATTGCGAGCACATCACAGCGATCAAGACATGCTTTATATTCCATATCAAGCTTGAGAGCAATATTTTTTGCATCTGCATAGATCGATTCGTTTCCATCAAGATAGCATTGTTCGGCAAAGAGGAGAGATGCAATAACCGCAGGAGATAGCTCTTTAGGACGGCTTTGCAACCCATTTTTGAACGCTTCTTCGGCAGCTTTCCAATGCCAACCAGATGATGTCGTTCCGACACCACCCCTTCGATACGTGTTTTCAGATCCAAGAGCACCGACTACGCCGATGATAGCCACTGCAAGCTCATGAGTCGGGGCTGACACCGTCTGCAGTGACATACCCTCAGCAGCCAACGCATCCAGCTGCTCTCTCACGAGGGCCTCAACAGCAGAATCACCCGCCGGCCAATCAAATCCCTCAGTAAGAATCCCAATCGTCAGCTCATCAGTTGGGTCAGCAAGCTGTTTGGTATACGAGTCAGCCTCACACCGGTAGGGTTGGCGTGGATCAAGGCGACACCTATTTTGTCGGTCTTCACCACCAATGATCTCTAATACCCGAGCATTCGTTTTCACATCCTCTGAGAGAATCCCGATGTGGTCAATCCCAAAATCCATTCCAAAGACACCAGTGTAGGGGATGAGACCATAGGTTGGCTTACAACCGACAACTCCGCACCACGCAGCCGGATTCCGAGCGGAACCAGCCTGATCAGTTCCGATTGATACATCACACTCAC
>Ga0102942_1000929_pt1 | contig 11259 bp, 15 predicted proteins | sample SalPon2_C_H2O_MG_FD_78171 | JGI IMG/M metagenome (GOLD analysis project Ga0102942, IMG submission 78171) | Salt pond water microbial communities from South San Francisco under conditions of wetland restoration - Salt Pond MetaG R2_C_H2O_MG | ecosystem: Environmental > Aquatic > Non-marine Saline... | reverse complement strand
GCCTCGTTGATCTCGGCGACGCTCTCGTCCGTCTTGATCAGGTCCGGCTCGGCGCCGACGAGTTCGGACTGCTCGTAGCCGACCAGGTCCACGAACGCGTCGTTCACGTAGCTGAACCGGCCGTCCGCGTCGACGACGTAGACGGGATAGCCGAGCGCTTCGAGGACGGTCGAATACCGCTGTGACTCGACCTGCGCCCGGTACTCCCTGATGGCGTGGTCGACGCGATTCACCAGTCGGCGGTGTTGCTCCGCCCCGCCCTTCTGGAGATAACCGGTCACGCCGGCGTTGATCGCTTCGCTCGCGATTTCTTCGCTGCCTTTCCCCGTATAGAGGACGAACGGGAGGTCCGGATACGTCTCGCGCACCGTGTTGAGGAACTCGAGACCGGTCGTCCCGGGCATGTCGTAGTCGCTGACGATACAGTCGATCGGTTCGGTGTCGAGCACCGCCAGTGCCTGCTCGACGTCGGTGACGGAGTGGACGTCGACAGCCGACTGGGTTCGCGTCAGGAACTCGGCTGTCAGGTCGAGCAGCGCCGGGTCGTCGTCGACGTGAAGGACGTTCGGTGAACTGCTGGAGGGGTCGTAACTCATAGCGAACGTTACTCTCTGAAGGGGTTCGACGAGTATGAACACACTCATTCGTGGGTGTGATTCACACACCACCGAGCGACCGAAATCGCACGACTTCGGTCGTCCCGGCGACGGTCGATCGCCGGCGACCACCGGTAGCGCGGGCACTCGGACGCACCCGTCGCTCCGACGACGGTCAGTCGAGCGATGGCCGCCGGTGGAGCCGTTATTTGGCGAAGTAGCTGGTGAAAAACCCGGACAGGAACGCCGAGAGGCCGACCGCGAGGGCCATCTCGCGGAGGTCCCAGGGACCGTCGCCGTCGTCGGCCATCCCGACGGTGAATCCGACGCTGATCACGAGCGAGACGATGCCGTTGACGAGGTGTGTGCCGAAAGACGACATGAACCGTAATTGGGGGAGGAGCCCAATACCGTTTCCGGGCGTCGGCCGAGTGGCGCCCGTTCGTGCAGGTCCCTACGGGTGACGGGAGTTGGAGTGATCCCGGTGGCATTTGTGCGACCGGGCCGTACAACGGGCATGCCCGTATCTGTCGAGCAGTCCTACGTCGAATCGGTCGAACGCGTCCAGCCCAACCAGGCGAACAACTACGACACCGCCCACGGCGGCGAGGTGGTCAAACTGATGGACGAACTCGCCGCCATCGCGGCGATGGGGGTGGCCGGTGAGACGTGCGTGACCGCACACATCGGCAGCGTCGACTTTCGGTCGCCCATCGCCGTCGGCGACGTTATCGAACTGTCGGCGTACGTCTACGAAACCGGCGAGAGCAGCCTGCAGGTGCGCGTCGATGCCGCGGCCCGCGACCCCCGAACCACCGACTCGCGGCGCACCACCGCGGCGTGTTTCACGATGGTCGCCGTCGACGACCACGGCGACCCGGTGTCGGTGCCGTCGGTGACCGCCGACACCGAGCGCGGGCGCGAACTGGTCGCGAACGCGCCCTGTTAGCTAATTACTCCCCTGCAGCTCCGTGAGCGCGCGGACGACGATCACGCAGTCGATTGCCCTCCCGTGGCCGCGTCCGTGGTATCGTCATCCGCCCGGTCAACCGACGTGGTCGAGGACACGGTCGAGCGGGCCACCGTAGGCGAGTTCGCTCCCGGCCCACGCGGCCCCGATCCACACGCCGATGCCGATACCGGCGGCAACGGGTGCCGGCAGTCTCCCGGTCGTCGCCTCCCACACGAGGCCCCTCAGTTTCTGACACAGAAACTGAACTTTGATATATATGATGTCATAGGTCGTTGACCCGAATATGCCCGCATTTCAATCGAAAAGCGAAGCAGGCACATCGGGGCTCTCCGATCCTCAGGCACTCGGTTCCGGGAGTGTTTCCGTTCGGAATTACGATGCGACAGAAGCCCACACACTCACGGTGACGGTCACTGATTCACACGATGAAACGGTTGTCGACCGTTCTGTAACGGTCGAACCATCTAGGACGCTGAGTCTCCAACTCCCGCTTGAGCGTGCGGTGTATCGGGTTGAGGTAACGTTGGACCACGAGGTCCGCGACAGTGTTGAGTGTTTGATCGGTAGTAATCCCGAAGAGTGTGCAGTCGTCGAATGTGGGAACGGACTTATCAGCGTCACCGCCGGCTATTACACCCGCTGCAGTTGAGACGGACTGTGCAACGGATCGCTGAGATCACACGAAATCGAGGGGAAAGCCCACGACTGTAGTCGTGGGAGAAGTCACATTCGCCTGCGACGGCACGGCCCGGTTTGAGACGTGTAGTCAAGATGGCGAAGCCACGGGGCTTGCCCCCGCGGTACTTCGCGTCTCATACCGGTTTCAGCCGAGATAGTGCTCTTGACTGAGGCGTTTTGTGTCCGTCCCTTTCGCTGCAGATATGCCCGCCGGGTTTCCGAAACCAGTACGCATCGACGACGTAACTCAAACCAGTGAAGAAGTCTCCAACACTTCTAACTGAACCTCACGATGAGATTCTCGCGATGCCCTCCACCCGAACCGTCGACCGGCCACCGGAGGCACTCGACGTTGCGAAGCGATATCTCAGACGCGAACGCCCGTTGAGTGCGCTGGTCGTCGTGCTTGCTGTCGGTGTATTCCTCGGCACGTTCCTCGCGACGTCGCTGGTACCCGCAGTCGTCGTCGGAGCCCTGTTGATCGTCGTCGCGCGCGCCCCGATTATCGAAGCACGCGGGACCGTCCGTCTTCGAACCGACGAGGACGCCGCGTCCGTCGCCGAGTCGTTCACGGGACCGACACCGCCGATCCTCGTGTTTCAGTGGGGTATCGCTGACGAGATCACCACCGAAGGTGAAACGGTCACGTACCGGCTCTCGTATCTGTTCGGCTTGCGGTCGGTCGAGATGGCGGTCGATACACGGACGGATCGCACGCCGGACGGCGGCCGTCGGATCGAACTGGAACTCACAGCGGACGGCCAGCCGTGGTCGACGTACGTCGTCACCGTCGACACGCGGGACGACGGGACCGTCGTCGAGTACGAGTACACGGCGGATCAGCGATTCGGCCTTCGGCGCATTCCGCAACGAATCGTTGCGAAACGGTACCGGGACGAAGCGCTCGACTCTCAAGGGTTCGTCGTCGTCGAGCGAAATGAACAGTACGGCGTCGCTATCTGAACGACAGACCAGCTATGTTGAGGAAGGCCGAAACGGAGATAGCTGAACGGCTTGGGGTCCCTCCCGATTACCTTTCGCCGATCGGTATGCATCTACTGCTTACTATCGGGATCCTATTTCTCGAGTGGGATGTTGTCGAGCTAATATTCATTTATTTGAGTGAAATCGTCGTCGTCGCCGTTCTATTCGCTATCGTCGCACTGTTTGCAGCGCAGCCGGTGGAAGATCACGACGCTGACAAGTGGCGTGAAGAACCGAGCCCAGTGCAACCGGTTCCAATTCTCCCACCGGTATATCCGCGAAATATCGGTCTGATCGTGAACAACACGTTTGCGTACACCGTTTTCTTCTTGTTTTTTGTTGCTATGTTTGTATCAGTCGTGGATCGGAGCATATCGTCGTTGCTCTCTCCGACGGCCGGCCTCGTGATACTCGCTATCTGTGTCTCACAACTACGACGCGTCTGGCGCGAGTTCCTCGTCGATCACTCGTATCGAGACCGATCGCCAGCCGAGGCACTCGAACTCGGCCTTCGGCCGGTTGCCCGATTCATCATCATCGCCATGTACGTGGTTGTCCCCACTACTGTCGTAGTCGTCGTGGCTACGTTTGCGGCACCCGACATAATGACCGGATCTCTCACATTATTGGCGTATATACTTCCGATCGGGGCTGCCAGAGTATGGTTGCAGGACGGCGCTGTCGAATCAGTGCTTCAGCATCAGGACTGACGGATGTACCGTGAGTACTCCATCGGAGAAGCTGAACTCGGCACGTACTGCTGGAAAATATGTCACTCTGTCAGAGAGTAGAACGCCTCTCGACTCACTCAGACACTCTTCGGTAGCCCGGCGGAATTGAGCGTGGCAGTTGCTCTGACGGACAGTTTGCCAAACCCCGGGGCGGGGGAGGCTCACTCAGGCAGGGCCGTGAGTACGCGCTCGGTCAGTTCGGCGAATAGCCAGGCGCTCAGGTTGACTGCGTGCAGGCCTGCGAGACAAACGACGACACCGACTACTGACGCGGCTAGCGCCTCTGGTAGCGTATTGATGCTGGCTCCGACCACAGACCCAGCATCAACAGACAACGCCCCGACCTCGACGGTACCACGAAGGCCTGTGAGATTGTATTCGACACCCGGTATCCAGTAGAGGAGGGGCGTAGCTGCGAGCGTGAATCCGAGCGAAAACACGACTGTGATGGCAACGAACAACTGGATACCGACGACAAACGACACAAACCCGAACGCGACGAGCAGGTAGTTGCGCGGAGTGGTTGCAACGGTTTTCAGATAGTCTGTTATCGACAGGTTGCTAGGGTCGGCGAGGGTGATGGACACGTCACGTCCGCAGAGTCGGCGCAGGAGTCCGGCTTCGATGACCCCGATGTAGCCGCCGAGCGCGAGAACACCAGCGAGTATCGGGATTCCAACGACCACCGGAACCAGCCCTACCCCAAGGCTGAGACCGGTCACCAAGGTCGTAAAGTACGCAATACCGAGTGGAAACCGGGTAAGCAGATACGCTAGGTTGTGGTAGGTCTCACGGCGAAAGCCGACGCCGAAGACGTGGTTCGCTAGTGACCGCCCGCCCCCTTCTGCCGTATCGAACTGTCGGCTCTGAGCCATACCACAGTAATTGTCGGAGTAGTGTATCAATCGCGAGCCACTGTTCCAGTCTCAGAAACAGCCGAGCTCGAGCCGGTCACAGCAGCCGTTCTGCTTTATTGATATTCTCTCACGGCTGAAGCCGTGGGATTCCTCCGTGGGTAACGAGCGGTTCCGGACTGTATCGGTTGGCCCACTCGGCCAACGCGGCTACCGCCAGTTAACGGGCTGAAATCCGCGTCGTCGAAGTATTCGAGAGTAGTGTCACGACAGAGCTGATCGCGTAGGTATGCTTGGAGCGGAGCCGGTCCTACGCCGACGAACTAGCGCCCCTAGAGCTCAGCAGTCCTGAACCGAAGGTAGCCCAGAGCAATGGGAACGAGCGTCCACGCGATCAGTAGCCCGAGCGCAACCACCCAGGTCAGGTACACGGCCCCGCTGTCGGCGTACCGACTGGCCCGGTCGACGGCGAATCCGGTCCGGACGAGCAGATCGTAGGACTCGCTCGGTGCCGCGAGGCGAACGAGAAGGGCCCAGCCTGGGATGTTGCTCGTGACTGCCGTGTCGAACCGATGTAGAATCAACAGTCCCGCCGTATGGAGGTCCTCCCAGAGGACGACGGTCACCAGATACGCACCGATAGCGCCGACGGTCACGCGTCGTCCAGTAGCTGTCGACAGCGAGACGCCAACCGCCAGCCCGACAAACGCCACCCCGTACAGTACCGTTACGCCGGCGAACCACGGCAGCCATAGCCACGGCACTCCGCCGTCAGCGAGGACAATAGACACTCCGCCGGCGAGACAGAGCGCAAGTGCGGTCGGCACGATGAAGACGACGCTTCGGCCGACGAATTTGCCGACCGCCACATCCCCGCGGGAGTGTGGAACCGAGAGTGCAAGTCGGAGTTGCCCGCCGGTCCGCTCCGCGAGGATCGACTTGTACCCGAGCAGGATCGCAACGAGCGGAAGCGTCACCGCGACGACTCCGGTGAGGCTGTCAATATACGTCAGGAACGATCCGTCGTCGAGCACGAACTCCGCAGCGGCGACGCCGACGAACAGAAGAATCTGCACCCCGCTGACGATCCAGATACCGACCGACCGGCTGGCACTACGAATATCCCGGATGGCGACGTCGCGCCAGGTCACACGAGATCCCTCCGCTCGAACCGGAGCACCGCCAACGACAGAGGGCCGAGGAGCCAGCCGATAAAGACCGGAAGCGCTAGCGTCGGACCGTCGTACCACGCGCCAGCGCTTCGATCGCTCGCAGCCAGAGCGGTAACGAGCGTTTCGAAGGCGCTCGCGGGATCGAGTTGCGAGCCGATCCGAACCGCCGTACGGAGCGGGCCGTCGGTGATCCCCGCCGCGATCAGGCCGGCCTCGGCTCCCGCGGTGACCGCGTCCCAGACGATCACCAGCACGAAGAGCGCGGCGACCCCGAGGACGAGCGCCCGGCGATTCGTCGCGACGAGGGCCGATGCCGCGACGCCGATTCCGACCCAGATAGCGCCGTGGGCGACACTCAGGAGGACGAACGCCAGAAAGCGGAGCGGTTGAAGGGTTCCGAACGGGTAGACGACCAAGACGCCCGCAATCCCCATCCCGACGACGATGGCGGTACCCAGCGCGCCTGCCCGTCCGACGAACCGTCCGAGCACGAGCGTCGGTCGGCCGTGTGGCATCGAGAGCGCGAGCCGCAGCGCGCCGGATTCGTGTTCACGGGCGATGGCGCCGTATCCGAACAACACGCCGATGGGTGGCAGTACTCCCCCGAGCCACCCACCGACGAACCCGCCGAACCGACCCGTCGTGATCGGAGCGGTGCCGACGACGGGGTAGACGTACGCCGCGATCGACACGACGCCGATCAGGCCGACGAGCGCAACCTTCGGAAGCCGGGCATCGAGTAACAGCCGCCAGTCCCGACGGGCGATCATGCGCCACGTCACGCCCGCTCTCCCCCAGTGAACTCGACGAACATATCCTCGAGCGACGCCTCTTCGGTGCGGAAGTTGACGACCTCGACGCCGGCATCGTGCAGTTCGACCAGCGCGTCCATCTTCGCATCGTTCGTACACGTCGCCTCGATGGCGCCGTCTCGCTCGACCGCCGTCTCGACGCCATCGACTCGTCCGACGGCGCCGAGGGTCTCGCCGTCGACTCGATCGGGCGTAATGACCAGCTTCGTGCCACCGCCGATCGCATCACGCAACCCAGCGATGGTGTCGGTCGCGATCAGCCGGCCGTTCTGGAGGATACCAACCCGGTCACAGACCGCCTCGACCTGTTCGAGGACGTGACTGGAAAAAAAGATCGTCGCCCCGCGGTCGGTCTCCTCGCGGAGGATGGTTCGCATCTCCGCGGCGCCATTCGGGTCCAGTCCGGTCGTCGGTTCGTCGAGGACGAGCAGGTCCGGGTCTCCGACGAGCGCCATCGCGAGCGCGAGTCGCTGGCGCATTCCCTTCGAGTAGTCCGTGGCCGGGCGCGCGGCGTCGTCACGGAGCCCAACGCGGGAGAGTACGTCGGCGGGATCCTCGTCGACGTCTTTCGATCGGATGGCGTATTCGACGTGCTGACGCCCGGAGAGTCCGTCGAACGGAGCGTACCCCTCCGGCAGGACACCGACGCGTTCGCGGACCGCGACGCCTTCGTCTCGGCAGTCGTGCCCGAAGACGGACATGGTGCCGTCGCTCGGAGCGACGAATCCGAGCAGGATATCGATGAACGTCGACTTGCCCGCGCCGTTCGGCCCGAGGAAGCCAAACGTTTCGCCGGCGTCGACGGTCAGATCGACGCTGTCGAGGGCGAGTACGTCGCCGTAGCGTTTCGAGAGGTCTGTGGCGCTAATGACTGTCACAGGACGCTTGGACGGCGTGGCGGCCGATGAATACCCCGTGGCGGTTTCAGAGTTGGAAACACCGACATCATTGTTTGGTCGGACCCGTTGGATCCACGAGCACCGATCCAAGGTCGACCGACCGTCGTCCTATGCCGCGTGCGACCGGAGCGTCTGGCCGGCACGCCAGAGAAGGGTGGCAAACAGCGGGAGCAGCGCCGCACACATACTGAGCGTCAGCGTCCGCGGGACGATCCAGGGCGTCACGAACGCCATCCCAACCCGACGAACGGGCTAACAGCCACGGTGATCGTCGTGCTCATGAGCAGCCGTCGCTGGCTGTCGTCGAACTCGATGCCGTACCCACCCGTCGGCGGTATCAACAGCCCGAGCGGGAGGAGAAACAGACCAGTCCAGACGACGAGCGACAGCGTGAGGAGCGCAACCGCCGGACCGAACAGCCCTCCCGTGCCCGGCGGTGGCAGCCTCACGAGCGCCCGGTAGCCGAAGGCAGCCAGTCCTGCGCCGACCGCCGCCACCGGAAGCTGGAGCAGGCCCCGTACGCGATTTCCGTTCACGAGGACCTCATAATCAGACGTTTCAAAAGCTGTTGACGCGGCGTTTCGCGGCCTGCAACAGCGTCGTGACGCGGCGTGGCGTACCCGCACCGAGTGGAACGCGAACGACGGGCCCACGCGGGGGTTTCCGAACGAGAAACGCTGGACGACGTTTCACACGTCCCACTCTCGACACACCACGTATGGCCCTCCAATTAGGCCAAGCGATCGGGCGTGGTGCCCGACGTTCGCTCTCGATCAGTGGCATCGTTGCACTCGTGTTGACGATATGTTATCAAATTCTCTTTGTCGGCTCGTTCAATACTGTCATCGTGGACCGACTCCCGTCGGGAGTTCGATCCAGCGACGCCGGGGTCGGCTTCGCGCTCCCGCTGCCGACCGAGATCGCAGCCGCGTTGGCCGTATTTGCGCTGTTGCTCGGCATCGGCATCTTTCTCGTGACCGCACGGTTATTGGCGCGTGATCTGTCCGCTCTCTCGTCGCTCCCAGGGGATCTATTCACCCGGCGTATCGGCCGTGCATTCCTGTCCGCACTCGTCATTAGCGTCGTCCTCGGGGTGGCGATCCCACTCGGGTTCGCGTTTCTCCTCATCCCCGGTTTGTTCCTCGCCGTGAGCCTTCAGTTTGCGGTGTTTGCCGTCGCTGTCGAAGATACCGGCCCGATCGAGGCGTTCCGTCGAAGTTGGGAACTGGCAAGTGGCAACCGCTGGCGACTGCTCGCACTCGTCGTACTGTTCGGCGGTATTGGCGCTATCGGTGGGGCGATCGGATCGCTACTCACCTTCGTCTCGCCGTCGGTCGGTCAACTGGCCTCGCTCGTCATCAACTCGGTACTTCTCATCCTGATGTACGGCATCATCGCCGATTCGTTCGTACAACTGCGCGGTGGATCGGCGTCCGCCACGAGTTCGCTCGCCTGAGGCGGGTTTGTACTGCCGTCCTGGCAGTTTTGGATGGGGAGACAGGACTGAATCACGGATAAAGCCGCGTATCTAAAGTCCTCGTGAAACTTCTCGCACACCACCTATCGCTGAGCAACCGACTGCAGCACATCTTACACGAACCCTAGGCCGCCTGCCAGCAGTAGGCTGGCGAGGACTACAAATACGCTCGACACCAGTCCGTACCTCAGGACTTGATTTCGATGACTGCTGAACATGTCCACTCTACGATCTAAGAGTACCGGCGGCGTCTCGTCACTTCCCCGAGGGACGGGGGCACTCTCATCATCCGTGACTTCCCCGCGGACGGCTCGCAGCTAACCGTCGCGGACAGCTTTCATTTCCAAGTACTCGTCGTCCGGGTTCCTGTCGGCGGCGTCTACGTCGAAGATGTCGTCCATATCGGCAATGGGGGTGACAATCTGGTGGTTATCCCGAATGATGGACTGTGACACCCAACTACGCTGCAACAGCAGTTGGTTCTACTGCGACTCGTCGCCCGGTACCCACTTGGATGTGCCACATTCGAAGGTATTCACAGCCAACCCGTTGCTGACTGCGAAATGCGGTTTGAGCCTTCAATAGCCAGTGAACGAGTCGTATCGATATGCAAACCCGACTGCTCGTTGCCACAGCCACAGCGGTCTGTCTCGTTGCACTCGCCGGTTGTTCACAGCCCGCCGGTTCACTCTCGATGGATCCGGTCAACGACACGGAACTGGCCGACCACGCCAGCACGACCGTCCCCGAGGATGAACTAGCGGAGGAACACGAACGCGGCCCGCAACCACAAGTTCTCAGTCGGGCCGTCCAGAACGAATCCGCCACGGTCGCTGCGACGGACCCGCCACACAAGAACAATTCGACGGTATACCGGACGGGCGACCGGTTCTACACCCTTTCGTACACGACTGTAGGCACGACGAGCGGGCGGGACGTGACCTACAGATTCGATGGAAACGCGACTACGGACGAGGCGGATCGGAACGGGTGGGCGACTGTCGCGTACGACGACTTGCCACCGGTCGACAGGGCGATGCTTCGTACTCCCCTGTCGGTGATAACGGCCGAAGAAGGCAGCCGGTCAAGCATCAAGGAGAGGCGAACGTACAGTCCAGCCGAACTCAACCAGTCGGTCATCGCCGACCAGCGGTACGATGCGATCAGATACGACGGAACGTTGGTCGAAGTCGATGTCGCGTCAAGCGAACCACGCTCTCTGACCGTCTATCGGTACCGACCGAGGCCCGTTGCAACGACCGCTGATGCGTACGCCGCATGTCTGCGGGACGAGTATGGGTTTGAGCTGTCGGGGCTCGATCCGAACACGCGAGAGGCTGTGAACGAGGCGGCCGACGGAACGTATCGCGCGGAGAACACCAGCGACACGGCGTTTCGATCCCTGCTTGAGACGTTCCACAGCCACACGGCGGTTGCAGTGAACACTGGATCTGGGTCGTGGATCACCCGATACGAGGGGCGACTCTACTGGGTCGAGCTTCGGTACACCGGCTTCGAATCCTACCGGGACTCCCGTCCGCGGGTACGAGCCCCGGCGGCTGTCTGTTCGTGACCGGAGAGTGTTCGGTCGGAGGGAGTTTCAACTGCGTCCGAGACGGTCACGGCGTCGATACAGGTAGCACGTCAGGAGCGGAACCGAAGCGAGAAGTAGCGGCGAGAAGACGGCGGCCCCGAGGTGTGCGAGGCCACCCAGACTCCACGCGATACTCGGCGACCATTGCTCGTCGTCACCGAGTGTCCGAATATCCGCGAGCAGGCACGCAAAAACGACGAGGGCCACGACGATACCGCCCCAGAACGAGGCCACTGCGAGGGCGAACGACGCGATGCCAGTAACGACGTTCGGATCACCGCCGGACGAGGACACGAGAAGAAACGTCCGCGAACCAAAGTCGGAGAGAAGCGTCGTCACCGCAACGAGGGGGAACAGGGCGACACCGTACCACCACGAACTCGACATGCTGTTATGGAACGGGTGTGTAGTAGGCATCCACGGTTGCGTAGTGAATCCGGGGGAGCAGTAGCGTGGACCGTCTTCTAGCGTTTCGCATTCGAAAGTACT
>Ga0102942_1000926_pt1 | contig 11281 bp, 8 predicted proteins | sample SalPon2_C_H2O_MG_FD_78171 | JGI IMG/M metagenome (GOLD analysis project Ga0102942, IMG submission 78171) | Salt pond water microbial communities from South San Francisco under conditions of wetland restoration - Salt Pond MetaG R2_C_H2O_MG | ecosystem: Environmental > Aquatic > Non-marine Saline... | reverse complement strand
ATCACTTGATCAGGTACCGACCGAGAGAGATAAGAAACAATCTTGAGAACCTAGAGAAAGCAGGTGTTGATGGAGAAAAGATTGGGGAGATCAGGCGTTTAGTGAAACAGTATAGAACACGTTACTCAGATACAGAAGTAATCGAGGAAATGACAAATGAAGCAGGATTTACCAAGCCATTAAGACTTGGAAGAATAAAACCAGAGTTCTTCTCCCGCATAGAAGATTTTAAGGAAGAAAGAGAATCTTTTGTCGAGAATAAATTAATTAAAGACGGTAAAAACATAGAGAAAGACTCAAAGGAGATATCAAGGATTTTGTCGAAAGTTTCAGAATCTTCTGGTGTTATTAGTTCTTATTGGAAACCTTCAAAGAATGATTCTCCTCTACGGATTGATCTTCTTAATCATGATATAGATGGAGAGAAACTGATGAACTGTGATGAACAGAAGTTTGTTGAGAATGAAGCGAAACTGAAAGATATTTTAGAATTGCTTGAGACAGGGTATGCAGGGGAAGGGATGCACAATGTTTGGATTAGCCAGGCAGATAATTCGGCTTCATTGAAGAATAGAGATATTGAAAATATTTACAAGCCTGTATTGGAGAAAAATCTAGGTATCAATCTACGTAACTATATGAGGAGAAGAGATAAACGTGTCTAACCAAACAATCGGTCGAGTTGTCGGAGAAACAAGTTCAACAGAGTTCAAATTCGCTGTTAAGGAGGATAAAGAACCAGCAGTATTTGAATACATTAAAATACAGATAAAAGACAAAGTAGATGGTGAAGAAGAACTTAAGGATGTTCTTGCACAGGTTACTAGTGTCAGTCGCCGCAACCCTGCAATGAGTGGAGGTACTCCTCTCGAGGCTGTGGAGACAATGACAGAACAAGGAGTAGACAATACTAGGACTGTTGTATCAGCACAGGTAATCGGCTATCAAGGACAGACAGGAATCACAAAGCCAAGATATGCTCCAAAACCAGGTTCAAAAGTTATGGAAGCACCAGATGAATTCCTTGAAAGATTCGTAAGTGTTGAAAATGGTTTAGAGATTGGGAACATGTTAACTCGTGAATCAGTTACTTCAGAACTTGACATGGAAGGTCTTAACAGACATCTTGCAATACTTGCCGCCACAGGAGCCGGAAAAAGCCACACCACAGGAGTAATAATTGAAGAGATGCTGGAGAAAGGTGCATCCATGATTGCTGTTGATCCACACGGCGACTATGTGAAAATGGGCAATCCAAATTCAGAGTACGAACACACAGATAGAATAAGAGTATTCAAAGCCAGAAACCCTGGAGATGAAGAATTCCAGATCAAGGTTAAAACATCTAAACTTGGCTGGAGAAAACTCTCCAAACTTGCAGGAATAAGAGAAGACTACACAAACCAGAGAAAGATAATGCGACAAGCTGTAAATCACATAAAAGACAATAAAGGAGAAGATTACAGCTATAGCCTAGAAGAGATTATAGATACACTGGAAAAGATTCAAGACGATCTGATTGTGTTGGATGATGAAGAAAACAAGACTGAGACGGTTGAAAATGCTGAAAAAGTGCAGTTCAAGATGGAGAGGCTTGAAAGATTTGGTATTTTCGGCACATCTGAACTAAACTTCTCCGAACTGATGCAGCCACAACAACTTACGGTACTGGATCTTTCCGGAGTTCCTTTCAAAGCACAGGATTTAATATCAGATCTTATACTTGAAAGAATCTACGAAGCTCGTGTAAGACATTCACTCGGAGAGAAAGGAGAAACATACAAATACCCGATATTTACGATAGTTGAAGAGGCTCACAGGCTGTGTCCGGCAGGATCAGGTAGGGAGACGAAACCAAATTCCAAAGAGAGACTTGCTGAAATAGCTGCTGAGGGTAGAAAGTTTGGAACTTTCTTGACTTTGATAACTCAAAGACCTTCAAAAATAGATGAAGACGTATTGAGCCAGTGTAACTCTATGATAGTGCAGAGAATTGTTAACGAAAGAGATCAACAAAGTATAGCTGCTGCTTCAGAGTCAATGGCGAGCGACATGATTTCTGAACTACCAGGATTAAATGTTGGAGATGCTATAATAACAGGTCCAGCAGTAAAAGTTCCCTCGACAGTTCATATAAGAGGAAGAAAAACCAAGCACGGTGGAGACGACGTTGACATTACTGGTAAGCTTTCAAAGGCTCTTCAAGACGTTAAAGATGAGGAGAAAACCTCGGACAAGTTAGGTGACGAGGATACTCTGAATGTATAAAGTTCTACACTTTAGTGACAGCCACCTTGGTAGGAAACATCCTTCCAAGATATCTAAGGAACGTGTGCAGTCTTCAATAAAGGCTTTTAGATACTGTATAGAAAAAGCTGTTGAGGAAGACGTGGATTTCGTGATCCACGCTGGTGATGTTTTTGACACTGTATATCCATGGCATACTGTGATTGAATCAGCTAAAAAAGAGTTGGAAAAACTGGAAGAAGAAAATATCCCTATGTATTGCATCCGTGGGAATCATGACAGAAGTTTCGGTCAGGGACGTAGTTTGAAAGGACTAGCAATAGAGCATCTTACCTCTGATAATGTTAAATTGATAGATCCTCAAGCTGCCGAATTCCCAGAAAACGGTTTCATAGACCACGATGAAAACATCAGAATATACGGGCTCGGATACCATGCTTCAAGAACACAGGAAATACTTAGGGAGTTCAACCCTGAGACTGAGAAGTTTAATTTCCTACTCTTGCACGACTTCATAGATGGAGTAACAAGGAGCTATTCAGAAAATACTGGAAAAGCTGACGTGATAGCTGGCAAAGATGTTCAGTACGTTGCAATAGGGCACGATCATCAACCGAATCCAGAACAGAGGATAGGTTCAACAGTTTTCTCCGCCACAGGAGGAACTGTAGACTACGATTTCAACACGACAAGCTTTGGGAAGACTTACAACATACTTGAAATAGATACAGATTCAGAGGAAGTAGAACTTGAAAACTATGAAATACCTCAAGAACTTGAATTAGTAAAGGAAAACTTCAGTGTTGACGACAGGATTGAAGAAATACTTGAAACAATAAAACAAAAAATGGAAACCGGTAAAAAATACGCTTTCAAACTAAAAATATCTGGAAAAGCTGATTCCGAGACCGAAATACCCTCTCAAGAAATTTCTGAAAGAATTGAAGAAGTTGAAAATGTTTTACTGGCTGAAACAATACTAGATATTAAAGTTGAAGGAATGGATGAGTATGAAGACGGAAGTGACAAGTTTAATATCCACGAATATCTTGAGAAACATCTTCAGAATAATTCTGTCGATAAAGAAGTTGTAGAGCTTCACGAGAAAACCGAGGATATGTTAGGTAATGAAGAAAACTTGACAAGATCTGGTTTCAGTCTAGGGAAGGAATCGCGTAGAGACTTGAGAAGAAAGGTTGAAAAGAAACTTTTTGGAGGTGAGGAAAACTGAAACTGGAGAAACTAACGTTAAGAAATTTCAGGAAGTTTAAAAACGAAGAAGTCAGGTTTTCCGATAACCTGAATCTTATTGAGGGAGAGAACAACGCTGGAAAATCGTCTTTATTCTATTCTGTATTCTTCGCCTTAACCGGTGATGCATTCAATTTTAGATCGCCTAAAGAATACATTAACTTTGATGAGACGGAAATGATGGTCGATCTTGAATTCACTTCTGCAGGTACAAAATACTTCATTAGAAGAACTTACAGCCACAGCTCCGGCGGAGAATACATGATTGGAAGAATTAAAGGAGATCAGAGAACAGTCCTGGAATCAACTGAGAAAGGGTCCAAAGCCGGAGATGTCAATAAAAAACTCTACAACGTCACGGGTCTGAACAAGAAAGTGATTGAAAACGTGACCTATGCAGCTCAACAGAAATTTATTAACTCCATTGAGGGAGGAAAAAGCCAAAGGGATGCAATGGACTATATTTTCGACTTCAAAACAATTGATGAACTTTCAGACCAGATAAAACAAATAATAAAAGATAAAGAAAGTAAAGTTAAGCGAAAAGAAGAATACGAAAAACGTAGGGATGAGAAAAAAGAAGAACTTAAGAGTTTCAAGGAAAGAAAGGAAAAACTTGAGAAAAAAGAGGCAGAGACTCAAGAAGAGATAGAAGAACTCAAAGAAGAAAACACTGATGCCATAGAAAAGAAAGAAAATCTTGAGAAAAAATTCAAGAAGGTTGAGAAGGTTCAAAAATTGGTTCAGAAAATAGATACTAAGAAAGAAATATTAGAAAAGACTGAGAAAGAGCTTAAGAAACTTGAAAAAGAAGAAAAGAAGCTCAAAAACTCTGAAGAAATTAAACAACAAGTAAAAAAGATAAAAAAAGACCTAAAAGAAAAGAAAAAGAGTATTGAAAAGGTAGAAGAAGTTAAAGAGGATATTTCTGAGATTAAGGAAGAGAAAAAGTCATTAACTGGGAAAAAGGAGCAACTAGAGAAACAGAAAGAGAAACTTGAAGAAAAGAAAAAAGGAATTACTGAAAAGATAAGTCAGAAAAGGAAGAAAGCTCAGAAAAAAGGGAAAAAATACGACGTCAAGAGTACAGAAGAAATTGAAGAACAACTAGAGAAAACAAAGAAGGAGTCAGAAGATCTTGGGGAAGAGCTGGATGAGACGAAGAAAAAGCTTTCCTCTGTAAATACAGAATTAGAGGGTGTTGAAAGAACTCATGAAGAGGGAGAATGTAGTAGGTGCGGTAGAGATGTTAGAAACCCCGACAAATTCCACAAAAGATTGAAAGACCTCAAAGAAAAAACAAAGGAGTTAAAATCAAGAAAAGAGAAAATTGAGAAGACTCTAGAGAAAAAGGATAAAAAAACAGAAGATCTTGAAGAGCTCCTTGATGACGCCAAAGATACTGAAGACCTAGCAGATAATAAAAAAGAGATTGAAGAAGACATTGAACAAATAAACAAACAAATTAAGAGTATAAAGCAAGATTTAAAGGATAAAAAGGAAAGTGTTGAGAATCTTGAAGAAGCTATAGAAGAAAAAGATATAGAAAAGCTTAATGAAGAAAAAGACAATCTAAGAGATAAGTTAAGTAACCTAAAACACGAGAAAAAGAACTTGAAAGAGAAGAAAGAACAGTTAGAAGAGAAGAATGAAGAAAAAGAAAATATTGAAGAAGAAATCAAGAAGTTTAGAAAAGAGATTCAAGAAGAAAATATTGATCCTGAAGAAGCTGAAAACAAATATGAGGAAATTCAGGAAAAGCTTCAAGACGTAAAGAGTAGTATAGAAGCTAGGAAAGCCAAAATAGAGGAGAAAAATAATAATATCAAGGAGATACAGGAAGATCAGGAAGAGAACATTGAAAGATTAAAGAAGAAGAAAGAAGATCTTGAAGAAGTAAATGAGACACTCGAAGATATTAATAAGACTGAAGAAAGACTTAAGGAAGTAAGAGAGGCTCTTGAGGTTTATCAAGCTTCTGAATCAAAGATGAGAGAGATTAACATTCAAAGACTTGAAAAGAAAGTCTTTAACTGGTATCAAGAGTTAGCTGCTAAACATGAATTTAAACACCTGAAGATTGACCGTGAAACATATGAATTAAGAGGTGTGCCTCAAAACACCAACCAGGAGCTTTCTATATCTGATTATCAAGGTGGCGGTCAAAGAACTCTAACTGCTCTAGCTTACCAACTTGCTTTAGCTGAAATGACAGGTTCAAACGATTTCATGATGATTGACGAACCTACTGATGCTACAGACTCAGAAAATAGAGAAAATCTCCTAGAAATGATTCATAATGCTGTCAAGCAGTTTTCGCAAATATTGTTGATTACTCATCATGGTGTAGGTAGGGAAAAAGCTTCAAACATCATAAGAGTTGAGAAAAAGACAGATGAAGAAAGTGAAATAGTTTATCCTCTGGAACAATAGATAAATATTTTTTAAACAAAATCTTCTGGATTGAATTTTTCTGGAAGTTTTGTAAACCTTTCTGTATCATCTCCAGATAGGGGATTGGGGAGCTAACTACATGGAAAAACTCTAGGTGAACCAAAGCTGTTTAAGAGCTGTATTAAAAAAGATTGCAATAATAAGACATTCTTTGCAATATGCAATGAATGCAGTAGCTCAGGTTTAATCCGTAAGAATAGTTAGGGATCTGAACAATCTCTAATAAACCCGCATTCAAAACATTTTAACTCACAAGCAACGAACTTCGTCATTTCATTTCCACAGTTCCAACAATCATCCATGAACTTATTCTCCTCTTTTCTTACGGAGTTTATTGTAATGATTGAATGCTTCTTCAACATCTTCAGCAGTGACAGCCGGGAAATTTTTCTTTATATGATAATACTCTGCATATGCTGAGTTCCATATAGGAAAGCCAGAAATACATTCTCGATCAGGGTTATCTCCAGTCCGTATTACGAAATCAATCTCAGTTCCCACCTCAAGATGTTTTGGAAGATTATCCTCCGTAAAGCTTCCACCGCCCTCAGATATTTCTTGACTTGCCTGAAGAATATCCTGCTTGCCCGAATATGAAATAAGTAAATTGACTTGTGTCTCGCCTTCATCAAATCTTTTTTCTATGCCTTCAAGTTTTTCTTGAAGTCTTTCTGGAAGTGCTTCTGGTTTTGTGGCCGCCCAATTAACCTTGAAATCTCTGTCATCGAAGAACTCAGCCATGCCTTCAATGTTCTCGTCAAGTAACTTGAAAAGACCTTTAAGTTCTTCATCAGTTCTCCTAAAGTTTTCTTCTGAAAGTAGATAGAAACTTAATGCCTCGATATCATCTGAAAGACCTTCAAGAGAGTCAGTAAGCTGCTTTATTGTATCCTTTGCTTCTTCATATGCCTCTATCTTACCCATATCTTGGGAACGAGCATATCTTCTATTTCCATCAGGTATTACTCCAATATGCATTCAGCTTTCCTCTCCACTTGAGAATATTTCTTCGTGGTAATTTTTTATACCTCCTACCGGTATCATCGCCCTCAATTGATCTACACTCAGAAGAGATGTAGGTCTATCCATGTGAACACCTATCTCTCCCTGGAAAAATCTTAGGACAGGCCTCTGTAATAATTCAGGCATAGAATAGAAACTCTCTATCAAACCACCAAGTTTTATCTCATTTCCAAGCTCTTGCCTCCAGGCATCTTCATATTCCTGCAATGATCCTGGTTGACCTAAATCAACATTTTCAACTGCTTCATTAGCTGCCCTCATACCGTAAAGAATTCCTCCACCAGTGAAAGGTTTTGTTTGTGCAGCAGCATCTCCAACAAGAAATACTCTCTCAGTACTTACCTTATCTGCTGGTCCAATTGGTATAGCCCCAGCACAAACATTCCTTTCCTCATGTACATCAAAACGATCCGTTATTTTTTCCAGCCACTTCATAGGCTCTTCTCCTCTAGGTACCGCAGCACCGTACTCTACAGAATCAGTTCGTGGAATCCTCCAGCCAAAGAAAGAAGGCACATCCAACGTAACATCTACATGGTCAGACGAATCATTCTCATCTGTAAAGCAAAGAACACCTTGGTAGAAATGATCCGGTTCAGGGAGATCTACTTCATCTCTAACCTTTGAGGAGGCGCCATCGCATCCGGCCACCATTTTAGCATTATAACTTTTCTTATCCGTCTCTACAACTACTTTATTTTCTTTTTCTTCTACTCTCTCAACTGTTTCACCAGTTTTTAGTTCTGCACCGGCTTCTTGAGCCTGTAGGGCTTTCTTTTTATCAAATTCTACCCTGTCAATTACATAGGAAACATGTTCATCCCTGTAAAAAGTGTATTCTCCTCCTGCATGGAACTTTGCACCTTTAATCTTATTCTGTAGTATACTTTGAAACTCTTCGTCTGACAAAAAATTCTTGATATCAGGTGAAACATGTCCTGAACAAGCCAGTGGCTGTCCAACTTCATCACTCCTTTCAATAATGAGTACATCAGCATCTTCCTCTGAGAAACCTTTAGCTAACTGAGAACCTGCAGGTCCAGCACCAACAATTATCAAATCCCTCATCTCATCTCACAACGAAAAATTTAGTGGAGAGAAATTTATAATCAATACCACTCAGGTTCTGATATTTTGATGTCTCCGTGTACTGTTACTTGGCAAGATAGCCTGAATGGTCCTTCGAGGACTTCTTCTCCTTGAAATCTTCTCAATGTATTCTTTTCATCCTCCTGCATATCGGAGACATTGTCTTGACCTTCTTCTATCTTAACCCTACATGTGGTGCAGTTGCAGAATCCTCCGCAGGCGTGCATCCATTCGATACCTGAGTCTAGAAGTGCCTGTAGAATTGTTTGACCATCTTCTGCTTCGATAGTTTCTTCTCTATCTACTAACTGAATTTTATGCGTCATAATCAATGATTCGTGAGAAAGAATAAAAGAAGTTAATCCGGTCTTGATTGACTAGATTATAATAGAAAAAAGTTGGAAGTGTATATGTAGGTTTTTAAGCCCTTTTGCCTTCAGTCTTCCATTTTCTGACGATGTTGGAACCTTTTGAACTGTTGGATGTATCACTTGAACCGCTGTTGTTCACGTGTTCTTCAGCTCTGTGAATTCCTTCTTTCGTCGTAGCGTCTGATTCTTCGTCAGACTGGAAAACTTCTCCACAATAAGGGCATTCAACTGAATCTTCTGTCATGAATAATTCCTCTTAATTAGAGATTGATTGAATTGAGTTTTATTTTAACCTAATATGAACAGATAGGCTAAAATTACCACCAACTCTTATAAAGGTACTCCCTTCTATCGTGTTGAGATAGCTGAATTAAATAAAGAGTTAGAGGAGAAAATATTCCTCTCTTTTTTGACTAAATCAAAGGCATGATTATAGAGTAAACAAGAGAAAGTAAGAGTCCAGCCCAGATCAAAAGTGAGAAAGCATTAACCGCCCCTTCACCATCAGGGTAAAACCTTTGCATAACTGTTGAAACCATTTGACCTCCATCAAGAGGTTTCACAGGCAGCAAGTTGAACATTCCTATCAAAAAGTTCAGCAATGCAACCACTTGAAGCATTGAGAGAGTCCAAGAAACAGCACCCTCAAACTCTTTGTACTGGGGCTTAATTTCACGGTTGTCACTTATCATGTCTTGGAAAGTAGCTAGGAATCCTTCATTTCTTCTGAGAAGAACTCCCATGTAAGCCGAGCCATTCTTCTCCCCCAGTGTGACATTGAAAGCACCCTCAGATGTGTTTACTCTAACCGTCTGGTTAGGCTGGAAGTCTTCAGAGATAACATCAAGCTGGCTCGTATACCTGACTCGCTCGCCTTCCAAACTGTAGATTGTTCCATTATTCAGACCTGCTTCTCTTGCTGAAAGATTCTCTTGAGCTGCATAACTGACCCCTACAGGCTGCGCAACATTCACAAACATCAACATCGCAACAGCAGTAAATGTGAGTGCGGTAACATAGTTGGCAAAGCTTCCTGCAGCCAAAACCTTAAGCTGTGAAGTCCATGAGCCTTGATGCCACGGTCCACCCTGTGAACTTTCTTCGTCCGAATCATCTTTTTCATCTTCTGATTCTTCCTCATCGGCTTCTTCTCCTTCTTCACTATCTTCTTTAGTTGGAAGCATGTCTTCTCCTTTTGGTTCAACGAATGCTCCCGGAATTATTCCTAAGACAATCCATCCTACAGAGTTTATCTCCATATCCTCTACCCTAGCGATAATGCCATGACTCATTTCGTGTACCACCATTAGAACTCCGATACCTATTATCCAGTATTCAGCAGGTACGAAAGAAACTCCGGATTGAAGTGTTGTCTCAGAAGTTAGACCTGGTGCAATTAGGCTTGGACCGCCTGTGCTTCCTCCTGTTTCGAACATTTGCTGGAAAGACAATAGAACATTCCACAGGACAAATGGAATAGTCAAGACTGCCATTAATACTCCTGTCCATGCATAAACATTCCAGAATCGAGGAGCAGATTTTGCAATTTTGTCTATTAATTCTATACCGTTCTTGGTTCTTCTGTAAAACAGTATTGATTGTCTTTGGACATTTTCACGATCCCGGTACATTAGGATGCTTAGAACTGCAATAAAACCTACTAAAAATACAAGTCTTGGATTGATATTCTGAAGAAATTGTGTAATCATGATTCATCCTTTCAATCCTATCTTTAAGAAATCAGCCTCAACTCAAGGGAATCAGTAAAAACAGTTAACTGACAAACTCTTGATATGATTCAAATAAGGAGTCCATTTTTACATGAATTGAAGGTGAGTCTATAATGAGCGACAGACCAATATTTTGGAGCGATCAGTTAGCATATGGCACTAGACAAAAATTCTCTGATAAAGAAAAATACGTCTGCGCGTCTGGAATCTCTCCCTCAGGGATTGTTCATGCAGGAAACTTCAGAGAGATTATTACCAGCGATTTTGTTGTTAAATCTTTGAAAGAACAAGGAGAAGAAGTAAAATTCATTTACTCTTGGGACGAATATGATAGATTCAGAAAAGTTCCTGCAAATGTTCCAGACGAATTCGAAAAATATATTGGGAAGCCTTTGACTGAAGTTCCTGACCCTGAAGGATGTCATGACTCATACGCTCGACACTTTGAAGCACAGCTTGAAAAAGAGCTTGAAGACATGCACATGAATATAGAATTCATCAGACAGACTGAAAAGTTCAAGAATGGAGAATACGCTGAAAGAATAAAGAAAGGGCTTGAAAAGAGAGAAAAGGTAAAAGAAATACTTGACAAGTACCGTAAAGAACCTTTAGAATCTCCTTATTACCCTGTAAGAGTTTACTGCACAGAATGTGGAAAAGATTTCACAGATGTTACAGACTGGAACGGAGAGTACACAATAACTTATTTCTGCAACGAATGTGAGGAAGAAAGAGAACACGATATTAGAGAAGGCAGAGTTAAACAGCCTTGGAGGATCGACTGGCCGATGAGATGGGATTATGAAGACGTCCATTTCGAGCCAGCAGGTAAAGAACACTCAGCAGCAGGAGGATCCAGAGACACAGGAAACGAATTAGCAGAGGAAATTTACGACAAAGAACCACCAGTGCACCAAATGTATGAATTCGTCACGAAAGATGGTGCAAAGATCTCTTCCAGTTCCGGAGAAGATGTCTTTACGATCTCAGAGCTGAAGAAAGTCTACAGTCCTGAGATGATCCGTTTCCTGTTCTCCGAGACAAAGCCAAATAAGGCATTTGAGATACCTTTTGAATCCGAGGAAATAATTCAAATTTACGACAGGTTCGACAGGT